>JAABUO010002404.1_pt1 | contig 22908 bp, 17 predicted proteins | sample 5559291 | NCBI WGS metagenome assembly JAABUO01 (sample SAMN10711878, study PRJNA513372) | rock metagenome | isolation source: Antarctica rocks | place: Antarctica: Victoria Land, Finger Mt sud
AATCTAAAGAAACAAGTCAGCTCGACCTCAGTACTTCGTCACTTCGATCTCAAACGACAAGCTATTCTGAAGACTGATGCTTCGAACTATGTAAAAGATGAAATACTATCTCAGTACGATGACGAGAAAGTTCTTCATTCGATGATCTTCTACAGTAAAAGCATGATTCTCGCTGAAATCAATTATCACATCTATGACAAGAAATTGCTAGTCATTATTCAATGCTTCAAACACTGACGATTCGAGCTGAAATGCACTGAACTACTCATTCAAATGTTCATTGATCATCAGACTTTGAAGATCTTCATGAAAAACAAACAGTTGAGTCGACGACAAGTCAACTATCTGAACATTCTATCGAAGTTCAACTTTCAGATCATCTTTAGATCAGGCAAAATGAACACTAAAGTCGATGCTTTAATCAGAATGTTTCTAGCGAACGTCTCTGAATCAGCTCAGCGTCTTGAAGATCGTTTTCAGACTATTCTGACTCTCGATAGAGTCGATGTTCTATCTATTGAATCGGAAGCAAATCTCTATCAACGAGTACGAATGATCAATCAAACAGATGAGTTCTGCAGCGAATATAGGCAAGCTATGAACGAAAACAAGCTCAAATTTCATATCACTAAACTGAAGAACTGCGAAATTCTTGATGACGTTCTATTTAGAAAAGGTCTACTGTGAGTCTCTGAGAACATGCACACGAAATTACTACAAGAAGTGCATGATCAATCTTCAATCTCTCACTTCAACAATAAACGAATCATCGATCTAGTTCAGCGTTTCTACTATTGATCAGATCATCAAGCTACTATTCGATGATACATTCGAAACTGTCATGCTTGTCAGCGAAGCAAAGTCTCTAGAGATAGCATCAATGAACTTCATCATTCTCTTTCGATTTCACAGAAACGCTGAAAAGATATAGCTATGAACTTCATCACTGAACTATCTCTGTCAGAAGACTATAACGTCATTTGTACAATCATATGTCATCTCATCAAAGAACATCACTATGTTTTCTGTCATTGAGAAGACGATGACATCTCAGTCGAAGAAACGATTTGAATCATGATATGAAACGTCTATCGACTGCATGATCTATTCAGTTCTATTGTTTCGAACAGAGACTCTCAATTCATATCAACTATGTGAAAAAGTCTTTGTAAGCGACTGAGAATCACAGCTAGTCTATTCACAGTTTATCATTCTGAGATCGACGATCAATCGAAACGAGTCAATCAAGACGTCGAACGCGAACTTAGAATCTACTGCAGTTACATGCAGAACGACTGAGTCAAATGAATATCTATGATGAAGTTCAGTGACAATTTCAATATCTTCTCGATCACTTCAATGATTTTCTTCTACTTCAATAAAGAATTTCACTTTCGAATGAGTTTCGATTCAGATACAATTGACTATGAAACAACTCATGAACAACTTGAAGTCAGAAAAGCAGACGATATTGTCATTCGAATGAAAGAGCTACTGAACTTCGATCGTCAACAATTGAAAAAGACGAAGCTGATCATCGAAGTTCAGATCAATAAACATAGACGAAACGTCATCTATGAAGTAGATGACTGAGTTTGACTATCTTTTAGAAATGTCAAGACAACAAAACTCTGCAAAGATTTGAAAGATAAACAGCTAAATCTCTATCAAATCACTGTCAAAGTGAGTATCTTCTATCATCTTCGTCTATCAATCAGCATGAAGCATCTGCATTCGATGTTCAGCTCGAAGCTACTGCGATCATATTCAGAAGACTCTTTATTAGAACAGCATTCAGAATCATTCAAATCAATCACTATTGAAGATGATGAACACTGAAAGATAGACGATATATTGAACTTCAGACGCTATCAAGGTCAAATACAGTACAAAGTCAAATAAACAAATCTAGATAGAGACGACAAATGATACTATGTCGATAAAGAGAAATTCGATAACTCAGAGAAAGTTTTGAATGAATTTCATAAGCTATATTCAAACAAATCGCGCTAAATATCGAAATAACTATCAACAAAAGTGAGCAGATGAACTACATTCATGCGAACATAAATTTTCGAAGAGAAAGATAATGTTACAAGCATATCAAGACTGAACAAGACTGAAGCTTTAATCAATTTGCATCAGGTTTGACTCAGATATGACTCAGATATGACTCAGATATGACTCAACACTCTTTTTCTTTCTCAATACTTTTTTCTTTCATCAACATCTTGTTCATCTACATCACATTCTTCTTGTGTCACAAACACATTTCTTTCAGATCTAGCGCAGTCTCTGAACATTACATAAATAGAAGTTTTTGTATCAATCTTCTTCTGTATTCTTAATATTTAGTTATAGCTATTTTTAAAGATCAAGCACTATCAATTCTGATCTTCATTGATTGTATCATTTAGACACGATTCTGACAGTTTCAAGATTGAAAGAAGATAGAAACAAATGAAAATGAGATCGATGTGACAGTGACAACTTTCATAGAAGAATAGAAATGACTTGTAGTGCTGATTGAATTGAAGTCGTATGAAACACATGTGAAGTGTATCATTGTCAATCAAAGAGATGTTTGAAATGAAATCAACAGAAGTAAAAGAAGAGTAACTCTGTATGATTCGTGAACATGTTGAGATCAAATATTAAAAGATGAATTTCACATGAAGAAGAGCAGAGATTCTAAGATCATAAGCATTTTACGAGCATTCAAACATTGTATGCACTTCGTACTGTGAATTTATTCAAGCACATCTTTTAAGATCTTGTCAGATGATTTAAATCACTATGTGAAGATTCTGAAGTGCTTTGATGAATGAAAGAATGAACACATTCTAAAGTCAAGCAATTCAAAGAAAGTGCTGTCATGAGACAAATCAATGTTCAATGCATTAAAACGTAAGCATGATGTACAGATGAATGATGAACTGCAGAAAATTGCAAGAAAATTTGATAAACTTCTCACTCTTTTTATGATTTGATGTCTATCATCAATGAATTGATTCAATGCTCTTTGCATGAAGCTATCTTTTCATGAGATGCAAGATGTAAACTGTTCAATCATTGAAAAGTATAAAAAAATGCATGCAAGACTTGAGAACAAGACTGCAAGAAGTGTAAAAGAAGAGTTGCAAGTACATGTTGATGACTGAGTATCAGACGATAAGAAGAGATTGATGTCTGTGTTCTTTTTCTTCAACTTTGTTCAGATCTCATGACAGATGAAACTGTGTATTACATTCTCATATCTTGTTGAATTGAAGACAAAGCATGATTTGATGTTTATCTGAACTGAACTTGTTCATAATAAATGATTGACAGTCGTCAATAATTGTCTCTACGATGATAATATTGAGAAACTGTATAAATTAAGCAGCAAGTTACAGCAAGTCATGAAGATATTGAACAAATCTATAGTCATTGAAGACGATCAGAGAGAGAGAATTCTGATAATGTTCTTCTCTTCGATCATAGCAAAGATTGTCTGATTGATACATCTACTTGAATTCTCTCGATCATAATTTCTATGTTTTGCATCATGCATGATGTTTTCAACTCATTGAATGTTGAGTATATTTGTCTCTTTACTAACAACGAGCTAGTATCTTATCAAGATTCGTGAAATGAACGTCACATTCTTTCATAGCGATTTAAGTCTTGAAAATTGACAGAGCTTGATTGATAGTTTTCAAAACATGAAAGAGAATGATTTTGATCTCAATATTCTGATTGAAACTACTGAAGTTCTAGAAACAGATTACATTCTTCATCATACATTTCAAGTGATATTGATGAAGCTCAACTATATGATTTAAATGAAACAGCAGACTTTTTTTTGAATCAGTAGATATGATCAAATCGCAAAGAAGATGTAAGCATATTGATTTTATACTTTGAAATTCAATGTCGAGAAACTTATTAAAGATTATCAAACGTGACGTCAGATCTTTCAAAATGATACATATGATGATAGTAAAGTGAAAGAAATGAGTGATGAGAAGATGAGAAAGAATAATCAGATAATAGAGACTGTGTGAAAGACTTTAGTTTAGTGCTTTTGCTTTATAGTCTGTTAATTATTATCAGCGAATTGTTGTTAATTATTTCAGTCAAAAGAAGTAATCATTGACAGCAAAAGCATAGACATGATGACATAAGTAATAAGATGTTATGTTTTGAAAATATTGAAAATGCAAGAAAAATAACATCATGTGTATATTTTCACTGTCGTAGAAATATGACAATTTATCATTTTTTACTCTGATTATTCAAATGATTTATCTTGTCAGATGATAATTTATCATTTTTTATTCTGTTTTTACATTAGCAATATGTTTTTTAAATATTCTAGAGATCACTAGAATTAAACTCACGCAAGATTTACAACGTGACTGTAACACAATTAAAGCTACATCTTTTTGTATTCATCAGATTATTATCATCAAGTCTTTCAACTATCAACACAGCTTTCGTGATCACATTCTGTGATAGTTGTAGAATTCAAGTGTAATAGAAATCATTAGTTTGTCTTGAAATCGAAATAACAGCATCTCATTTCTGCGCATTCTTCGTTGCATAGACAACATTGCATCTGTATCACATTCATGTTTCTTCTAAGTTTTTGATGCTCTTCAAGACTCACTGCAATTCTGTTGCATAAGAAAAATCAACATGTTCAGTATGAGATCTTCAATGATCTTTTACAATGAATTGCAGCGACATAACTGAATCAGAAAGATGATGCAGAAAGACTTAATAATCGATGATGATAAATAAAGTGAGATCATAATGACAATGAAAAAGAAGATGATATCTTCAAAGATATATGATATAAAACTTGATAGTGAGTTGATAAAGAAAAAGCTTCGAATGATGACTGCAAAGATTATCATCATTTTCAACAAAAAGATTGAAAGCATATCACAGAATTGACTGCACAAAACATTAATGATCATGACTCAGCGACTGAACAACAACAAAAGACGAAGAGCACAACATTGAGAATGAACACATGAAAACATTTAATGTCAAAGAAAGTCGCAAGAAGAGATTAGAGATGACAATGCTGATCAACTATCGTTGATGTCGTGAAATGTTACAACGTTGCTGACGATAAAGAAATCAGATAATCAAACATCATTGATGAGTTCTATTTACTTAACTATGAATGAAAGACAAGAAGAGATCAATTTGCTGAACATGCAATTCAAAGAATACAAAAGATTATTGATCGAGAAGAGAATTTACAACGTGACGAAAAATAGAATTCTTTATGATAGTGAAGATATGAGATGAATTGAGATTGAAAATGAGCGATGCTGACAGACTGCGTTGATAGAGATGACAGCAAAGAGCTGCTGTTGCTTTCAGTTCATCATTGATCGACTTTCTTCAGATCAGTAACTAGAAAATTATAAAAACTATATTAATTCGTTCACTGACTTTGAAAGTAGTAAAATCAATCTTCGCTACTTTAACATCTGAGAATATGTTCAAGTCATCAATCAAACGTTGCAAATTACGATCATGAAAGATCTTGAAAAGAGATGCAATAGCTAGATTGAAAAAGACTACATGCATGCAGAACTCAAGAATGAAAATTTAAGAAAAGTAGAAGAATAATTGAAAGCATGCGTTGATGCTCTGATTTCATTAACAGCAAAGATTATATCTGTGTTATACAAGCTTGTAAAGAAGATTTCATGATTGATGAATGAAAGTTCTATTACTTTTTGAATTAACAATATTTGCAACGTTTCAGTTTTAAAGCAAAGTCTTTGATACATCATCAGCAAAAACTTGCTCTTTAACAACAAAGATTTCGCGAAGAAGAAGTGATTGACACTCATGAAAGAGACACTTAATCATCAAGAAATTTCTCAGTAAACATTGCTCAGTCTTTGTCAAGATCTTCAGTGATGAGATTGTCATCTGCGATGTTTGCTCTACAAACTCTTCGTTCAAACATGATTACTTCTTTGAACAAAGATTGCAAGCAATTTCATTAATGAAACAAGATTTTTGTCAATGTTAAAGAGTTTAAATAAATTGATGCAGTCATGAGTAAATCAATCTTCAACGCTTTAAAACGCAAGCAGAATGTTAAGATGAATGATGATTTACAGAAAACCATCAAAAGATTTGATAAATTTCTCATTGTGCTCATGATTTAACAACTATCATTCATGAATTGATTCAACACATTGTGTACGAAGTTATTTTCTCATGAAGTACAAGATGTAAACTGTTTCATTGTTGCAAAGTATAGAGAGATGCAAGCAGAACTCAAGAACAGAACTACAAGTGTGAGAATGTACTCAATGATAAACTGAGAATTGAATTTGAATATTAACGATGATTTCAAGAATAGAAGTCTTTGTCACAAATGTCACGATTCTTCAGATAAATTCTGAGTAATCAGCTGTTTTCATGTTTACTGCAAAGAATGTCTTAACACTCTCATTTATAAAGTCATCAAGCGTGATGAAGAGCAAACTGCATGTTTAGATTGTGACAGCATTTACATTGAGTTTCAATCATGCGACGAGTTAAAAGAATTGCAGATGAATGTCGAAAACAGTGAAAGAACTTTCTCATGCACTTGCAAAGATCTTGAACAAGATTTCAAATGAATCAATTTCAATGACTTGATTTTTTCATCTTCGAAAATGATGATGATGCAGACGCAGATTAAGCTGTGATTGATAAAAAAGTTGAACAAGAAGATCATCATCTTCACTCAGTTTTACATGCTGTAAGCTTTCATCATGTCATAAGTTCTCTGACTTAAGAACAAGTTAATTGCAAAACAGCATGAAAGTGCTGAATCATCTTTTTCAACAGCGTGACTGAGTCTTTGTTAATTATCACGACAAAATGAGTCAGAAAGTTCGCGATCACATCATCATCACATTTCGCGATGATTTGATCATGAAAATCATGATCATCTTTCTCAAATGCAATGACATTAAGCTTAATCTCATCATGATCTCATGCGTCATCTGCGTCAATCTGTGATGAAACAGCAGCGTGAAATAACAAGTTTTTTATTGCATCTTTTGCATTGATCAGTTCTTTGAAATTTGCATCACTCATCATGTTATCAAGAACAACGTTGATGAGAAATTGATCTTATGCATCATCTGCATCGATCTGTGATGAAACAGCAACATGAAACAACAAGTTTTCTGTTACGTCTTTTGCATCGATCAATTCTTTGAAATCTTCATCACTCATTATGTTATTTAAAACAGCGTCGACAAGAAATTGATCTTGCACATCATTTGCATCGATCTGTGATGAAACAGCAGCATGAAACAACAAGTCTTCTGTCACGTCTTTTGCATCGATCAATTCTTTGAAATCTTCATCACTCATTTCATTGTCAAGAACAGCATCGATGAGAAATTGCAGATGCTGCAGAACAGCAAGCGTGAGATTATTGATATCATCATTGATGACATCAAGATGCTGAATCAGCTGAGCTTGACAAAGCTGATGCAACTGTTTGAATCAATAAACATCGAAAAGAATAAGAAGTCATTTATTCTGATGAATGAAAGCAAGAAGAATGAAAATGTTAATGAGAAAGCATCAGCGATGAGAGATTGTGAGTTGAGAGTGAAAAAGATGTTGATTGTGATTTCATGAATCTAAGTTTTTTTTTCTTCTTTTTTTCTTCTTTTGACACATCATTTCTTTCACATCGCTATCTTCTTTTCGCTTTTCTTCTTTTCTCGCTCTCTAGTACTTCTTGATCAGCAACGAACATGTCGTTTGCACACTGCATGCATGCACGCACGCATGCACTCAGCTCAGCTGATTCAACTTCATTCACATAAACAACATTATTCATCTTATTTTGTATTTTACTCAAATCAATGAAATTCTTCTTGAACATCTTGACAGTTTCTGTACATGAAATGCAAAGAAACTTGAAGAATGAGAAGAATTCTTCTACTCGATTCTAATCATTCAACAATGCTTTTTCATCAAATCTCTGCAAACTATAAAGTTCTGAAACAGATGATTCTTGATGATCTGAGCTTTGTCAAGCATGATATGATAAAAATGAACTCAATGAAAGATATCATGATTCTTCTTGTACATCTTTGTTCATCATTCTCGTCTATGAAGTCATCAAGCATGATGAAGAGCAAACTGTATGTTTAGATCTAACTGTGACATCATGTACATTGAGTTTCGATCATGTGACAAGTGAGACTCAGAGTTCTTCAGCAATAAAATGCACAGTTCGCGTTCTCAGTTCACACATGTGAAGACAAATTATCATAAATTTCTTGAAATTTATTTCAAATAATCAGAGTTCTTTAGCAATAAGATTCGCAGTTCGCATTTTCAGTTTGCATGTGCAATAATAAATTATTGCAAATTTTCAAATCTATCTACACTTTTGAATAAGTCATGAAAATATTATCACAATCTCGATGCAACGAAGTTAAAACATGAATCTGACAGAGTAAATGAGCATTAAGATGTTAATTTACTCGTTCTCAGTCAATAATTGAACATAGTAATGTTAACAACAACAGAGTTACACACTTTCAGAGATTGCATATCTTCAAGTACATGTCGTGTCTTTTTCTTCTTCACTCTTTTTCTCTTTTATCTCAGAACTTGATCACATTCATCAGTTCATCACGTATTAATCATTATTTCGCGTCGTCTTCTAAGTGAACTGTCATGACAAGTAATAAGAACAAGAAGAACTTGAACATTGTGATTGATAGTCAGATGCGTAGCATATATTATGAATTGTTGACATGCAGTTAACTGACTCAATAATCATGTTTAGTTCATTTATCAATGAGATGTCAAAAGAAGAATTGAGAAAGTAAGCAACAATCTCGACATATCATTGAAAGAATTTGAACTCAGATCTAAAAGACAAGAACGCAAGTTTCTTGACATGTTGAACAGCTCAAATGATGATTTATCATCTCAAAAACAATGATCTGCAGAACGACTGCAAAAGAAGACAAAATCAATGTCAAAATCATCATGTATGTTTTCAGTTAATATGATCTCAACATAGTTCACTAAAATCATTCGATTTTTCAAGAACATCTTGTCAAAGAAAAAGACACATCAGCATAAACAGCATTTTCACTCGTCGTTATTAATCTCGTCATCTTCTCAGCTTAATGAGTGAATCTCAAAGTTTCAAAGATCAACAGAATTTTCGTCAAGTTCTTTTACATTGAGTTCATGATACAACGCAGCACAGATTGATGATTCAGATGACAACTCTAGAAAAATTCTTTGAGCAGAATTCAGATGATGATCGAGAACAGTTTCTGCTGCAACTCATGTCGATGTGCTTAGATACATAGAACTCATTCTATTAACAACGATTATGACGTGTGAAGTAGAGAAGAGCATAACGTCATGATCAGAGCTGCAATGAATTTTCTTGAGCAATCTCATGTGCAATCTCTGAAACAGAGATCGCGCACATCAATTAAAACACAGATCACGAACGAACTACTTTATCATGAAAAGATCAACAATAAACGAAGCTCAAAAGATAATGTGCAACTCAAATCTTGTCATATCATCAATAGATTAACAGACACAGTTATATGATTCTATTGAACAATATTGAGCACAAATAATGTTTCAGATTCAAGATGTAGTGAAGAATCATTATGTTTTTTACAAGAAAGTCAATACATTGAACTATGTTGTCAAATTGTTAGTTAATGATAACTTCATCAGCTCTGATATTGAAAAGATAAACATCTTCACAGACGTGATGCGTTGATTGACATATACTTAGTCTGAAGAATGTTGTTTTCTAGTCTCAATGATCGTGAAGATCATTGTTGTCTCATTTTTCAATCAAGAAGATCGTAGTCTTGATTAACTATCAAATATGAAAATCATGTTTGCTGAACTGAAAGATGAAATCATGATACTCATAGTAATCGCGATTCAACATGTCATCAGCAAATGAACAAGTAATCAGAAGAAGATCGAGAAATGAGAAGAGACTGCAGTAGAAAGTATAACATTTCAACTGTCAATGTTCTCTTGTGCTTTATCTTTAAAATGATTGAACAATGATTGATTAACATGTGACAGTAACACATAAGTGAATAATCAAGAGCTGACAAAAGCAAATTGAGACTTGAAGAAATTTGATATTGAGCATGCTGCATGAATGTGTCATAAGTCATGTTGAATATCATGAAAACAACGTATTCAACAGCATCTCTGCAATGTATAATTTCAATTGCAATCAGATAGATGATCTACTGACTATTAACGCGTCTTGAAAAATCATCAAAGAATGTTCTTTCTCTTCTCTCATTGATTCAAGATACTCGTTGATGTATTCTGTGAATGAAGTCTCTAGTTTCATAAGAAATCGAACATCGCAGCTTGAAAAGTTAAACAATACAGAAATCGCGACAGAAAAAACAAAGAATACAACAAATCAATCAGAATTGATGAATAACGATGAACATGAAACACTTCAAGAAATATTGAATGATGAACAGAATCAAGATCAGAAGAATGATTCAGATGTGAGCATTCATTTTTTAGCTATAGAAATGAACAATAATTAATGCAAGATAAATGTCTGAAGAACTCAAAGATACAACTGAAGTTGAATCTGATCAGATTTCGCTTGACGAAGTCAGAGATACATATCGATTATGAACATTGAAGATGAAAGATAGTTGAAAGATGAGTTACGTTTGATCATTCAACAACTTTCGTAAGCAGCTGAAGATAAACATTAAGACTCTGTATTATCGAAGAACAAATGAAAGTGAATGTGTACTGATGTTTAAAGATGAATATCAGATTTTTCTGAAGAGAGTAAAGAAGAAATTGAACGTCAATGTTGATGTTCAACGAGAAAGTAAGAGCGATTATATAGAACTCGAGTGATAGTAGTAGAATATTTTGTATATGAACAATGAACACAATCGTGAGTTGCTTTGATGCTTTTAATTCTATCGATTGCGAGTAACTTATACAATGTGCTTGCAAGAATGAAGAATTGTACAAGACATTATAAAATACACAAGCTTGTCTTTAAGAAACTAAAACTTTTGAGCAGTGCACAACATGATGTTTCAATGTGACAACGAGATAAATCTGAATAAAATATCTCAATTTACCTATCATGAAATAATGATGTGATAAGTATTTGTCAAGAAACGTGCACAGATTACAAATTTCACATACTGATAATAACGAGCGCTGAATGTGAACACTGATCAAATGATATACATTGTGCATTGTATTATTTAAGCATAAAAAGCAAATGATTGTCATCAAGAGTTACAAGTGATTGTAGCTAGCTATTAGTTGTTGATGAGTGACTATTAGAGCTTGTAAGCTAGAAGCTCAACTAAACAGATATTTTTGACTGATGCTAGCTTGATGAGCTTGTAGTCAGTTTTAGTTGATTTCGTCAAATGATCAATGTTCGATTCAAATACTAACTTGAAACTCAAAAGCTCTGACTATGAAAAGTTCTGAACAGCGAAATTAAAATCATTTCGATTCTGTTTCAGCAGACTTGCAAGCAATATTTACATTCAGATTGAAACATGTCAGTTGACGAGTAATTAATTCTGTTTAAGAGTCAATTCAAACATATCATGAATATATTCAGTAAGAAAGTTGATCGAGAGTTTAAAATCTACTGTCTATGCAGTGAGAATTATCTATATGTCTTCATGTATGCATCAAAAATCACTAAAATCATTGATTTGATCAAATTCAGAATTTTAGTTCTTCGACTTCAATAATTGTTATCATTAAATCGTTATCTCGATTCTGTTGCGAACATGCACTTCAAGTTAGTCTAACATAAATCATGTCAGACTATCTTAGACTAGTACAGAGCTGATGTTGACATGTTAGTGATCTAGCGTGTCTTCATGAGTACAAGATCTTCAACGTGTTACATCTTCTTTCTTCTTTAGTTTTGAACTTCTAGTTAGAATACACTCATATAATTCGCTCTATGCAGACTCATAACATTAGTTCAAAGCTCATTAATCTTGCTATCGACGTGTAAACAATATAAAAACAAGCTACACAATTCAAATCAGAAGTCGAACTCAGAAATTTTGACAGCAGAATCAGAACTCAAGCTCAGAAAGCTCAATAGAAATCAGAAATTTCTAAAGAAAAATCTTGATTTGAAACCAGAAATTTTGATAGAATCAGAATCAAAGAACACGAACGCGTTGCTCTTGATTAACTCTTTATTGAGCTCGTCATCAGAAATCAGAAATTTAAGCAGTACTTGAACTCAAAAAGTTTGATAGAGTAACATCAAAATCTCGATCAGCAATTTTCTATTCATACAATGATTAGAAGCACAGAATCAGAATCAGTGAGCATTGCTCGCTACAACTTTCAAAATGTTAGAAAAGAATCACTTCTATCACAGAATCGAGCAGCATCAGAAGAAGAAGACACGAATGTGTCATCGAATACAGAAGAAAAGAACACGAACGCGTTGCTTTTTGATCACAAAATGATCAAGATCAACATCAACATTGAACTGAATGCTTGAATAAACACTCATGAAGCAGACAACATTGTTGTATTTATCAAGTACATATGTCAACAGCACGACATCAAAATCAAGATTCACAATGACATGATTCAGATGTTAGAAGATGTCAACGAGATAAATATCATGTTGAAGATTACGCAGACACGTCTGCAGAAAGAAGTTAGAAACAAGAATGTGATTATACATCATTTAGAAGCTGCATCAAGTCAACAAAGCACTTCGACTTCTGAAGATCAATTCTCAAAGTCAATCAAGTTACTCAATTCATCTCTGTTCAAAGATTCAACGCAGAATGTAAACAATTGACTGTTTTGAATGTGAAATAAGCTGAAGACAAATAAGAATCATTTTTCTATCGAAGAGTTGAAGATTGCTTACATTGAAAGTCGAGTCAGTGAAGCTGCAATCAAACACATAACATCTTGAATGCAAAATATCTTCTTGAACTCATTTCTAGAAGTTAAAGAAGTACTATCGATGATTAATAAGATGTACGATGATCTCAATCATCATCACACGACTCAACGTCAATACTTGAAGCTGTATCAGAACAAGATCTTCTTTCATGAATTTTGAATGAAATTTCAGAGATTTAGTGCAGAACTAGAATACAATAACGAGACTTTACTAAATGATCTTCAGCATAAGATCAGCTCAAATCTTCAGCGAGCAACACTCAATGAATGAATCACGAACTTGAATGAGTTTGTTGACATTTGCATGCAAGTCAATGTTAGATTGATCGAATTGAATGCTCAATCAGTCATCAAAGCATCAGCTACTCAAGCTGCTCACTCTGTCATCAGCACATCAACTATTTGACTCACGTCATTAATCTCTTCGTGAAAGAAATTCAGAAGATTGAAGCTCAATTCTATTCAGAAAAAGTGATTTAAGAAAGAACTTTGCTTCAAATGCAAAAAGTCAGAACATAAAGCATATGACTGTTTCAAAATGACTCAAGTGCACAAGATCATTGCGAGTTCAAAAAATGATCTGTCTTTGTCAAAGTAGTGACTGAGAGCGATATACTCATATTTTGTTTCATCAACATGTCTGATGATTCATTTGATTTTAAGTCGTTCACTGTTGACATCATCTTGAATAGTCTAGAAAAGATATTCAGATTTTTCACTCTGATAGATATTGAAGTTACTGACATGACTTTCATTGATGAATCTTTGATGTCAGAGCTATGTGAACGCTTTGATATTCAGTCAATATCGTTGTCAAAATCAAAGTTGATTCAATCATATGATGAAATCTTTGATTGAAAGTCGATTACACATGCTTTGTATACATTGATCATGATACAAGAACACAAGAATGAAATGATGTCTCTATTGATAACTTGTCTAGATCAGCACAAGATAATCATTGAAAATCTTTGATTGAAAAGAAATCAAATTTTGATAGATTCTGTAAACAATTGATTAATATCATCATTGAAGATTCAAACATTGAAATCTGTTGTTTTAAAAGCAAGCAGTCAATCAGCATTTCACAGATCTGAGTCAAGCAAGATTTGCAAAATGAAACGAAAGAACTTGAACTCAATGATTACGTTGACAATCATCTTGAAGTGACTCACGAATCAGAAACTAGTGAATCAGTTCATTGAATCTGTTCAATTCATTGAATCTGTATTCATATGAAAGCAAAGCACTCAAGTTGATCTCAATCAACTTCGTCTCTTTCAATCAACTAAGAAAAAGAGACTCGTCAATATTATCATGATTGAAGTTGCTGTGTATTAAACTCTAGTCAAGAATAAAAAGATCAAGATCTTCTTCTTGATCATTAGTGAAATCAACAAAGTGCTTAGCTCAGTCGAAGATTTCGCGAAACTGAATGAAATAATCTCTGTCATGTCATTAAATGAACTGAAGAAGAAACTTTCAATAATTTATCATGACTTTCTGAATGTTTTTAATAAAGAAAAGACAACGCAGTTGTCTCTGCATCGATCATACGATCATAAGATTGAATTAGAAGATGAGAGTCAATTCTTTAAAAGTTGATTGTAATTTATATTGAGCTACAAGTTGCAGAAGATCAAAGAGTATTTAGAAGAGAATTTGAAGAAGAAGTTCATCATACTCAGTAAAGCTTCTTTCGCTTCGTCAATACTATTTGTCGAAAAGAGAGATGATAGTCTTTGCTTTTGTATGAATTATTGAAAACTGAATGCTCTGATTAAAAGAGATCGTTATTCAATACTCTTGATAGACGAAGTACTCGCTTGAATTCAAGACAGTAAGTATCTGACTCAACTTAACATTATCATCACGTTCAATAAGCTTTGCATGAGTACTGAAAGTGAGAATCTAATCACATTCGTTACTTTCTTCGATGTTTACAAGTATAGAGTAATGCTTTTCAAATTAATCAATGAATCTGCGTTCTTTCAGCACTATATCAACAATGTGTTGTTTGACTGTCTACATAAATTCTGTCAGACATATCTGAATGATATTCTCATCTATAGCAAGATCTTGAAAGAACATAGAACTCATGTGAAAGAAGTGCTAAACAAGCTTCATGAAGTCGATCTGCAGATAAACATTGATAAGTGTGAATTCAAGATTCAGAAAATCTCGTTTCTTGAACTACTGATGTTCATCAATGATCTACGAATGAACTCTTAAAAAGTAGATGTGATTCGAAACTGAAAAGTGTCATGATCATTGACTCATGTGCAGATCTTCATTGATTTCTGCAATTTCTATCGATGATTTATAAAGAATTTCTCAAAGATCATTCAACTCATGATAAAGCTGACTCGAAAAAATCATCTTTTTGAATGAACAGAGATCTGTCAGATGATCTTTGAAGAACTAAAGCAACAGATGACAACAGTCTTCGTTCTGAAGCATTTTGACTCGATCAGAGAAGTTATTCTGAAAATGAACTTCTTGAACTATGTGTGTTACGATTCTAGCCTTCATTTATTCTTTCTAGTCTTCATTTTGATTTCATTCTAATTGAGTCTAGTGAGCATTCAAGCTAGAAATGATGTCATTGAAACTCTGCATTATATGTGTAAGATGTTAACTCAATCGAGTCTAGCACAGAGCTGAGAAATACACATATAAGAATCGAGTTCTTTTCTGTAAATACTTTTTTTTCTTAGCATTTATCTATTAGTTAAATGACATTCATATGACTCGCTTTATGCTGATCTTTAACAGTAAATAAATGCTAATCAACTACTCTGCTATTAATGTGTAGATGATACGAAATAATCTACTTCGTTCATTCAGAAATTCGCAAGAAATTCTTTGAATTTATATTACTTTTTATTCGCAAGAAATTCTTCGAATATTGTACTCATTTGTTTATCAGAAAATTCACAAGAACTTTTTTGAATTACATTTATCAAATTTATCACAATCTATTTATCTTTATCTTCAATTTCTCATCATGACATGCGACTTTGAATCAGTCGAATCTTGAACAACTTGTCTGCTTAAAAGCATTGCAAATAAATGAGTTTTTCTTCTTTCTTTCGATGTTTCAGCTGAATCTCAGAATGACGCAATCTCATGAAACATCAAGATCAAAGAACAACTTTGTCAGTGAGTTATTGATTATTTGAATGAGATCATCAAGATGTTAAATGAACTAAAAGATCAGCAAGACATGACTTTGAAATGCAACAAGCATTGAATCGTTTTACAAATCAAATATATCAAGAGACTGAAACAGCTAGAAATCAATCGCGCGTCAATGAACACTTTAGAAGAGATAAACACTTGACTACGAGAAAAGATGTTGAGTCTCAAAGATAGACTCAAAGAAGTACAGCGTTCAACGAATCAGTCTCGATCTTGACAGTCTACTGAGTCTCGATCTACTACGAATCATCTATCTCAACAAGATATCGAGTCGCATGCTTCTATTGAGAATCATACTCGACGAGAGATGTCTATTAAGTTCATCTCATTCGAAAATGAACATCATCAATTCTACAAATTTTTGAATTCATTTATATTCACTGATGAAGATGAATTGACTTGAAAAGACTGAAGAAACAAGATGAACGACAAGCTGATTGTTAATGTTGATCAATTCAATGATGAGACTATCTGTATTGTTTACATGATGTCTAGACTAGAAGATGATGTTGCAAAGCACATCTTCGCTCGACGTTGTTTTGATTCTTCGAATTCATTCACTTTGATCTACGAGTTATTTGATCATTTGAAAGAAATATACGATGAACTGAATAAGAATTGAAAGTCTCGACGCGAATACAACGTTCTGAGACAAGCAGACAAGTCTTTCAACGTCTTCTACTTCAACTTTATGAAGCTATTCAGTGATCTTGATTATGATGATTGCATTCTGATGAACGATCTTCAGAATAAAATCAACAATCGCTTGCAGAACGCTCTATCAATCTGTTCAGAGAAGTTTACTTCGCTTTCTCGTTTAAAGAAATTTCTTCAAGATGTGAATAATAAACAGCGAGTCAACTATCAGCTACGCAGCGAACGTCGCACTGTCATCGTCAAAGTCACTGTTGTACCTGACAAACGCGTTATCTTTGAGTTCGCGAAATCGTCTATCATTTGCTACATCTGCAAGATCTCAAGTCACTTGTTCAAGAATTGTTCTCAGAACAAGATTAACATCTTGACTTCTCAAGCTTTCTTTCTTCGTCTACATGAAATCATCATTTCGAAGAATAAAGAGAATGAGAAAATGTCTTTCAAGAATAGCGAGGCAAAAAACTAGAGACTTTCATCAAAGATGCAATGAAAGATGTGTTAATTTCTTCAACAATGAGCATGTCAAATGATTCTTTTGCTTCTGAATCTTTGATTATTGAATGTGTACTTTCTAGCAATGAAATTAGTTACTCATTAAAGTCATTGATTGACATCGAAGCTGCTGACTATTCGTTCATTGATGAAGTGATTGCACAAATTGTTTGTGATCAATTGCAAATCGAGCTTCTGACTTTGATCAAAGCGAAGTCAATTCGAGAATTCAACGATCATTATGCTAAGAAACTCATTATTCATGTAATCTATTCGAATTTGACTGTTCAAGATCATACGATTGACACAGCTTTTATGTTGATCACTTGATTAGATCAACATCAAATGATTCTTGAAAAAACATGAATAAACAAAATCAATCTAGTAATTGATATGTGAATTGATTCTCTTCAATTTTCAAATTTCAATTCTACTAGTCAGAAATTGATTGTTCTATTCTCAAGCAATAAATCAATCACGAAATGAAAAAGCTTGACTTCTACTCATATACTGAAGAGATCTTTCACTTTCGTTACATCTCAATTCAGTCAAAACAAGAAGTTCATTAAACAGTTAAAACAGCATGACGCGACTTTGATTAACATCAATTCTAAATCAACGTTCAGTCTGAAATCATTCTCTTTCAGTTCAATGAACATAGCAATGATAGAGACAGCGACATATAGAATGTTAGTCAAACGTTCAGATGTCAAGATTTTTGCTGTTATCATCTTGAAAATCGATTGACTCATAACTACAGCTGAAAACAAGTCTGAAGAAGTGAATCTGCATGAGCTTTCTCATGCTGAAACTCTCAAGCAAGTCAAGATTAAGCTTCTTTCTGAATATCACGACTATTTAGATATCTTCGATCGAGCAATGATCAATCAGCTATCATTGCATCGTTTCTACAATCACAAAATTGAGTTGATCGATGAAGAAACACTCTCTCGAAGCAGACTATATCAGATGTTCAATCACAAGCTTCAAAAGATAAAGAAATATCTGATCAATCATCTAAACAAAGAATTCATTTTCTTCAGCTTTGCATCATACATTTCGCTCATCTTGTTCATCGAAAAGAAAGACGAAAGTCTGTGTTTCTGCGTTGATTACAGAAAGCTCAATGCTTTGATCAAACGAGATCATTATTCTCTGTCATCAATAGATGAGACTCTCGCTCGTATACAAGAAAGCAAGTATCTGACTTGATTGAACATTATTATCGCGTTCAATAAACTACGTATGCACTCAGATAGCGAGAATTTGACTATCTTTATTATTTTCTTTGACTCATACAAATATCATGTAATGCTCTTCAAATTAACAAATGAATCAACGTTCTATCAACACTATATGAACGACGTGTTGTTCAAATATCTACATCAGTTTTGTCAGATCTATCTAGATAACATTATCATTTACAGCAAGATCTTGAAGAAACACAAGCAACATGTATGATTGATCTTGAATAGACTACGAGAAGCTGATCTACAGATAGACATCAACAAGTGCGAGTTTCATGTTCAGAAAACTATCTTTCTAGAACTTTTGATATCAATCGAAGAATTGAAAATGAACTCACGAAAGATGCAAGCAGTTGTTGATTGATCTACACTCAATAATCTCACTCAGATGCAGTTCTTCATTGACTTCTGCAATTTCTATTGACGCTTTATCAAGAACTTTTCGAAGATTGTTCATTCAATGATTCAACTTATTCAAAAGAAGATCATATTTGAATGAAATGAAGTCTGTCAGATCATCTTCGATCATATGAAGAGATGTATGATCAAGACTTCTATACTACGTCACTTTGATCAAACTCGTGAAACTATTCTCGAAATTGACTCATTCAACTACGTCAATGATGAAGTTCTCTCTTAATATGATGACGAAGAAGTACTACATTCAATTGTCTTCTATAGCAAGAACATGTCTTTTGCTGAATGCAACTATGAAATATATGATAAAGAACTTCTGATCATCATTTGAGCATTTGAACACTGATAATTCAAACTGAAGCTAACTGACATTTCTATCAAGATATTCATCAATCATCAAGCACTCATCTTGTTGATGAAAGATAAAGAGCTGAGCAAACGTCAGATGCGCTGAGTTCAGAAGTTCGCTGATTTCAACTTCAAAATAATGTATCAATCTGACAAACAGAACATCAAGATCAATGCATTAACTCATTAAGCTGACGTTGTGCTCAGAGATTCAGAAGATGAGTGCATTCACTATCAATGAATCATTATTTTGACTTCAAATCGAATGAAAATTGCTGATTTAAATAAACTAATTGCGTCGAGTTGAGTCATCGAGATTGTGTCGAGTTCTCGACTCGTCAAGACTTGATTCAAGTCAGAATTCTTGATTCAAGTATTCAAGTCAAGTCAGAGAGTTGAAATCGAGTATCGACTTGAAATACTCGACTTGACTCGTCAAGACATGAAGATAGATAGATAAATATTCTATTATGACTTTCTATTATGACTTTCTATCAAACAATCTTCATAGTTTCTCGTCATGACTCTCTATCATAGCTTTCTACCAAAGCTCTCTATCAAACAATCTTCATGTTTCTCTTCATGTTTCTCTTCATGTTTCTCTTCATGTTTTTCTTCATGTTTCTCTTTATGACTTTCTATCAAAAAGATAATGCAAAAAGGTAATGCAAAGACGAAAAACCGGAAAAATTTCTATATTTAGCTCTCTTGACGTCATATTCGATTGCTTGATGAGTCGAGTCGAGTCTGCGAGTTCTGACTCGACTCGAGATCGATATCGAGTCGAATCATGAGATTTGACTCGAGTATTCGAGTCAAGTCAGAAGGTTCGACTTGAGTACTTGAGTCAAGTCAGAATGTAGATATGAAAACTCGACTTGACGATCAGTCTAGATTTAAAGAAGAACATCAGTGAATCAATTTATAAACAGATTCTTGAGACTAATGAAATTGATGAGAATTGTACGCTACTTCGCGAAGCAATAACAAGAGACGAGACATAATATGAAAATATCAAATTGAAGAATTGTTGAACTCAGAATGAAATCTTGTATCATGATAGTCAGTTATGAATCTCGTTCAACGAGCTTCTACAAATGAATTTGATTCATGAGATGCACGATCAATCATCAGTTGATCATTCTGATATTCTTAGAACTGTGAAAGTCATAAAACGAAACTACTATTGATCATTCATGCGAAAAACGATAGATCAATATATTTGAAACTGCTATATCTGTCAACGTTCAAAGACATCTAGAAATAAATTCAATGACTTACTTCAATCTCTATCAATATCTGAACAGCGATGACAAGATATAACAATGAACTTCATTATTGATTTATCTGATTTGAGCGAGTACAACGCTATTCTGATGATCATCTGCAGATTGTCAAAAGAAAGACATTATATTTCTTGCATTACTGATGATGAAGATATCACTGTCAAAAAGACAGCTGAAATGCTGATTCAATGAGTATATTGAACTCATGATTTATCAAGCTTCATAGTATCTGATCGAGATTCGCAATTCATCTCTATACTATGAAAGTTTCTTTGCAAACGACTGAGCATTTTTCTTCAATTGTTCATCGTCTATCATTCTCAGATCAACGATCAAAGCGAACGAGTTAATCAGAACGTTGAGCGATATCTTCAATTCTTCTGTTCATATATGCAGAACGACTGATTTAAGTTACTATTCATGATCAAGTTTGTCGACAATAACATCTTGTTCTCAATCATCTTCTTGATTCTTTTCTTCATGAACAAGAGCTTTCATTCTCATATGAGCTTTGACTCTGACATCATCAAGTATGAAAGCATTCGCGAACGCTTGCAGATTGATCGAGTCAAGAATATATCTGAACAAATGAACAAGACATTGATCTTCGCTTGTGAAGCTCTGATCAAAACACGAGAACAAATGATGAATCAAGCTAACAAGCATAGAAAGAAGATCAATTATAAGATTGAATCAAGAATGTTTCTAAATGAACGAAACATCATTACAGCGAGATTCTTCAAAAAATTGAATGACAAGATGCTCAATTCTTTTCAGATCATTGATCTCGTTGATTCATTCTATAAATTGAAACTACTCAAGACTATGCATATACATGATGTATTTCATTCAGAGCTTCTTCATCTCGTCATCAATGACTCTCTGTCTGATCAGAAGAATGAACTCTCGAGATTAATAGTGATAAACGATGAAGACGAATGAAAAATCGACGATATATTAAACTTTCGATGATATCGAAGACGACTTCAATATCAAGTCAAATGAAAGAATTATGACAACGATCTCAACTGATATAACGCTGACGATGACGAATTTATGAACGCTCAAGAGATGATTGATGACTTTCATATCAAATATTCAAGAAAAGCGCACTAAGAAACAACATTCATGCGAATATGAATATTTAAGAAGAAAGAGTAATGTTATGATTCTAGTCTTCATTTATTCTTTCTAGTCTTCGTCTTGATTTCATTCTAATTGAGTCTAGTGAGCATTTGAGCTAGAAATGATGTCATTGAAACTCTGCATCATATGTGTAAGACATCAATTCAATCAAGTCTAGCACAGAGCTGAGAAACATACATATAAAAATCGAGTTCTTTTCTGTAGATACTTTTCTTTCTTAACATTTATCTATTAGTTAAATGACACTCATATGACTCGCTCTATGCTGATTTCTAACAATGTGAACGATGAAGTATTGTCTCAATATGATGATGAGAACATCTTACATTCAATGATTTTCTATAGCAAGAACATGATTTTCGCAAAATGCAACTACGAGATCTATGATAAAGAACTGCTGATCATTATTCGCTGTTTGAAACATTGACGTCTCGAATTAAAATGTATGAATATTTTGATCAAGATCTTCATCAATTATCTGAATTTGAAGTACTTCATGATCATCAAAGAACTGATCAGACAACAAGCTAGATGAGCTGAGAAGTTATCTGAATATAACTTCAAGATCATATATCAGTCGAGAAAACAAAATTTGAAAGTCGACGTGCTGATCAGAATGTCAGACGTCAAGTCAGTTGAAGCAAATGATGATCGAAAGTTATATCAGCATCAGATGCTATTGCTTGAAGACAAATTTGAACTGCAGTCAATAGAAGCTGATCAAGAAGATGATCAGAAAGCTGATCAAGATCTGACTCAAATCTTGCTCAGATTTGACTCAGAATCTGACTCAGATTCAAAACTTGAATCGAAAGCTAATCAAAATTCAATTGAAGAGATGATTTCTATTCAGAATCAGATTATAGTCGAAAATCAAATGAATCAACTGTGCTTCAATATTCAAATAATCATGAAACAGAATAAAAGAACTTGTCAAAATATTGATCTAAACAATTGCAAAGTACTTGATGAAGTACTTTGAAAAGATGATAGACTATGAGTTTCTCAGTCAATGATCATTTGATTAATAAGAGAAGTACATGATCTTTCAATCAGTGATCATTCTGACATGAATTAAATGTTGAACTTGCTGAGATGATCATATTGCTGATCGAAGATGA
>JAABUO010002406.1_pt1 | contig 22904 bp, 21 predicted proteins | sample 5559291 | NCBI WGS metagenome assembly JAABUO01 (sample SAMN10711878, study PRJNA513372) | rock metagenome | isolation source: Antarctica rocks | place: Antarctica: Victoria Land, Finger Mt sud
GAGCATGGGGTCACTCATATTTTCTTGCTGTAAGTGCAGTAAGTGCAGAAGCTTTGCCCCAGGAGGAGACAACAGGCCACAACACCCATCTGATGTGCTGTTGCGCTTGTGGTACCTGCCTGCAGCAGTTGGCGTGTGTGCGTAGATGCCAAGCAACAACTTTGGTCTGTGTTCAAACACTCTTTCTAGCAAAAATTTCCTTTGACAGTTCAAGGGTGTTTCTTTGCTTTGATCAGTCGGAGTAATCAAGATGCTGTGTTGAGAGTGAGGCATACATCATGCAAAGATGCAACAAGCCATCATGGCGTATGTAAAGTCAAAGTTGCTCTTTGTCACTACAGGCAGCCGAGGAAGAGGAAGAGCGTCGCAACAACAGGCCCAACTTTGCTCTGTCTGAGGACTTGAATGCAGCCCAGCCCAGCTCAGCCCCAGCAGGTGCCAGGACAAGGAGGGCGCCCCTGAAAGAGCTGGGCCGCACTGAAAGCATCCTGTCTACTCAGTCCACTCGCCGTAACTATGCGTACAGTCTGGAGGCTGCCCCAGATGCACACCCCACTCGCAAGCATCTGAATACCTTCTCGGTCGGTCACTCACACTGGACCTTCATCCAACTTGCAGTCACGTCAATGCCAGCTGGTGGGCAATTCAATGCAGCAAGGCATGCTTGTCAGAACACAGTGAAATGTGTAGGCAAGCTACTTGTGTGCATTGTGACCCCTATGACACTGCTGCTGTATCTGGACCTGTTTCACCTGTCAGGTACGTCTATTTGAAGCTGAATACGCTTCATGTGCTTGACAGCAGTCAGTGATATGTGCAGGCTATTGATGCTACTGATGACTCAGAGGCGCCCGGCTCAAGCCATGTGAAGAACCCTAGCCAAGCCTCCTTGGCTACTTCCACTACAGGTGCCCTTTTGACATGACCCTGGCTTGCCTTTTAGCTTGGCTTGATCCAAGCCTTTGCTGTACATTATATGGCATTTGTAGTGAACTTGTCGTATGAACGGTGTTCTTAGAGATTTTGGCTGAGTGCTCTTACCACTACTTCAAGTGCTAGGGTCACCATAGCTATTTTTGGCACAGCAAATAGGGTTTAACCCTGAACCCTAAATATATGACATGCCAATGCTTGCATTGCAGGCTTGCATGTGCACTGTGGTTGTAGAATTGTCAGTATGCTTGACACAGGATACTCCTTTCAAAACAGACATGTTTGATGACCCACTCTGTTGCCTTGTTTGTAAGGCAGTTTGTGACTGCAGGCTCGGATCAGTCTGCTGCTCAGCTACTGAGGGGTTGATGGACCTCAGAAAACAGCCAGGGGCAGAAGGCAAGAACACCATCTTGATCACAGCAAAGAAATTTGTGCCCTGGCACAGTCGGCAATGCATGGTGTTGAAAAGAGCAAAGAGCTGCTCTTTTGTTGACCTCAGAGGCAATAATGCTCTGTTGATTGCTGTCTCTAATAAGTACACCTCAGCAGCTGGTAGGAAAAGTTGTGTTGACGACTTGAAGAATAAGTAGGCTGGAGCAGACTGCAGCACAGACCAACAAATAAGAGTAAACATTGCTTGGTCCAACAGACGAAGCGTGTTCTGCTGTGTCCACCAAATGAATAACAGTTGTTTAAATTGACCACACAGTTGCCAAGACCCTTTTCAAGCTGTCAATCCTAGTTGTGTTGCTGCTAGCTGACACAGTGTCAGTGACTGTTGGTTGTAACAAGTAATGGATGCCTAGCTCACAAGGTTGCATTGAGTAAGTGATGCAGTACTGTGTGTTAGTTGGTCGTCTCCAACAAGCCAAGCTTGTACTGCATGCATGATTATGGTATCAGGTTCAATGCACATGCATGTGGTCCATATGGACCGCTGTTTGCATCAGACCAGCACAGCAGGTCTACTCGCATCTTCATGGGGTGTAATGTCAGTAGTTCAGAAGGCACTAGTGTACAATATCATGAAAGCATTATGTAGGTCAAAAAGAATCTTGAAGCTTTGTTTGAGAGGCTCGCTAATCATCACAGCAACAAGAATTGAACAGCAATGTGATGTGTGAGACATCCACATACACTTCAAACTTCAGGTCACTCTTGTGATTGGACAAATAGAGCAAAGACAAATAGGAGATGACACTGTCATATGTCAAGCCATCAGAGCATTCAAGTTTTACGCTTTTATGATGCCCTTCTGATTGCGCACTGGGACAGACAAAACACTAGACTCAGCTTGCAAATCTGGCGTATGCCTGGTCTGCATGTGAGCAGGTCCAGAATGGGATGGCGCTGACTGCATTGCCTCACGTTCCTGATTCCCCACAGATATAGGCTGCTGACGTTTGTCACCCTGAAACGCAGCTTCATTGGCATACGCTTGGCACAGTGATCTTCCTGGCTGATTGTGATTCTGCCCAAACTGCTGCAGCTGCGTTGGCGCTTGAGCATAGCTGGGCTGTGCAGCATCTGGCACTGACACCACTGACGGCTGTTGTACAAGCCCAGCTTGCATCAGCATCCCCATCAAGGGGGGTTGATACCCCCCTGGCAGAGCTGGGTACCAGGCATGCTGCACCCAAGGAGATGCACCTGCCACTGAATCTGCTGCTGAAGCTGCCTGGGAAGCAGTTGTCACCTGCAGCGCCTGACCCTCTTGATAGAAGCCCTGCTGCTGATGTTGCAGTGTACCTGGCTGTGGCTGATACCTGGCAGGACCATACCATGGCTGCACATTTGCTTCAGCCAACCCCTCATAGTTGCCTACACCAGCTGCCTGATTGTGCTGCTGAGCCTCGCCATGGCTTAGCCTGCTACTCATCCTTGGCTGCTGTGTGTAAGGCTCCTGCACACACTGCTGCTGTCCCTGTGCAACAGCAGCAGAGGATACAGGAAGCTGCATAGCAGCATATGGGCTGTAGGGAGGTGTGACTTTGTACGACTGTAGCTGCTGCTGCTGCTGCTGCTGCTGCTGCTGCTGCTGCTGCTGCTGCTGTTGCCAAACAGAAGGTGTGGGACGGACAACATGGTCAGCACATGACACTCCCAGCTGAGAAGCTGCACCTGGCATGTGACCATACCCCTGTGATGGATGCTGCAGCTGCTGTGGAAGCTGCTGGAGCTGGTGGTGAAGCAGGTGCTCAGGTTTTGGGGATCTGGGTATGCGAGACCTAGCCAACAGTGCTGCTCTAGCTGCCCCTGGAGCCTTACCATGTGGACCTGCACATCACCACAGACAGCTGCAGATTTAAGCTGGCAAAGGCTACTGTATATCTAATGCACATGGTAAGATGCAGGATGTTGTACAAGCACTGTGTCAGTCTATGTGCAGTGCAGCTGTGTCAGCTCCCCTGAAAGTACTTGCTGAATTCTTTGTTCATGGTAAGTGCAATTCATTGCAATTGGTTGCTTCAAGTTGCGAGCCACTACCATGCTGCTCCAAACTACGAGTTGTTGCATGCTGCATTTGGGTCCTGTTGGTCCTGTGAAAATGATCCAACATGCAGTGACCACCAGGGTCCACTGTGATGACAGGTCAGCTGCATGGTTTTGGGCACACCATTTTATACAATGTCAAGAGTTGTACCTGTGATGCCCCTAGCTACAGCAGAACCGCTTTGTCCACCGCATGGGGCTGAAGCAACAGATGGAGAGGGATGCAGCTCCGGCAGCTGCAGTCCAGCCTCAGGCCTTCTGTCTGCTCCTTTCACAGAAGGCAAACCCTGATGCTGCCCATCGGCCGCTGCCACTGAGAATGGCCTTGAAGAGAGACCGTGAGGTGTTGCTGTGGGGCGTGTAGGCGGAAGAAAGAAGGATGGCTGCCGTGTGATGGGAGCTGAGACACTGCTGGGGAGGATTGCCTGTGGATGTGGCGTCTGCCCATCTGCAGACAACCATCCACATCTCCACAGACGTGCAGAGGTAGCAGCCATTGGTAAGCAGCAGGGGCAACAGAAAGAGTACATTCAAAGGGATCTATGCTGGATGTAAATATTCGACGGCAGGAACACTGGAATACCACTGGAATAGACCCCTGTGTCACACAACTGTTGTGTAGTTATTAAGAAGGGCTGGGTGGACCTAAGCTTCTGCTTGACAAATGTGGCATGGTACATGTTCTGGGCTTGAGGCTTCATAGTGTGGTGATGCACACAATGCAATTGCAGCGTTTGGTGCAGTCAGGCAGCACAGGCGGTTTCTTGACTTGCCTCCAGATTTGGCAGTCAAGCTAGACATGCGAGCATCCAATCTTGCCAATGAGCTTTGCAGCAATCGCTGCTCTGCTGAGTTGCTCATATCACCAGAATCCCTGCCCACAGCCACAGCAGCAGCATGCTTGCCATCTGGGGACTGGTTTCTGCCTTGGCCTTTCGCCCTTGTCCTGCCCTTCGTGCGCATGTTGCTGCCCTTCGGCACAGGTCTGGCCAATGGGCAAGGCGGCCCACCAGTAGCAGCTGCAGTGCATGTCCTTCTGAGGGGACTGTCGGCTGTCTCTGGCCCCTTTGCACCAGCCCCAAGCCTTGGGGCAAATGCCCTGCCAAATGGCCTGAGCAGCTGACTCTGATTGCTGTTAGTCATGCCTGGCTTGGCTGGGCCTGTCATGGCATCATGCGGCGCATGCAGCCTTGAATGCCGTGCAGGACTCAGCAACCTGTCTGACGTTGCCTGCACAGGAGCTGTGGTGGTATTGGTGGCTTCCCACTGTAGCTCAGATGGACATCCGGGCTGCATCACATCACCAGACACATTGTTGTTGCGCTGCTGCGCGGAGCCAAGCTGATGGTCCAGTCTCCTTAAAGAGGCCAGCAGCTGCGACTCTTCAGCCAAGTCAAACTTAGTCTGTTGCTGGGCGGCCTGTACTAATGAGCCATCCTGACGCTGCAGAGCTGCTGTGCTGCGCCTACTCTGCAGTTGTCCCTTGTGACCGGTGCCGTGACGCTGCAATGGTGCTGTGAGTGGCTTGAACGGGTGTTGCTCGCGCAACTGTGCTTGCAGACCTAGGCAAGGTGAAGGCCCCCTTGCAGCGTCAGAGCCTGCCTTTCTTTTCAGCAAGCCTGCCCTTTGGCTGACGCAGTCTGCCCTTTGCATGCCTGAGCCTGCTGTTCTGCCCACTGACCCATGCCTGTTGGCATGAGGTCGCACTGTCTCTTTACCAAGCAGGGCCTGCCTGCTGAAGCTTGCAGCTTTCGTCTCAGGTTGACTCATCTGTGACTCAAGCTGAATCAGCTCAGCAGCTGACTCAGCAGCTGACTCTGGCTCGCTGCATGAAGAGCTGGCTTCTGTAGCGAGTGTGGATGCATACCTATAGTTGGCAGACATCACAGTGGATGGCCTGGAGGCCATTGCTGACAATGGCTGATCAGTGTCTGACGCTGCATGACTGTCAGCTGCCTGAGCAGCTGCCTGAGCAGCTACCGGCAGACGATAGGACCCAATCAGCAGCCCACGGACGGAAGCTTTTCCCTCTTGCGGCTTTTCAGCCTGCATCGTGAAACGGAATCATGCATGCATAGCTCTGTAATGACAGCAAAGCTGCCGGCTGCCAGCTGCCACAGCTCAACGCAAGGTGTTATTGGTCAGAACAGGCAGTGAGCTTTTGAGAGCACTGACATGGCTCGAGACACAGTGTCACATTGTGCAGCCTGAGATGCATACTTTTGCAGTGAGTACAACCATGCATGACATACAAAGCCAGTTTGCTTCAGGAGTGGCATCATGGCACAGCACAGCCTGCCAAACACCTGGTGTACCAGAACAACTCAGGATAGAAAGGGCAATGGCACATAAGCACCAGTGTACTCAGATGGTGTGTGCCCCTGAGACATAAACTACCTGGGCAGGCTGCTTGTTGGCTGTAGCAGTACGCATGTGTGCTTGGTGAGCTGCCAGCTGTTGTGTCTCCTTCTGCTGCCGCTCATTCCTTTGCCTCGCCTGCCTAGCAGCCACTGCATAGCTCCCCTGCTTTATCAGCGGAGCCTCTGCAGCTTTTGGGGTCACAGCGGGACTCAGGGCTCTTGGCTGCAGCCTTGACCGGCCCTGAAGGGCTGGTTCAGCCATGCCTTGCTTTGAGGCAGTTGGCTGGTCCTGTGGCTGGACCTCCAGCGCCGTTCCACCAACATGATGGGCATTCCCAGACTGCCCTAGCTGAGATCTGCTACTTGCCTGTGCTTGCTGACAGCTGCTGCCAACTTGCCCCGGCTGAGGATACCTGCTGCTTAACTGCCTCCAATGTCCCGAGCTCCCAAACTCACTGCCATGTTGCACTGTGTCTGCATCACCGCCTTGCTCAGGCACATCTGCAGATACGGCGGCAGCTTGCTGGGGTGACGACACGGCTGCATTTGAAGGTTGCCCACTTGGCTTTCCCTCTGTCTGCAATCCACTGCCCCGCTCAAGCCCAGCGTACACATCTTCCTCTGCTCCTTTGATGGCCTGCTGTTGCTGCACCTGCTGCTGGTTGTCCTGCTGTGCTTCAAGCTGCTGCACTGACTCTGACACCAAAGGCAGTTGGTTACATGATGGTTCTCGAGACCCCAAGTGAATGTCAGTAGCAGCAGCAGTGATGCTGCCAGATGTACAGGGGGACTTGCTGACACCAAAGCTGCAGGCTTCTTGCTCTGGCTCAACAGCAGTTGCTGCTTCGAGCTGCAAGAACAGCTCTGTGGATGCTGACGGGAGCTGAGTAGGTGCTGTGATGCTTCTTTGAACCATGACAGGTGGTTGCATGTGCTGCAACTGCTTTGTATCCACTGGCTTTGACCTTGAGACCATGTGAGCTCCTGTTACAGCAGAGGGAAGTATGTCAGGTCTTCACAAGCTCTGCATTGCTGAACAACCTTGCAGTGTAGAATCTCTGGTTGCTCTGCAACTTGCTCCTCTTGCAAATTCTAAGTGATGCTGTGTTTCATGCCATTCAGCAAGCCAAATGCTGACATGGGCCACTGCAGAAGAAAGAAAAATGGCCAGTCCTATAGCATACAGAGCACAAGCAACAGACAAGCAACAGACAAGCAACACCAATCTTTTTAGATGCAGAGCTTTACACCAAAACAAGATGCATAATGCACCTGTGCTGCCCAGGGCCAGACCTGCCATCTTGCTGCTGTCCTCATCCCTACTGCTGGCAGCCGGTCTTGGCATAGACTCACAGACAGCGCTAGAATCAGCAGCCCCATCAGGTTTGGGACCACTGGCTTCAATGACTGGCATGCTGGCAGTGGAGGCAGTGATGCTGTGCAGCTGGCTTATGCTTTGGCTGGCTTGCAAGTCCAGCCACCATGCCACCTTGTTCAAGTGCACATGCACAGCCTGAGATGCCGTCACTGGCGCATCGTGGCAGCTCAAGGCTGAGGCATCTGTCATGACCTTGACTTGCTGTGTTGTGCTCCATGGCTTGGTCGCCATCATTCCTGCAAGCACTGTTATCATACTGTCACAACATCTTTGTGCATGCACAGTGCGTGGTGTATGCCTTGTTTTAGCCTAGCCAGCTGTGCTGCTCGTGATGAGAAAGATTTGGCTGGGAATGACCAGGAACAGTTGAGTTATGGCGCACATCGGCGTGACTGCAATGCTCATTGCTGCTGTCAGGGATGCTGCATTGATGCAGCGAATGCTTGTACCTTTGGGTGGAGCGCACTGTCTCTCCTTTGCTGCCCTCCTGGCTTGCCTGCTCGCCTGCTTAGCCCTTGCAGCAGCTGGCAATGCAGCTGGTCGCAATGTCTGGGAAGATTCATGACCGTCAGCTGAATCCATGTTTAGCCTGCGCCTGGCTGAGACACCAGATGGCCATCTGGTGTCTGCAGACAGGCTTGCTGCTTGCTGGGTCAAACTCTGACCAGCAATATGTGCACAACCTCTGCCGACTTGCCAATTTTTCAGTGTAGCAGCCAGATCTGGCTCTTGACTGTGACCAATCCCTAGTTCTTTTGGCTGAGACAATGCTGACATGTCAACCAGAGCAGTGGCAGGCTTTGTGCCTGTTGTTGAAAATGAGCCACGCTGTGTCCTGTCATGTTGAGCTGTCTGGAAGCTGAAGCTAGTGGCTGAGTCACAAAGACTTGCAGCTGAGCTGTGTGTGGAGGTCACTGCTGGCTGTTGCAAGTATGCACTGTATGACTGTGAGCTGATCATGTCATCAAACAACACTGCAAAGGCTGCTGATTGGTGCATGGCAGCTGAGAGGTGTGAGGTGGTACAGTGGTCAGGGTCAGCTTGAGCAGTGCTGGGGGCCTCAGCTTGCTTCAGCTTGTGCCATGATGCGTTCTGTTCCGTGAAGCTGCCAAACAAACTGCTCCATTGCCCACTGAAGGATGCAGACATGCTGGTGGGGAAGCAATGCCCCTGCTCGCTTTTAGTGACTGTGCTCATGGCTGAAAGAGCAGGTCGCTCCTGTAGCAACTCTTTCACCCTTTAGACACCGGAGTCGTACCAACATGCTTTCCAAGGGTGATTCTGAGCAGTGCGATGTGGGCAAACAGGTCAGTACAAGAGTGTGCCAACTCAAGGGATCAAATGTACACGCCTCACTCACAGAGATAGAGTGAGCTTTCTTGTAAAACAAGCGGTTCGATTAAAACATAAGTTTCTCTTTGTACGAATTGTTAAACTGCAAAATCAGGCATCAGTAAAACTGTACGCATAATCACCTGTGCAGGCTTGCAAGAAACAGCCCTCCATCTTGCTTCGAGCGTGGGCATGGACAGTCACGTGCGCTGTCCACAGAGTCCACACTGGCTCAGCCTGCGTCAGGATGCACACATCTGAGCTGGCATGTAGTCTTCAGAGATTTTGAACATTGGTACGCTCAAGCTATCTCACTTTCGGCGGAGAAATACCAGGTCTGACTGCACCTTGCAAGGTGCAGGTGCTGAGTGTGCTTGTGGCCCAGCTTGGTGCCGCCTGGCGATCACCGCCGCACAGGCGCTGCTTGCGACGTAGCGGTCGGTCGCAGCGTGTCAAGTCAAGTGTGACCGCGACACGATATTGCACTGGTGCTTTGACGGACGCTCGTGCTTCAGCAGGGTCAGCAGCCGGTTGCAGGTATTCTGAATCGGAGTGTCAAACTCATGACCTCCCATCGCAACACCCCTCCCTATCCCCGCCCTTCAGGCATGGGAGCTACCGCGAGTGATTGCCAGCACCAAACATTTGCTGCAGAGGCAGCAAGCACCCATACAAGCTGATGTACGTCGAGTTGGCTGCTCTCTGGACCATGCGTTGTATACACACTTTGCACCCAAACATGCAAACATATGTATGTTTATCTATATAGATCTCGATGCCTTTGCATTCTTGCTTGACCTCATGGCCAGCAGAGCTTCCATCGACGTGACCTGAGTTGAGGATCAGACGATTTGACGTAAAGCAGATCATCAGTCAGCTAATCAGCTGGGACCAGCTCACTCCGACACTGGCATGACAGATGCCACTAAGTTGCACACTTTTCTCATTTTTGTCCGCATTGAAATGTTCCCTTGATAGATTGGATCCCAGATACGCATCCCCAAGAATATGTACATATCAACTTGCAAAGCTTGGTGTAATGCCTGTATCATAGAGATATTGTGTCAAATACAGTATGCATTCCAGGTTCCCTTGATAGATTGGATCTCAGATACATGTCCCTAAAGATGCACTGATTTGCAGAGCCCGGTGCAATGCCTGGATCATAGGTTGTGGTAGATACAGCATGCATGCATTCAAGGCTGTGTTAGGCTGCACAATGCTGTGCAAGCATTGAAATGCATCCTGGAGGCTGTATTCACAGTGGTGAATAATTGCTGACTTGGGAGCTGTTGAGATACCATTTATAAAGCCTGTTGCTGATTGTTAGGTGGGGCTGGCAGCTGCGGTGTCGGGCCGTCAGGGCCGCAAACCACAACATACGTAAGCTGAGATGGGAGTTTTTGTTAGTGACTATGCCTGTGTCAGCAGATCGGGAGGCCCTCAAAATGTATGTGGAAGCTTGAGCGAAGACTCCACTCAGGCACAAGCAAACACCTGTCGACTCAGGCACAAGGCAGACAGGCTCAAAGTGTTTTGCATACTCCACCAACTAAGCTTGCCACTGGCAGTGCCAGTTTGACAAGCTGTTTTCAGATTCACAGCGTTATTACGAAAGGTTGCACAAACAGTGTCTTGCCGTCAGGAGCACCACAGCAATTGACCTTTCGAACTGTCAGAAGAGGGCACATTTTGACACAATGACAGTGCAAGACTTCGTTGAATTGAGTATGCCTGGAAAATGTGCACAAACTTTGTCTAACACTGACCAGTGTGGCCACTGATGGCCTGATGCAGACAATTGGCTGGTGCAAGGTCCACATCACAATGCTCGCAAATCACTGCCCCTGATGCGATGTGCTTGCCTCAGATGAGGACAAGCTGCAACGTTGACCAGAGCCCTGCACGTCTTGCATGCGGCAAAGCAGGACGTTCCGGAGCCACCTCAGCGCATCTTGTATCTGGTTGCTAACGCGTAGATGGAAGCTTCCACACTTGCGACGGAGACAGCTGTGAGCTCGATGCGCTGTTGTTAGATGAATGGTATCGCAGGTGGAAGCCGAAGCCGCATGACACCTTGCAGTGTGACGGCTCAACTTCGGGACACATGGCTAGTTACTGTAGCTCTATCGCATCCCCGGGATTGGCCCTGCTACTGCATGGACGGTTCATTTTAACATCTACGGCGACTGCATGCAAGTGCGCCGAGCGCTTCGGCAAGTTTCGCGCCGGACCAGTGTTGAAACTGTTAAAGCTCGCGATTCTTTGAAATACTGATCAGCAAGTGTGCGTCCGCGGAGTATCACCTTTGCGTACGAACGGTCATAGGTCACAGCTTAACGTCAGTCTCGTCGCGCAGCTTGCAGAGCAGACAACAAAACTTTCAACCTTGTCAGGCATAGCTTGTTCAAACGTTGCCTCAGATCAACCTAGTAGTCCTTTCTCGGCGGCGTCTTGTTTCCCGGCGCACCCGACCCTACCTTTGAACGGGCGGTCGGTGACCTCGGCCACTGCAAGGGGCCTGGCTCCCCGAGACGTCTGTGCGCAGATTGCGCGGTGATTTCTTGACCATCATTTGCCTGGCTTTGCTCAACATACTCGAGGCAAGTCTTTATCACAGCAGATTGTGAAGTCTGCGACAGTTCGTCTTAGTGAGATCTGTCTTTGCAAGCATTTTGCCGTCCGTGCACCCTGTTCTGACGACTGCCTGCTCATCTGCAGGAGTTCGTAGCTCCCATCCGGCTGCTGGCACTCAGACCACGCAAAAGTTTGGTCAGTGTCCATGCCACCCTGCTGCTTCACCACGGTGTTGCTCACAGGGTCGCTGGGGCTGACACTCGTACTCAGCCTCTTCAGTCTAATCTGCTCAGCAGACTATACAAACACCCTCAGCGTGCAAACCAGAGAGCTCAGAAAACACAGCTTAGTTTTGAGGGGCAGACTGCGCTGGGTTGATCACGGTGGCAGCTTGGAACAGCGGCTGCACTATGGCTCATTGGAGTCCCTGATGTCACCTGAGGATGCCTGCGCCAATGCACCAGCAGCTTCCGGCACTATCCCCAAGATCATACACCAGTCATGGAAGGATGACAGCATACCCCAGCAGTACAAGGCGTGGCAGGAATCATGGCAGCTTTCGCACCCTGAATGGGAGTTCAGGCTATGGACAGACTCTGACAACAGAGACCTCATCAAGAATGACTACCCTTGGTTCCTTGACATCTATGACTCACTGCCCAAAGCAATCATGCAGGCAGATGTCATCCGGTATTTCTATCTGCTGAAGTATGGCGGCCTGTATGTGGACCTGGATTTTGAGAGTCTGCGACCCATAGATCCTTTGACAGAAAATGCTTCAGTTCTGCTGGCCTATATGGGCAAAGATGAAGACTGGGAACACAACATACCTAATGCTTTCATGGCTTCCGTTCCCGGCCACCCTTTTTGGTGGTACTGCATCAGCCGTGTGATGCTATCACATGTAGAAGATGACAGGTGGGACTACATTGAGGCCACAACCGGGCCAGCTATGCTGAAGGAGGCGTTGATTGATTACCAGACCAAATGCAGAGACGACATCCACATTTTGCCCTCAGAAACCATATACCCCTTTGATTGGCACAAGACATGGCTCGATGCTGACAATGACACCATGGCTGCTATCAACCAATGTGTAGGAAACCACCCTGATTTTGATGCAGACAGGTGCAAACAGCAATTTCCTGATGCTTATGCAATCACTTACTGGACCCACAGTTGGGGTCCTTAGTTTACATGTTTTTCAGTTTTCAGCGTCTGACGTTCTGTCAGTGTGATCGGTCACAAGCAGCGGCAAGTTTGTGCATGTTGCGTGTCCGCCTATTCTGTGCTTTATCTGTTATGCTCAGGCCAGGTGTGAGTGAGTGTAGGTCTGTCTGACTGTCTCAACGATTGATGCGGTATTGTGCTGTTTCAACATGTGAAAGCTAAATTATTCATTGACTGTATGCCTATAGACATCTGCATAGACATTGTAGATCTAGCAATTGTATATTTATATGCTTTAGGTGACAGTCTGCTGCCTTGCAGTGAGGTATCAGTAGTGGTAGCTGCATCAGAAGTGGGTTTGCTCAATCCAGCTTTTTGAACAATGGATGTACTGAGCTGCATATATAGTGGTGCAAAACTGCTGGCTCAACTTCGTTCTCAATGGTGACACAACAGCAATACTTATTATCATAGTTATGTGCTCCGCACACTGGCTTTTCATGCGGCAAATGAACTGCCATATGGCAATGCATTGCTATCCAATCAAGCTGTATCAATCAATCAATCAAATTAAATTTCCTGTCTTTAGGACTCATATCAGTCAACAGACAATAACTGGGAAAATGCTGAGTTTGAATGATACAAGTCGTTCAATGCTGTTCTAGACAGATGCAGACTCTGAGGTCTTTTGTATATGTCAAGCGCCACATGTGTACAACAACACGAAGCATAATACGGCAAGTGAGTACGCTGCAAACCTTTCTATGCATCAATAACTGTGCAACAGCAACTTGATGCAGAGTATCAGCCAGGCGCTTACCAAATGCTGAAGAGGATAATGCGATGATGAATGTTAATTTCAGTCAGTCACAGTAGGAAGCACAGCGGCAGACCAACAACAAGCTTCTTGGGCGGGGAAGGCAGCAGGAACGATTTCTACATGTCACACCACAAAATATACATACCAAAGCCGAGACCAAAATAGAATAACAGCAGTTTCTGGCATCCTTTGGCTCAACAACTTTAGAGCCAAAGGATGCCAGAGCCAAAGGATGCCAGAGCAACTGTAGAGTTTGCGCCAGCTCAGCTGACATTCACAGCCTAAGCAACAAACTCCTACAGGCTAGCTTCTCACACACCAACCAAATCAAAGCTATTGGCATAACAAGGGCAGCAGAAGATGCACCATTGTATTTTGTGAATTTCAATGTGACACACAATGGAGTGGTGTTGCTAAACTGAAATGAGGCTGCTCATCTACATGACATACAACAACACAACAAATCTAAGATATACAACCTGCAGACGCACACTAGAGGGTAAAGAGGAGTCAAATCATGCAAGCCTGCACATGGCTCATTTATGTTGGTGCTGCTTCTGACTCTGTTGCATGCTTGTCAGCAGTCTCTGTTTTGTCTCTGGTGCTGAAATGCATCAGTACTTGGAACGCTGGGTACATTTGACTTGACAAACACTGGGTACATGTGACCTGACGAACACACTGCCTTGTTATTGCCTGACTAATGTATGACTAACTATACAGCCCACAGGGAGGATGTTTGCTCTCAGCACAGAGAGGGTGCCCAACCCTTATAAGGTACGTGTCGTGAAGATGAGATATTCCCTTGATGTACGCCTCAGTCGCATCCAGGTTGTTGAAATAACGGGAGCGAATATGCTTTGACACCTGCCACTTGGCCTGCAAGCAGTACATCTGTCATGATCAGTCAGCCATGGTCTGCATGCTGGTGCAGACATGCAGGGCAGCGTTGCTCTGTCTTGCACATTGCAACACCACCTGATGCCGCAATCCAAGCTTTTGTCACAACGTGAGGTCCGTATGTACATACGCCCTCACAGCAGCTAGCTAGTACAGGGCACCGGTAGTGACCATGTGATAGCATGTGTAGAGATTCAAACGTATGCATGGCATCGCACAAGCCACTTGCATGTGATGAGACAGCAAGCTTGGGACCGCCTCTGGCACAGTTTGAAGCTACAATTTGCCTGCTGCATATGAATGTGATAAAGCAGAAATATGTCCACTTAAGGCTCATGTTTATCAAAAAAACAATGGTGCACTATGCAAACTCTGCTTGGCGAATACTTCCAAGTGCAAGGAATGACATCGGATCACAGGTTGTGTCCACACCCACAGCTAATAAGCACACAAGCTGTTCTTACGTAACCAACATGGAAACATGCAAAGGCACAACCAAAAGCAGTTGATGAATGCAGTGGATGAATGCTTATTGGTGAAGCCAGTGGATGAAGACTTGTTGCACAATAATGTGCAATCCCACCTGTGCTTGGCACAGCTCGTTGCAATTGCCTTCTGTGGCATCCACAAGAAGGCTCATGAGAGGGCGCCGCTCCCACCGCCCCAGGTCAAACATCTGCACATGGGGCTTGAAATAGGACTGGATTGGCTGAGTCATGCCATAGCCAGCCGACCAGATGCAGTGTGATATGAGAGCATCCCCGCCATACACCACAAAGCTGCAGCCAGAAGCAGTTGTGTCAACACTCAGACCGCTGATGGCCATCTGTCCATTCTCAGGGTGCCGATTTTCCATGGCGTCAGCAAGAGTGCAAACTGTACACAGAACAGCCAGTAATGTTTGCCTGCTTTTGGCAATAATGCAGCCAAAGTAATGACATGCATTTGCATCACTGAATTTATGCTGGGATAGGGCAAACAGTTCAGTGATGCAAGTGCAAGTGCAAGTGCAAGTGCAAGTGCAAGTGCAAGTGCAAGTGCAAGTGCAAGTGCAAGTGCAAGTGCAAGTGCAAGTGCAAGTGCAAGTGCAAGTGCAAGTGCAATTGCAAGTGCAAGTGCAAGTGCAAGTCATTATTTTTGTAGTTTTGTGCCAAAGGCAAGGCAAAACAAGCAAACGCAGGAATGCCTTTGGAGCAGCATGCCAATTGCCCTATTGCACCAGACATGTCCTTGGGCATCTTGCAAAATGCTCACAACGGAGTGAAGCATCACATCCTGGCATTAGCACCAGAGTCAGCAGAACCTACTGGTTGCGTATACAACGCTCCATCTCCTGATGGTCAATGGCCTCCATGAGCCCCCTGCTCAGGATGGCCCCTGAGCCCCCATCTATACTGTACATCCATTTCTTGTAGTAGTCCCCCTCGTCATCTTCCCAAGGTGCAGTGCAGTTGTGCTTGGACCACTCACCCACAGGCTCACGTACAAACTCCCACATACGGTAGTCCTTGTCACACAGCAGCTCCTTGGTGCAGGGGCAGCCCACAGGGGGCACCCAGTTGTGCCCTAGGGGCCAGGGCTCGTCTGCAACACCACCCACAAAGTCAAGCGCTTTGATGGGGCAAAGAGGGCAGACAAGTTGATACTTGACAAGGCGTGCAGCACCCCTAGCACTAGCCCTGGCAGGCCTCAGGGGGCGCCCACCTCTTGTTGTAGCGATTGGGAGCACCGCAGAGAACCGCCAGACAGATACCAGACGCAGTTTGGCCATCTGTTTGATAGCAGTGGTTTGCTGAGTGATTTTCAGTCTTGAGTAGCGCATCAGTCAAGCAATGTACATTCTCTGGCTTTTGGGCGCATCAGGGGGTCAACATACACTGAGCTCTAAAGGTGCTTGACAAAAGAGCAGTACTTGTGTGACCTTAGGTCTGTTGAACACATGTGCTCGTTTGTCTACCTGGTCCCCACTCATTCATGAGCAGCCCAGGTTGTGCAAAATGTGAGCTTGACAAATGAGTTGGTACCAAAAAACATGTGTGGCCTGCTCAAAGATTGTATGTAACAAAGACATTGATTGTGCTTCCTGCGGTTCCAGCGGATCAACTGCTTGAAGGTGCTGGACAGGCTGAAATTTCATCTGATGCAGGTCTGACTTACATGTCTCATTTTGCAACTTCCTGCCTATAGCCTCTAGCCAAGTATACCCAGATGCCTTGTGATGTGATTGAGAGCACCACAAATTTGCAGATCAAGGCGCATGAGTAAGTGAGCAGAGATGAGGGATACCTGGGATGGTGACATTACAAGGGAGACATCTGGTTGCACCCTCTAATAGCATCCCATTTCTCCAGTTCATCTGATCTGGCGGGGCTGAGAAATAGTACATATCTGCAAGACATGACAGCAGATGGAATCTGACAGTCAGGCATGTTGCTTCGGACAGGAAGATACTGCCCAAAGCCTTCCATTTGCTCATCATCTTGCATTACACAGCAAATGTGCTACAAGACACAGCGAACGTGCTACAAGACACAGCGAATGTGCTACAAGACACAGCGAATGTGCTACAAGACACAGCGAATGTACAACAAGACAAGATCAAATCAGCACATGCTTTGAATACCCATGCATGCAATGCAGTCTTGCTTCAGAAGCAACAGCACTACCAAGAGAATTGGATGCTGTGCAGTCATACCTGATATAAAGTAAGGCAGGTCTGCATCGTAGTCCCTGAGCAAGTCGGCTACAGCACTAAGGAACCACATGGTGTCATCATCCCCATACAACAGCCACTTATAATCAATACCCTCGTGTTTCAATAGCTGATGGGCAACAAAAGGAGCCATGGCTGCTCTACTGTCAAAGGGCCGGTGGACCCTGCCCCAGGGCTCATCCCAGATGTCTGGATAATCACCAATGCTGCCTGCCCTCTGCTATGCGCTCATTTGTAGGTGGCAGCTCTGCCACATATACTGCTTTGATGCCCTGCAAAAGTGGCATTGGAGCTGCCTGTGGACTTGTCTGCCTGTTTGCGTCAATTTGCCATAGCATGCTGTGACAGGCTGAGCCGGTGTAACCGGTCAGGTCTTTACCTTTCGCCAATGTCTGGAGGCCCTCATGGCCATTTCATTGTGAGGGCCACCTGCAGGAATGACCGCCACAATGCCATCCAGTTCAGCTTGTATGCCTTTTTTGGCAGCTTTGGGACTGGCCGAAGCTGTAGGTAGATGCCTACTTCTTGGTGCGCCCAGGACGTGAGTGCAGTGCAGAACAAGGAGAAGGATCGTCGCGCTTGTCAGGCTGCAACGCATAGCACATCCAAGCCACAAGTGTGCCCAGGTCTGTGGAAGGCAAGATCACGCTCTTTACAGCTGCGCTGCCGGTGTGAACAGTTTCTCCTTGCACACAACTCGGCTCGATACCACCCGCGCAAGGCGATGCTGCGGCGCTGCTGCGGCGATGCACACACGGCGCTACAACGTCCAATGCTGCGGAACGAGATGCGACCGTCACGCAACTCGCCTGCGGACAGTCTGCGCAGCTGGATTAAACTCTGCAGAAGCCAGGTGCTGATAGGTCAGACAGCACCTTACTAGCTGGCGCTTGAGTTGCTGAGAACGTGCAAACAGCGTCGAGACAGTGCACTATATTTGGACGATCCTTTGTCACTTGCGCAATCTGTTGTCAGCTGTGAACGTACTACCATGTCCCGCCATGTGCACTGCTGATGACTGATGGACAGGTGAGCTGCTTCTCATGCATTTTGCCCCTGGCAACGAGAGTTTGGTCACAGCACATGCTTGACAGCTGGTGAATCCATCATAAGCAGGCTCGAAGCCGTAAATTCGCATGCCAGGCGGCAGCATGCCAGCAGGTGGGTGGTGTTGGGAGCAGGTAGCTCAAACTAAGTGCATCTCTATGATTCACCTTACCAACGTCTGCAAACCAAGGCACCTTACCAAGGCACCTTACCAAGGCACCTTACCAAGGCACCTTACCAAGCTCTGCAAATTAGTGTATGCAGACACACTCTCATGCGTGCACAGTGATCCCGACACTTTACCGAATCTTGCTAAAAAGTGCAGCTTCAGGAACTGGTCATCGGATTCATACCACCAAGAAAAATCAGTGTGTCCTTGGGCACGTGTATCTGAGATCCAATCTATCAACGAAAGTAAGTGCACGTGCTACAGAAGTTGGGCTTTATAAATAGGCTTCTAAGCTGCTGAATCAGCTCAGTTATGCATCACGCTTCCTGCACTCGCACTGCAACCATGCCAAAACGTCTGCCAAAAAACCGTTGCTGGCTGGTCACCGGCACAATGACTGGAGCAATTTGCAAATTGCAACGTCTGGGATGCGCATATGGGCTCATGACAGCAACGGCCGTATCCTTTTACTACACAAATGACATGTTTGACATCACACATGTACAGCGTCCTGAATTACACCAGATGGCAACAAAGCTGAAAAATTGCAAAGTTGCCTGCTATATATGTCCTCCCAAAAAATCTTTTTGGCATGTAGCAGCTGAAGTGTTATCAATGGCAGCTCTGGTGTCTTGCTGGATGACTGAAGACTTTAGCGCATATCTGTCCCTCATCAAGGCGGTCTGCCTGTCATGCAAAATACTTGTGGTAATGCAATGGACAGCGCCTATGCATTTGGGTGAGGAGTCAAGCGGATGTAACCCTTGCCAGAAGGGACTTCCTTTTTCTCAAATCCCTTGGAGAACTGCAAGAACATATTCACAAGTCTTAGCCCGGCAGGCATCATGATGTATGTGCCAACAGCAGACTACATTTGCTGCATGTTCTGTAGTGTGCATACCTCCTCCAAGTTAATGAAAACAAAAAGCAATGGTGATATCAACTGACAGCTTGGCAGGCAGGAACCCTACCTTTTCTTTGGCTTGCTCATCTGACAGGTTGGGGGTGACCATCACCTTGTCACCATGTTGCCAATTAACGGGGGTGGCAACAGAGTACTTAGCAGTCAGCTGAAGGCTGTCAATGACTCGCAGCACCTGCAAACATGATTTTGTGTCAAGTTTATTTTCCACACAGCAATGTACATTGTGCCGCAAGAATTTAAGTACTCAAGGCTTGTAATCTTTGAGTATCAGTGTTACGTGCATGGTGCATGCATGCCATGCACTGACAGACTACAGACCTCACTGAAGTTCCTGCCTGTAGTGGCGGGGTACAGAATGGACAGCTTCAGCTTCTTGTCAGGTCCAACAATAAAGACAGCACGTGCTGTCAGAGGAATGCCAGCCTTATCTATCTCATCAGGATCCAGCATACCATACCTAAATCAGACAGAAACATGGCTTATGTATGTATGCTGAGGATCTTGACAAACCCAGTTGACCTGTGACATAAGCATGAAGAGCCTGTGGCCTTGATGATTGATGCATCCAAGCGCTGGCAAGGCTACGTATCCAGCTGCATAAGTGATGAAGTTCAGCAGGTGACATGCAGATTGCGATGTTGCATGAGTATGCAAGCACATTCACCAAAGCAAATGGTGCCATTTGACTCACAAGACAGCTGTCTCCCGTTTAGGATCAGATATGATTGGGTAGTCCACCTTGCTGCCAGGTGTATACGCCTCAATGTCCTTGATCCACCTGAACCAACAAGCAGACTTTGCTTCTCAAAGGACATTTCAGGCTAAAGCACAAGTCCTTCACTGAAGGGGACTGGACCAGCTCGGATATGCTCACGCTTTGTGAGACTCTGTATCATTGCAACTCAAGGCTGCTAGCTTGATGCCTCGTTGTGCAAACTCCTTCTGAAGCTTTCCAACTTGACCTACAGTGAAACGCTTACTCAGCTGTAAACCTCACTATCGCAAGCAGATTTGCTGAACGGGCAGACGATGCAGAATAGATTGCGTACCTAACTCAGTCGTGCAGACCGGAGTAAAGTCGCCGGGGTGAGAAAACAAAATAGCCCAAGATCCGTCAATGTAGTCATGCCATTGGATGTCTCCCTGAGATGTCTCTGCTTTAAAGTCAGGGACAACATCACCTAAATTAATTCCCATCTTGCGACTTAATGTGTGTTCTTAGCGGTCGCCACGCAAATTACGGGGTGACTGCGGGCGTGATGAAAAAACATTTCATCCTCGTGCCAGCACGTGCAATGCAATGCATGCTGGGATTTCGTAACCAGGCCGTGCATTGTTTCAACTGTGCGGCATTGCCTTGCTTGCAGCAAAATCCACACGCTCAGGAAACATCTATACGAACCGTGGCAAGAGTGTGTGTGCATAGCAAAAAACAGGAATCCAAGCAGATGTGCATACGCTGCTTAGCATAAGTCGTGCTTTGTACCATGTCTCAAAGCAAAGTTTGTTCTAAGCAAATTGTACGTGTATACACTCTGAGAGACCCCCTTGTTTCACATGCTGGTAGGCCTTCAATATGCCACGCTACAGTGGCAACACATTAACGAAATCTGAATTGGCGCCAGTATCAAAAGCCTCCTGATGTGACACATCCCTGAGATGGAGCTCAGGGGCAGGTAGTGTTCCAGCAATAATGGGAACCCAGGAGGCCTCAACTGTGGCAGTGCCACCCTCAGCAGACAGGCCGACACAGCCTGCACGCATTCCCATGGGCCGCCAGCCTTCAACCTGTGAACAGTAGATCATTTTGTCTGCAACCTAAATGCCGCAACAAAGCTTTGCCTGTGCACAATGGTTGTGACTCTGGCTACAAGCATGTGCAAGACTGGCATGGCCCTGTTGCCCTACTGCTGTTCCAGCACAAAGAGTACAATCCGTCGCCTTACAGTGCGGAGCAGCACACTGCCTAGTCTGTGACTTGCTGTTTGAACATGCATGCACCATGTGATGGAGGCATATCTGACAACTTCATACCAGAACTTGGTAGATGAAGTGTATCCTTAAGCGCACAGAGTCAATGTTTGATGACAGGCTGAGATGGCATATCTCACCGCTGCATGAACATCATACTGGATGGTGTTGGAATCCTGAGAAATGGAATCAGCTTGGCTGCGTTCCAGTCGCCAGCACAATGTCACAGGCTCTCCCAACCTGCATATAAAAATAGTCATTAGGTCATATGCAGATCAACTTCGCTCGTGAAGTTCTGTTTCAGCTGGAGGTTTCAGTGCTTAGCTGGCAAGTTTGTGAAGCGCCAGCATGTAAAGAGCCAATGTAAACAGCCAGCAGTTACGTAGAGCTTTGACATGTACTCTAGTCAAGGCGACTTCATGCTTGCTGTCGGCTGCAGTGAGTGTGGCTGTGCCAGATGCGCAATCCGTGCAGCGGCCTGACTGAGCATGGTAGCCGATTCACTCAGTGTATGGAATGGCATAGCCTGAAGGCATTCACTTGCCTGGCTGAGAAGGGCCCCAGCAGCCTGATGAAAACTGTGCTGCGTGGGGTTCCCTCTACAGGTGCCATGACTAGGCTGAAGGTATGCCGTACACTCAGGTCCGTGGTCTCATCTTCGCCCCTGTGACACACAGCACAGCATTACATTCACCTTCAGGAAGCACAGCAGATGCTGGCGCGGCAGCAAGCATAGAGTCCCTGCTTGCATCGTGACATACATGCCTCCATGAAATGGGCAGCAGTAGGGTTCGGCAGGCTCTCATGTGAAGGACGTCTGCACAGCCAGACTGGCATCATTCACACAGCATGCAGATGCTTGTCAGGCCAATGGTCAGATATGACATGCAAACATACTATATGACGTGCCAGAAGTGCATTCAACAAGTGGTGGCCCTGACTTACATCACCGTTCATGCAGTCTTAAGACACCTCATGCAACACCTGAGTGGTCCAAATCATCCCAGAGTGCAACCCAGGTATTGACTACAAACAATTTCCAGAACTTTTGTTGTAGTTTGCTGCAAACATCATGCCGGCACCTTTGAACTGGGGGGCCTCTGGGTGGAAGAGGAACGGCAGCCTCATCAAGCAAGCGCTTGCCCCACTCAGGCACCACCTCAGATACAGACGCTGCCGGCAAAGACTGGTCACCAACCTTGTATTGCACCTCTACACTACACACTGCATACAACACACACAGCAGAATTGCCACATGCTGTATGTCGACGCAAGGCAGCTGCAGATTCAGTTTCACACAGCCGAAGCCACGTTGAGTACGCTGTCACCCATAACAGCTCCCAGGCTGCCACAATTGTGAGCTCAAAGTATCCAGGACGTTTGACTCAATGCAAATACCTTTCAATCTGTTTACTAAAGCTTGCATTGTCCTGCTATGCCAGCGTACATGCACAAAATTGCACAGCACAAAATTGGCAGTGTCAAGCAGGGACGATGCAGCTGCTCCCATGGGACCTTACACACAGCAGCAGCATGCATGTCCCTGCTGACTAAGCGCCTATTTGTCTTGTGACAGAAGATGCCGAAAGGGGGCTGCTAGGGTGCATGGACGCATCAGGTCACAATGACAACTCTGCAAGCAGGGAGGTACCTTGACCAGCCCCCCCACGAAGCATATTGCTGCGCGACGCCGATCGCCCCCCCATCTTGCTAGTCACAAACATGATAGCAGAGGCGGTGGCGCCTGGCGTCAGCACAACTGGGCACAAGTTGCCCATTGGCCCATCAAGAGGCTCCAATCGGAAACCATGCTGGGGGGTGAGTGTGAGGGCTGTCAGGGTGGCAGCCCAGGGTAGGTTGGAAGTGACAGTCAGCTGGATGGCCAAGCGCTTGTTGGGCAGCTCCCGGGCTGTCGTGTGTATCCTGCAGCATTCACGCGAAACTCATGACACATGCAAGCAAAGCAACTATGCACTGGTGAGCATTCATTAACCCAGGCCTGAAAACGGAAGTAGCAACTACGTGCTAAAAAGCTTGGAGAGTTGTGCACAGGTGATTAGGGTGAGAGGGCAGGACCAATGCATGGGGTTGATTGCCAGAGTATGATGTTATT
>JAABUO010002407.1_pt1 | contig 22889 bp, 7 predicted proteins | sample 5559291 | NCBI WGS metagenome assembly JAABUO01 (sample SAMN10711878, study PRJNA513372) | rock metagenome | isolation source: Antarctica rocks | place: Antarctica: Victoria Land, Finger Mt sud
ATGTTCTTTTAATAATAAATTAAGAATTAAGTATTTATATATGAACGCGAGCTCATTTACACGTCTTGTATTATTAAAATAAGTTAATTTAATTATTATTTTAACAGACTTAATCGTTAATTAATTAAAGAAGATTTAAATTTATTTTAACGAGAATAATAATTTATTATATTAATAAATTCGTTACGCGTATTATAATAAAAAGATGAACGCGTTAATTATTAAATTAAAATTGTTTAATTTAAATCTTATATTAAAATATAAGTACGTTAATTTTAATGTTATATGTGTAATTACGATAAACATATATAAGACTCGCGTTATAAAATTAATAAGAAACTGATTCATTTCTTTAAAAGCAAGTTTTAAAGTAAGATAACGATCGTTTACATAATAATTCTTTATTTTAAAATGAATTTATTAATTATAAATAAAACGTATAAAGAGATAATTAAAACGATTAAAATTATTAATTTATTTAAGATTATAAATGAAAAATCTCGTAAGTAATTTATTACAGATACATTCTTCGAATTATCTTTTAAATAAATAACGTTATAAGTAAATACGTTAATGATAAACTTAATAATAAATAAATAAATATTAAAATAAAAAGAAAAAGAAGCTTATTAAGTTAAATTTCTGTATTATACTTTTAAAAAACTAAATGAAATAAATAAAACATATACGAAAATCGTTAAAGATTAAGAGCTAAATAATTAAACCATTAAGACGTATATTAAATAGTTAAAGATCGTATGCGACACATTATGATTACGACGTGACGTTAATTAATTAAAATTTTTTAATTTTTTTTTATAAATGTAATATTAAATAAGCATTAAGATGTTAATTACGAGCTTTCATTAAGATTTAACGAACTTGTTAATTTCTTAATAATAATAATTATTAAATAATTTTAAAAAATAAGAAATAAGAATTAAAAAGAATGAAAGATAAATAACTGCGTTAAGAACGAGCTCGAAATTAATATTAATAACTGAATAATGAAAGTTCGTTAACTTAAAGTACTTAATACATTTTCGCTTCTTAAACAACTTTTAAAAACAAAATTACTCGCGTTCTTTAAAAAAGAAAATCTTAAAAAGAAATATATTCGCTTTTAATCAGATCGTCTTTACGACTTAAAGAAAGTTAAATCTTTTTATGAAAAACATATTTATGTTATTATCTTAAAGAAGAACTATATTAAGATTAAAATAATTAACGAGTTTATTAATAATGTTTAAGATAAGAACGAGAAAATTATATTTTATATTATAAGTTTTACGAATGCATTTATTCTTTATTAAATAAGTAATAAAGTCTTTATTTTTTATTAATGTTGTTTTTAAAAGTTATTATACGTATAACGAAAGAAACATATTTAACATAATTACTAACGTTTAATTATGTAATACTTTTAACTTGTTCTTAAAGTCTTTATAACTTTAATAAATGAATTAATGCTTAAATTTAAAGTAATAAACATAATTTAATTATTTTAACAAGACTTAAAAAAACTGCAGAAGTATTTAAATGAGAAGTTATTACGCTTTATTATTAACATTATTAAATTAATTAATGTTAATTATAATTTATACAAGATTAAGAAATTAATTTAAATTAATTTAAAATGAATGAAGAAAGATTAAACATAAATTAAGAAAAGAGTTAATCGTCTTACATAACATGAAAAGATTATTATTTATAGCTTACGCTACGTAAATTTCGAGATTAAGATATTAATATACGATAAACAGAATCATTAAACGCGTTTAATAAAGTTAATATTAAAGTTTAAAACATTTTAAGAAACAGAAATAATTAAAGATATTAAGAACGATTTTAAAGATAATAATAATATCATTAAAGTTAATGACTTGTTAAAAGATAACGACTGCGTTTAAATCATATAACTTCGTTCATATGCATTAAGAAAACGCGATATGTTATTAATTCATTAATCTGTATTATAAATAATTGTACTCATTCTTTCTTCTTTAATATTCATTAATATATTCATTAAAATTTATTAAGATCATGAAAAAATTTATATAATTAATATTAAGCTCTGTAATTCTTAATAAATATTACTTTAACGATTTAATAAATCTTTAACGACAGAAATAACATTACTCGAGCATAATTACAAATTCTTATTTTTATTCTTTTAAATAAATTCGTTCGAATAACTTATTAAGAAAATCATGATTACTTAATTAATATTATGTTTAAATGTATGTAAATTAATAATAATTCGAAGAAGTAAACGTAATATTATTTCATAAATTAATAATTATATTTTTTTATACTGATTTCAGTTACGATCGTTTTACATTTATAAAACGTAATAAAGCTTAAAGAAATTCATTCATTAAAATAATAAGAATGTTTATTAAACATTAACGATCTTATAACTCGAAATTATAATGCTTTAAACGAGCGAGTAATATTTATTTCGCTTTTATTATATTATTATTATAAATTATTAAAAAAGATAAACGAAAGATTATAAATAAGAAAAGTGCGCTTTTCTTAAAAATTATGAATCTTAAAATTTAAGTTATTTACATGAAAATGTGTACTTAAACGTTTTTTTATACTTATTAAACGTTCATATATTATAAATAATTTAAAAATAAACGTAATTAATAAAGATATGAAATATAAAAATATATGAATGTTTTTTTAAAGAAAAGAAGAAACGTTGTTAACGTATGTAAAAAACGCATAATACTTCATATATATCATACTTTAATTTAAACGTTAACTTAATTTTTAATATTTAAAACTTAAATATTAGCTCGCTCATTTACGATTTTATATTAATTTAAATAATTTACGTTTAATAACGACGATTTAATTAAAGCTTATTATCGCGAATATAAAAATTATAATTTATAAAGTTTAATTTTACGAAAGTTCTTTATAAAGATTATAACTTAAAAAGCGTACGCGTTATAATCATCGCGATTAATTATTAATAAGATTAACGATGCAGTTACTTAATTAAATAAAATATAAATGCATTTAGCTTAATCGTAATTATAATAATCGAGTTTTATAATCTTTAAACGATTATTATTAAAATATTAAATGCGATTAAGAAATGTTAAACTTAATTATTTTTATACATTTCGAAGATTATATAATAATTAATGACATTAAAGTAAACATTATGAGTTTAATGAATTTATTTCGCAGTTTAATAAATTATACATTATTTAAACTCGCGAAAACGATAAATTAATTCTTAAATGTCATCTCATTAAAAGCTATAAGAACTTAATCGCTAAAGTCGCACATTAAAAGATGAAATGCTTTCTTTATATATTATATATATATAATTTAATTAGTGGATTTTAACATTACGCTTAATATTATTAATTTTTAATCGTGCTATTATACATAAGAATTAATCGCAAAACGTTATTATTAAAAATAAATTAACTTTAACTTTTAACTCGTTTAAGACGAAAGTTTAGTCGCTTATATTTATGTTTAATAATTTAAATATCATTTTTAAAATGTAATACATTTAAGATATTAAATTTATAAACATGAAAAAAAATTTTTATCGCTGAATACTTTACGTTTATTTAAGAAATTATAAATTATAATATTAAACTTTTAATAATAATTACGTTAAACGAAAAGAAAAATTATATAAAATAATATTATTATACGATCATGAAAATGAAATCTTTTTATTTACTTTTGTTAAAACCGTGCCTAGAATTTAATTACTAGTAGATGAGCTGAGTAAAATGTTTAATTTATAAAGATAGTTATAACTAAAAGTTTAAGAATACAGAAGAAAGAAAGTTCCTGAAGCGATATTTATGTTTAAAGACTCAGAGTTTATGCTAAACTCGAAAGAAAGATGTTATGATATAAAAAAGATGTAATACTCGAAAGTGTTAATTAGTTCGTGTTAAAGCTGTGTTAAAGAATGTTAAAATATGTTAAAGCTTTTGCTCGTGATAAGCTCGATCTAGTTCTAGTTAATTTTAACACACTCGTAACATTATTTTCTCTTTCGAATATTCATGTTCGCATGAATAAAAGAAAAGAAATTTAATTTTACACGTCGTGTTTGTTTAATTTAATATGACTTGTTCGAATAAAGTTTATAAAATTCGACTAGAATCTTCTTAAAGCTCTCGAATTCTTCTTTATTAACATAATATCATTCGTCGTCTCGATTTAAATTTATTCATTTAATCTTGTATTATAATCGATCTTAATAGCGTTTAAAGTTCAGAATATCATTTATCTTTCAGTAATTCTCGTTCTCGATTATTAACGATTAAGATGATTTTAAATGTTAATTTAACAAGAAATCTTAATAATAAGAACGTAATAGCTTAAGACTAAAGATTAAATGAAGTAGCTTTATATCTTTAAATAAGTGAAGCTAATAAAAGATCTTTACATTAATAATAATTTAATAAAATTCTAGCTGTTTGTCTTTTAAATTCTTACATGATTTAGTTATTTTAACGTTTCGAAAGAATAATTAAACTTAATCGTTTATCTTATAAATTACGTCTTAACGATGCTTATTAACTTATGCTTTAATAATTATCTTAGTCTTTTTTAGTTATTAATGATCGAAAACTAAAAGCTCTTTCATCTTAACTGCAATGTCGTCGATCTTTCTAGCTTTAATACGTGCACGAGTTATTTCGTAATTAATCGTATCTGAATCGAAACTCATTCGTAAGTGAAAATTCTTATTAAAGTAAAACGAAGTTAATGAAATAATCGAGAAAATATTAAAATTTTCGCTAAATTTCATCATTAAAAGTCATTTTGCTTAATCATTCTGCATGTAGTTGTAATAAATTCTTAACTCGCGTTTAACGTTTTAATTTACTCGTTTCGATTAATCATTTATTTCGAGATAATAAATTATTAATAAACTAGCTTTAATTCTTAGTCGCTTGTAAAGACTTTATCATATCGTTAATATAAATTAAGAGTCTCTGTTAAAAATAATAAAACTGAGTAAATTATAAAGTTTATAAACGTTTCATAACATGATTTAAATCGTTTCTTTAGCTAAGATTTCATCGTTTTCTTAATGATAAAATACGTAATAACGTTTCTTAATGAGACGATAAATTATGATGCAGATCGCGTTATAGCCTTCGAATAAAGATAATCTCGTGATAAAGTTCATGATTATATTCTTTCAGCGTTTCTGTAAAATTAAAAAAGATTAATGAAGTTTATTAATGTTATCGCGAGACGTCTTACTTCGTTAACAGACATGACAGTTTCGAATATATTACTTAACTGTAGCTCGATGATTTAATTAATAATAAAATCGTTAAATTAAGTTTATGATTCTTCGATTTTCGAGATGAAAAGTTAACGATTAATCGTGAATTTTCTGTAATAATTTCGTATGCATATTTTTAAAGACTTACAGTAAACCTTTTCTGAATAAAGCTTCGTTAACGATTTAATAGTTCTTTAGTTTAATATCATGTAGTTTTAATTCATTATCGCTCATTACTTATTAATATTCGATGCACAGCTTATTAATTTTATTAACGTTTAATACTCGTTAATAAAGATTAGCTTTTAATTTCGTTACTAAAACATTTATTTTATTCGAGATTAAAATGATCTGATAGCGATTCTCGATTCGTTTAACGATTTCGAAAGAATTAATTATAAGCATTCGTGTTAACGCATTAGTTTTAATATTATTCTTGTTTAATCGAAAGATAATTTAAAAGTTAAACTTTAATAAAATATTCAGATAATTAACTTAACTTTAAGTTAACTGTTTATTTTTCATAAAGATTTTCAGAGTTTAATGATTAGTAAACATTTAAATTAACAGTTTAGTATCTTTTAGCGCGAGCCTTTAATGCTCGAAACATTAAATAATGACTAGTAATTTCTTATTATGAATATGATAATTACATTCGACAGAAATTATACTTTTATTATAAAAGATTATCGAGTGAAGAATATTTTCGTTATTATACTGAAATAAAATATCGTCTTTAACATAATTAAACGCATTAATTTTCAGAATAATTTAACGTTTAAGATTAAAATGTCGCAGTATAAGAATCGAGCTAATTTGTTTTTTTAAATCTTTAAAAGCTTAAACACAGGCCTGATTTCATACGAAGAATATGTCTTTACGAGTAAGCTGAGTAAAGAATTTAGTTAATTTTAAGAAATTCTTAACGAATCGTTAATAAAAGTTAATAAATCTCATGAAGCTCTGAATCTCTTTTAAATTAATTAAAGTAGCTTAATTAATTATAACTTTCATCTTAACGAAATTCATTTAAAGACTCTGTTCTAACACGATGACTTTTAAAAAGACTGTTTCTTTAACGTTAAATTTACATTTTCAAATGTTTATTTATAAATTAGCTTCTCGTAAACGGCTTAATATCATCTTAACATGTTATTTATGTTCTCGTTAAGTTTTACTGTAAATCAGAATGTCATTTAAATAAATCTGACAGAATTCGTTTAAAAGATTTTATAAAACATCGTTCATATATTACTAAAAAGAGACAGAATCATTAATAAGCTTGAAGAAAAAAACTCGTAATTTATAAACTTTTAAAGCGATAATGAAAATCATATAATCTTTATTATTAAGATGCATTTAAAGTTTGTTAAACGCTAATATAATATTTAATTAAGTTAAATGTTTACAACTTATAATTTTATTAATAACTTTCTTAATTAAAGATAAAGAATATCGATTTCGTTTAGTAATGACGTTAAGCTTTCGATAATTCACGCAAAATCGTAAATCTTCATTTACTTTTAAAGCGAACAGAACTGATAAGAAATAAAAAGCTTTGCTGAGAATAATAAAACTCTTAAAAAGATTCTCGTTTAAATATTTCTTTATTTTTTAAAGCTTGTAAAAAGACATTCGATATGCTCGATATTAAAATGAAACGACGTCATTAATAAGCTTTATCTTGTAATTATAAAAACGATGCGAAAATAGCTTATTAATTCGAGCTCGATCGAAAACGTTTAGAAAATTCTAATATTTCGCGAATAGCTTAATCTTAATGTTTTCTAGATTTTAAGTCGTCTCGTTAATTAAGTATAAACTAACTGAATTTAAATTACATTAAGTGTTGTAAATTAACTCTTTATTAATGTTTTTAATTAACATAATAAAAACCTCGATGTAATTCTTCTTTAAGCGACTAATCAGAATTTAAAAAGCAGCAGCGTTTATACTATAAATTAAATAAACTTCTTTCTTTAAGATTAAAATCGAACGCTTTAAAACCTTAAATGCTTTAAAAGCGTTTAACTGAGATGACGTTTTTTGTTTGTACGAAATTAACAGAACTGATATGAGCGAATCTAGTTAGCTAGAAAAAACGATGATATCGCGACTCATATTCAGTAATATTTCGTTTTTATTCATTTAAGATTTTTTTAGTATCGTTTTATAATGTTCGATGTCTGTAATTAGCATTAATATTAAAGATTCTTTATAATTATTAACAGTTAAAGTAAAAAGAATTTTATGAGTAATTGCCTTCTTAGCTAGCTTTTTATCGTAGCCGCGTATGAGCTTTTCTTTTAATAGGAAAATAGATTATAAATGGAGCTTCTTACATACTTTCGTGACTAGATTCGTATATATTGAAATGTAAACAGCTGACTCGCTGTTTACTAAAGATTAAATACTAAAAGACTAATCTTGCGAGATAAGAAACGCGTTAATTAGAAAGAGCTTTTCGAAGTAACTATCTTTCTAAAAAGTTTTCCTTTTATTGTATAAAGATATTATCTTTATTCTTTCGATAACTTTTAAAGAAATAATTAGTTTTTTAAGTTAAAATTCGAATTAAAATCGAAACGATTAAACTCATCTGCATTATCATTTAAAGCATTAACTTTTATAACTTAATGAGAGCATTCTTTAAAAGCATGATCGAGTTTGTAACAAATAAAACAGTTTTCATTTAATATGTTAATTTCTTTTACGCTAGTTAAAATCGCGTCGCGCTGTTTTAACTAATTCATGAATATATTAAATTTTTTCTAATAATGAGATTTAAGAACGTCTTTAGTAAAGATGACTTGTTTAGTTAACTTTAATTTAATGAATTTCTTTTTCTTAATTTCTCGCATAACTCGATAATTATTATTTAAACGTATTAAATAATTTCGAATTTCGCTTAAAGAGCTGAATTATATAACTTAATTACTTAATGCTACTCGAAGACGAGAAGTTATCTTGTTCTTTAAATTATTTATTAATTACTTTTTTTAATATTTTAAGTAAAAAGACAGACGCTAAAATATGAAATAAAACTCGTTAAACTTTCTAGCTTCTTAAGTAAGATTATTATATTTTCTTCGAAAGCTAATCTCTTTATTTAAATCATTATACAGTTAAGCGAGCTCTTTAAGAAATTCATTAATTATTACATAAAGATTTATTAAATCTCGTTGTCTTCGAGTTAAAATTATCTTTAATGTCTCTTTAATAATTCTGAAGTGAACATAAGCTAATCGAGCACGATCATTCTTATAATGATTCGCGTTTATTTTCAGCTTATCTTAAATCTTTTCATATTAATCGTTTCAGAAAGATTTAACGTTATCTGTTAATTAAGATAAGTTTAAAAGCTTTTAAAAGCGATTAATTAAATCGAAATAAATAAAAATTAATGAGATAACTTCTTTAAACTGATGTAATTATTGTTTTAACTAAGTCTTCGCTTCATTTAGTTATTTTATAATCTTATAAAAGTAACGAGAGAGTTTAATAAAACGATCGCAGACTTTAATACTTAAATCGCGTTAAACTCGTAACTCGTTAAGAATCTTCATAATCTAATTCGAGTTCTCTTTAATTTATCTCTAAAGTTAACGAAAGTTTTTTATGTTTTAAAGCGAGTCGACGTCATCGAGTTCATCAGAAGCTATAGAAATAAATATAAATATACGTTATTCTCGAACTGCATTAAATCGTAAATATTTTAAAACTCGAGTCGAAAGTTTAAAATAAATAATAAAGTTCGTTATAATTAAGTTTTAAGAGAAGTTATTAATAACTTCGAGATTTTCGAATTAATCGAACTCGTTAAATTAAGTCATAATTAATAAGAACGATCGAAGAACGACGATCGTTTAAAATTTTCGTAAATAAATTTCGAAAGATAAATAAATTTACTGAGCGAAGAGCGATGCTTAATAATATTATTAAAATAAAAACGATTTCGAAGTGTTTTAATTTTATTAAGAAAGATTTTTGTAATTCTTTAATAATTTAACGAAGATTCTTTATCGTTAATTTTATTAATCGAATGAACGATGCGTATTAAATGAGCGTTAGATTCTTTAGTAATTTAACAGTAATTTAAGCCCTTTAAGCTTAATTCTGTTAATTTTATTAACTCTCGAGTGTTATTTTATCTTTCGATTTCGTTAATTATCAGATAAATAAATTTCTTTAAACTTAATTCGTGTTAAATGAGTATTCTGAATGAGTATAAGAATTAATATCGTATGATTAACGAATTCTTAAACTAATGTTAAGATCGTGTTTAGAATTTAATTACTAGTAAGTAAGCTGAATAAAATGTTTAATTTATAAAGATAGCTATAACTAGAAGTTTAAGAATACAGAAGAAAGAAAGTTTCTGAAGCGATATTTATGCTTAGAAACTTAAAGTTTATGCTAAACTTAAAAGAAAGATGTTATAACACAGAGAAGATATAATACTCGAAAGTGTTAATTAGTTCGTGTTAAAGCTGTGTTAGAAAATGTTAAAGTATGTTAAAACTTTTACTCGTGATAAGCTCGATCTAGTTCTAGTCAATTTTAACATACTCGTAATAACTTTTCGTATAAAATATACGACTCGTTTTCTTTATTTTAAAATGCGATACTTATAATCTTTTTATACATACTGAGTGTTTCTTAATCTTTAATCTCGCGAGTTAATAAAGATTTTTAATTTCGAAAATTACGTTTAATGTGTTCTTACGATTCGAGTACGATGATAGTTTAATTAATTAAATTAAACTTTAACATTTTATTAAAATGCTGAAAAAGTAGCAGCGTACTTACTTTAAAATTAGTTAAACATACGTAATTAATTTAACTCGAGATTAAAGATCGTGAAAAGTTAATTTACAGAATCTTTTTAGTAACTGTATTAAATTATTATAAAGCTCAGTTTTTTAATAAATAAAATCGTTTATGTACACATTAAGTAAAAATATAAGTTAAAAAGATGACATTCACGACGCTTTAATAAATGATTAATTTCGTATACATTAATATAATTAATTAATCTTAAATTTATGATTTAAAAAATAATAACGAAATCGCGAAAAAGTTAAATAAGTTATTAAATTTACTGCAGACGATAAATATATAATTACTCGAGATCTTACACATTATAATTAAAAACAAGATCATTAATAATGCGATAATTTATGTTAAACATGTAATTTTCTGAACTTTTCATTAACTTTTTTTATCATAAAAATAAAATCATGCAGAAAAGATTTTAAAACAATTTTTAAATAAAGTTTATAAGTAATATATTAATCGTTTATTATCTTTTTTTAAAAAGATTTCGTTACAAGTTCGAACAGAGAATTAAAGAATGAATCAGAAATAAAGAATTAGAAATTAAATGTATTCATGTTTTAATTTAATGCTAAATTATAAGAAAATTCAGATAAAAATTTAAAATACAGCTTGTAAATAATTAATAATTTCACTTAACGATAATTACGTCTTTCTGTTAAATTTCTTAAGAAATTATTCGTTAATTGTTAGTTATTATAAAATTAACATAAAACGAGATTAAAAGTCGTAATTCATAATAAGTTAAAAGCTTATAAAAGATTCTTTAATTAATTTTAAAATACGATACGCAAGCTATAACATTACATTTAATAATTTTATAAAACTTTCTTTTAAAATAAATAATTAAAAACTTTATTATGTTTATTATGTTAACTCGTTAAATCTTTTCAGAGAGTTTTTAATTATGCTGTGTAACTGATAATTTTAAGCGTTAAAAAATGCTATTTTTAAATTCTTCAGAGCGAGTTACTAATATTAATTATATATACTGAGTTTAACTTTAAATATTAAACGTAATTAACTTAACGTTATATAAAAAAAGAAAAGACTTACGAGCATTTCAGAAATAATTCTTTAGAAGAATTTTGTAATAATCTTCGAACTTACTAACATTATATTATTAATAAGAATTATTTTCTTTTCAGAGACTTTAAAGAATAATCGAAAAAAAATGTTCTTGTAATAATCGAGATTCTTTAAAAAAATAACAAAGATTATAAAAAGATGTAAGCTAATCGAAACATAATTAATAAGCTTTTCTTAAAAATAATTTAACATTAGCTTTACGTTTACAATGTTTATTCTTTAATAATAATTCTTATTATGAGTTTAAAATAAGAATAAATTCATTAAACACAGTAATAAAAGCGTTTATGTAATAATATATAATTAAAGCTTTTTTATTAAACATGTTAAATAATATTAATTTAATTTAAAATATTATAAAAAATGCTAATGCGTTAAGTTTAACAAGTTATTATGATGCATTTATAGCGAATAATTTAAGCTTTATGAAGACTGCGAGAAGTTAAGAATAATAATGAAAATGAAAAAAATAATAGAAAAAGAATTAAGACTGTTATTTATATAAAATTAAGAAATGAAAGAACGAGTCATCGCTGAAAAACTGAAGCAGCTATTTTATTCAGACATGCACGCATAATTAATGTTCAGATAAGAAGATTAAGAAATATTACATTAATAGAAATCATTCATTTTATTTTCTTAATCATTAATTCGTTATCTTTAATCATAACATATACTTTGTATACAGATAAGATTATTAATCTTCATAAAATTAAAATTAAATAAGTCGTTTTTTAAGTCGTTTACAGTAAATACTCGATGAGATTACTCGAATCATGTCGCTTAATGTTTTAATGATCGCGTTTATAAATAACTTTTAATAATGTTATCTTTATGTGCTTCGCGTAAGACTTAAAATGCGATCTGCGAATCGTTATTAAAATTATAATTAATTAAATCGTTTTTTAAGTTATTTTAATTCGAGTTAATGTATATTTTAAAAAGATAAATGATTAAAAATAAAAAATATTTATATATTAATAATGATGCTTTTAAGTATAACGATAACTTTTCTTATAACAACGCTTTATATTATAATTTATTTTTAAATAAATCTCTGTAAATATATATAATAAATATAAAAAGAAAAATTAATATATGTAACATAAATAACATATATGACATAAATAACATATGCGATATAAATAACATATGCGACATAAATAACATATGCGACATAAACGATTAAAGCTAACTTTCGTTCAGCGACATATAAACGAACGCAGATTTTATTAATAAAAGCGAAATTTAGTTCAGCGATATATAAACGAACGTAAATTTTATTAATAAAAGCATAACTTAGCTCAGCGAGATTAGCTTAAATTTAAATTTTATTTAACTTTAAGCGACGAATGTTACTTAAGCTAAAATTTAAAATTTAGTTTACTTTACAAACTGTTAATGAAAAGCGCGAGATTATAAAGTAAGTTTTTATAAGAAACGTCGTTAACTTATTAAAGACTTCGTTTATCAGAAATAATTCTCGAACGTGCTTTAACTTAACGTTTTCGAACGTTATTAACAGCTCGAAGTCGTCGTTTTAATATTTAAATTCGATGTGTACGATAATAAATAAATAAATAGTTAAATAAATAAATAAATTTTTTATAATTAAGCGCTGCGCGTTAAGCGTTTAATCTCATTATTATTAACACTTTATATAATGAAATAAAAAAATGTTTAATCGATTTTATAATTAACGACGATGCGAAAGCGACTATTATATTAAATTAACGTCGTTAATAATTAAGCGTTATTATCGCGATACTCGTTTACTTATTTCTTTATCATCGCTTACGCAACGCTATTTAATCATCGAATTTTTCTTTCAGCTTTTAAGTAAGCTTTAGTTCTTTTTTAAATAATTATTAATCATATATATGATTTTAGTTTAATTATTTCATCTTGTATTATAGCTTCTTCTTACTTTTATTTTTATTTATAATTTTCTTAATTTTTTATTATTTCTTATCGTTAATAAGCTTTAAAGCTTGCATAAGAATTTTCGTCTTCTAATCGTTTACTTTATATTAATATAATTTTAATAACGAAACATAAAAAGTATTATAAATATAATAAATATTAAATAACGTTAATTAATAAGCTTAAGTCTTAATTTTATTCTTTATTTTAAACGAATTAATAAATTTATGCGATAATTTCTTACTAAACTTCTTTTATTTTAAATTTCTAGTTAAGAGCATAACTAAATCATTAATAATATAAGTTTTAACTTTATAACTATAATTATAATACTTCGTTTACTAACCGATAACGTTAATAAAACGCTTTGTTAGTTAATTTCTTAAATCTTAAAATTATTAAATTAGATCTTTTGCGAATAATATTTCTTCTTTAACGAGATTATTTTTAATTTCGTAATGTATTTTTAAATTATAATCGTATATTAAAAAGAACGACGAAACTTTAATAAAGACGTAACGATTATTATTATAAACATATTCAGTTATTAATAATAAATTAACTTAATTCGTTTACTTTACGTTAGCGAAAATACGTAAATAATGCTTTAAGATTTAATTTTATCGCTCGATTAAGTTATTTATTTACGAATGAAATGCGATGCCTAATCATTATCTTATGCGTGCATTATAACATATAATTAATCAGAACGCGCTAATAAAAACATAATTTCTATTACTTATTATGTTAACTGACATGTTAAAGCGTAAAATGGTTTTCTTAAAAAATACTTTCGTTAGTTTTACGACATTAATTCGTATTATTATTAATATATATTTAATTATTTTAATATATTAATTTATAATTACGAATATTAAATTATAAACGACTTTTTAACGCTTATTTAATAATAAACTCGTAACGAAGTTTATAATAATTTCTTTTTATGACTTTGTAAATATAAATAAAAACTTAAGCTCATTATATAACTTATGCTTAAGCACTTTAATTCGTTAATAAACGTCACAGATTTTAATATACGAAGTTATTTATTTTAAGTAAACGAATTAATAATATTTTCTTCTTAAAAGTTTTAAAATCTTATTAATCTTAAAGTGTTTAATTAAGAAATCATTATGATTTTTATTAATAAGCTTTTTTTTAATTATTACATTATTAAAAACATAAAAACGTCGTTATATTTAACGAGATTCTTAAAGTTTAAAGCTTAAATTTCATTTCGCTTACGTAAATGATAAAAAGACTTAACGAGTTTAACACGAACTTTATTCGCTTAATTATTTCTTATCTGAAGTTTCTTTATTAAGAACTTTATAAATCTTTACGATTTCTTATAAAGACTTTCGAATATATTTTTAATTTTCTTTTTTAATATAAGAACTTAAATATTAACTAATTAAAATACAAAGATTAAATTATTTAATATCTTTCGCTTTCTTTACGATAACGACTTTAATCTGTTTATATTATTAAGCTAAATTTCTGCTAATTAAGATACGAAATTTAGTTTATTTATTTCGTCTCGCTCGCTTTACGTCAGCGTCTTTTCGTTTAACGATAGCGCTAGCTTATTTTATAACGTTAATAATAATTTAATATTAAAGAACGTTTTTCTTTTATAATTCGAACGTTTAAAAGATTCATTTATTAAATTTCGTTTACTTAAACGATGAAAATTTTTAAAGTTATAAGTAATTAACTTCAGCGCTCAGCGAACTTATTTAAAGTTTAATTCTTTTTACTTTATAAATCTTTTGAGATTATTATAATTTAATTAAATCTTAATAAAATATAAACTGTTTTTTAAATAATGTCTTCATTACTTAAAAGCGATTATTATAACTAAAAGCTTTTAATTATAAGTTTCGTAATTTTACTTCGTTAATATTATTTTTCGCGATTTAAACGTTATTAATCGTTAATGATTATTAAAATTTTATTAATTAAGAATATTTGCGACTGTAAAATTAAAAGCATTAATCTTCATTTTAATTCTTTTACTTAAGTTATAATGAGTAAGAAATAAAGTTAACATGAAAATATCGCGCAGCTAACGAAAAGTCTGCTTCGCTGCATTAAATCATTTAAAAGATTTTAATTTCTTATCGTTTTTATTATCTTTTAATAAGCTAGTAAAAAACGTTATTATCTTAAAATAACGATGAATAAAGCGTTTATAAAAGTTAACGAAGCTTAAAAATATTTAAACTTCGCGATAAATCTTCGATTTAAATCATTCTTTAATCATTTTAATTTTATCTGAATTCATTTTTATCTCGTTTATAAATATTATAAAGTTTAAAAATTTAATCTCATTAATAACGAATTAACATTTCTTAAGATTAACATATAACTAATAATCTTTTAAACGTTAAAACATCTTTCTTACATAACGTTAATGTTACGTTAAATCGTTATTAAAAATTAAAATATTATTTAAATATACGATATAAATAACATTAATTAAGTTTCTTAACGCTTTATTAATATAGACTTTAAAAGTAGCTAAAACGTTAATTAACTTAAATGATATAACTTAATATTCGAAATGTTTATAACGCGTGCGAAACGTCGTCTTTCATTTATTATCTTGCTTAATTCGTATATAATAATAAACGTTTTTAAGATTTAGCTTAATAAAATATTTAAATTCGTTTAATTAATTTAACGTTTTAATGATTAAAGATAATGAATAATAATTCTTAATCGTAATCGCATTTAAGTTTTAATAATTAATACATAAACGTAACTCATTATTCTTTTTAAATATAAAAAGTATAAAGACTTTTATTAACGAGACGAAATGCTTAATTTAATCTTTAATTAAAGTATTTTCGAGATAGCGTTAAAGTTTCGTTAACTTTATTTATAATAAATTATATAAAGACATGAATAACGACTTCGCGCTTTTTATTAAATTAATAACATAATCTTTTTTATTCTGCTTTAATAAAATATTAATCTTTTTTACATCGTAAACATTTTTAAAATTCATTAATTTCTTTAAAACTTTAAATGATGTAATTTATTTACTCGACGTCTTTATAACGTTAACGTAAATAACTGTAAAGATTTCGCTTTACTCGAAAAGACTTTTTAAAAACTTTTAAAATGTTAATACTTTAAGATTTTCGAATTTTATCTTAAAGCGTTAACTTATCGTTTACGAGTTTATAAGAATTTTTTAATTAATTAACATTAACATATTAAAAATAATATTAAGCTTAACGTAATTTACAGCGTAAAAAAGAATAATACATTTTTAATGTTACTTTTAAAAGTTAATTATATTATATATAAACTCATAAACGTCGTAATAATAACGATTTTAATTATTAAGAAATCTTAATAACGATAAGATAGCGCGTTTTATTAATTATAACTTTCATTATATTACGTAAGTTTAATTAATTAAATTTAACTTTACTTTTAAGTTAACGAGCTTAAATAATAAACGCTTTTCGTTTAAAAGTTTCACTTAATTTCTTAATAATAATTAAGTCACGCGTCTTTATTAATCTTTCTTACTTCGCTTACGCGTTAACGAAGCTTAATTATTTTTTAAATCTTTATTAAAAACATTAATCATTATTGTAATTATGTCTTACTTATTCTTTTTAAAATATTTCTTTTTTTAGTATTTCTTTTTATTATAATCATAATAATAATTAGCTTTATTATCTGAATTAATTAATTTAAATAAACGCTTATTACTCGATCGCGACTTTAAATTTTCATCGAATTAATTATTTCTTCGTAAGTTTTAATTTTCTTTATTAAAAAAGAATTTTTAATTCTTTAACTTACGTTAATTATTTTAATTAATAAAATTTAATGCGTCGTCGTTACGCTTGCGCGATTTAATGCTTTTTAGCATTATTGCTTTTATTAAAAGTTTTTCTTAATTTTTTAATATTATATCGTTTATAATGAGAATCTTTTAACGCAGTTTTAAAAAAAGTTTAGTAAAGAAATTATTAATTCTCTGCGTCGATAATACTTTAAGTAAATGAACTTTAATATTCTTTAAATACGATTTAAAACTAGTTACATTTTATTTTAATCTTTGTTTTATTTTCTTAAATCTTTAATAAGCTTTAAGCTTCAAATTAACTGAATTAATTATTAAATTAAGTAAGAATTAACGAAATTTCGTAAAAATATAATTCGTCGTCTTAACGTTTACATTTATCTCGTGAAATTATTAATTCATGAAATCTTTTATTATAAACTACATGCATTAAAGAATTTTTATTACATCATTAAAGAATTTTTATTACATCGTTAAAAAAGTAATTTAAGCTTAATTAAAACTTAATTTTTATTTCTTAAAATTATTTTTCATGTTCGTCTTCATTATAATCTCTGTAAAAACGCATCGTTTTTAACTTAATGATTTTCGCAGTGCGCGATTATTACGTTAACTTAATTAATATTTACGCTTTTATTTAAGCTTAAATTAATTATAATAACTTAAGCATTATTACTTTTAATACGATAAATATAATAAAGTTAATAAATAATTATTCAGTTATTAAATTATCGTTAATAAACGAAATTAATTAATTTTAAGATTTCGTTCGTGTTTCGTTAACATGCGTAATAAATAATGTTAATCGTAACTTATAAGCTTTAATTTTTAATTTCATGATTCGTCGTAAAGTACGAAGTACGTAAATAATTAACTTTAGCTTGCGTCTTAATTAATATTTAATTTACGAATTCATTACGCAAAGTATTTTTCGAACTTTACTCTTTATCATTATTAATTATACGAGTTAATGATAAGTTTACTTAAAATCGTTTTAATGATCGTAATTTTTCGCTATTATTAATAATTATTAAATTACTTAAAGTAATCGCACTTAAAATATTTTAAGCTTTAATGTTAAGCTTTTTAAAGTCGTTATCATTATTATAATTAATATGTAATTTAAAAATTATTATAGCTATATTATGTTTTAAGCCTTTTCTTAAAAGAAAAGCGATTAAAACTATAAGATCGACTTCGTTAGCTTTTCGCTAGCGCGTTTAAATATAAAAGACGTAAGATATGATAAACTTATCATGATTATACTTAGTTATTATGATATTAATATATAAAATTAATCGCTAAAGAACATTAAGAAAATGAGCTTTAGCTTATTTAATATTCTTAATAACTTTATCGTTAACATTTCGTTATTTAATTATAATAAATCATTTTTAATACGTTATAAAAAACGTTAACTTATTAAACGATTAAAGATTATTTAACAAGTTATCTGATCTTGTCTTTAATGAGCGCTAACGTTAAGCTAGCGCTTACTATTATTATATAAATATAATAATTAAAGATTATTAAACTAATCGCGACGAGTTAATATATTAAGCTTAAGTTAAGTTATAATGTTAATATTAAGTATTTAAGTTAAGTTATAATGTTAATATTAAGTTTTAACTTAAATTTTTAACTTAATAAAACATAAAGCGATATTATATTTAACTCGTTATATAATAATATAAAAGAATAATATAAAAGAGTAATATAATTAATTAGCTAAATTATTAAAGATCTTAATGATTCGTATATTTTATTAAAATTAAACATTTTATAATATATATTATTAATAATATAATAAAGTAATGTAAATAATAAAAAAATGATATAAAAGAATAAGAAAACAGTTTTAATTATTACTATAAGTCTTTTAATAATAATAACGTAATAGATTTAAAACTAGTAAATCTTAACATGTAACGTTATTTTTAATTACTTAACAAGTCGAGTTAAGAACTTAAATTATAACTTAATTTAAGATTAATATTAAGTTAAGTTACGATATTATTATTAAGTATTCGAGTTAAGTTATAATGTTAATATTAAGTATTTAAGTTAAGTCATAATATTAATATTAAGTATTTAAGTTAAATTAAAATGTTAATATTAAAACTTAACTCAACGATTAGTTTAAAGATTATAAAAATCAGCATTTATAATTTAAGCACACGCTTAATTAATAGTTAAAAATGTATTCGTGTTATAGTTATAAATAAAGACTTAAAATTAAACTTAAAAATAAATGTAGAAATAAAAAAAGAAGAAGTATTTTAAAATTTACGACATAAAAACAGATAGTAAGATTTGTAAAAAAGACTTAGAAAATTATTATTATTATTAAATTAAAATGTCTTTTATAATTAAAATATATAATTTATATTAACAAGTTAAAATAAATTATTTAAATTATTTTTTAATTATAATTAATATAATCTTACTACATTACGTTAAAACTTATTAAACTCGTTTTTAAACTTCGTATAATATTAAATTAACTTCGTATTTTTCTTTATTTAAATCTTTAATATTACGAACGAGATTTTTATAAAATTAAAATTAAATAAATACGATGATAACTTAATTAAAAGCATTTTAAACTTTATATAAAGCTTATTTAATTTTATAAATTAATGAATTTAAGTATTATTTATAATTACGATAAAATAAAATCTTAAGTTATTAAAAATGTACTGCGAAAGAACTTTAATTCGCATAAAGTTTAAAAAGATAACTTTAATTATAAAGTCGTAATAAATCTTTTATATTATATATTTCTTTATCGTATATATTAAAAGTATGCTTTATTTTTTAAATCGCTTAAACGTTTAATTAACGTGTAAAGAAACTTTAATAAAAGATTAATTAAACTTTTTATCGCTTACTTAATAAATCAGTATAAAGACGCGAAAAGATTAATTCTAATTATTTATTTATTCGCTTACATGTAATACTTTTATTCAGAAACATTAATTAAACGAAGCTTTTATTTCTTTTTTAAAATCTTATTTCGCTGAGCTGCGATGCGTTTAACGAGTTTTTTACTTCATTTTCGCTTAACTAATAATCTGAATACATTACTTTAATTAATAATTATGTTAAACTCGTTAAATAAAATTAAATTATCTCGTCTTAATAAATAATAAAACGTTAATGTAAATATTTAATGAGCTGATCTGCATAATAATCGCTTAAGGTTAAAGATCTTTCTGAATTTACGAAAATAATAATCGTGTTAATAACGATGTAAAATCTTTTTATCTTTTTAATTTAAATTAAATTAACTTTAATAACTTTAAATTTAAAGATAATAAAGTTTAAAGAATTAAAAAGAATACGAATTTAATTTCGCAGCGTTAAAGAAATAATTAACGTTATATTAAAAGCGACAGCAGTAATAATAAAGATAGCAGTAATAGTAGTAATAAAGCTAGTCTTAAAATGTATATAGCTTTAATTTTTACTGCTACAGAATAAGATAATAATGAGATTAATCGTAATGATTTTCTACTTTTATTACATTATTTAAGAATTTTTACTTAATTTTAATAAAACTCTCGACAAATTTTAAAATCGCGATATAAATTTTACATTTAACGATAGTTTCAGTAAGTTTCTCGCTAGGAGAGTTCACTTAGTAATTAATTAAACCTAGCAGTCGACTAGCTTTATAAAGCTGAAAATTTACATTTTAAATTTCATTACTTTAATCGATTTGTTTAAACTACGTAGCTATTAATAAGATCTTTTTAAGACTTTTTTAATACGCATGTCTCGTTTTAATTAATTAGTTATAAATATTACATTATTTCGCTTTTACTTCATTTTGCTTTTACTTTTACTTTTACTTTTGTTTCTGCTTTAGCTTTTGCTTTTGCTTTTGCTTTTGCTTTTGCTTTAACTTTTATTTTTACTTTTATTTTAGCTTTAATTATTTAATTCGTAACTTAATTATTAGCTGCTTCGTTTTCTTTTATTTAAAGCTTATTATTATTAATGTTATAACAGCTCGTTTTTTAAAAATAAAAAAAGACTTCGAAGCGAAAAGCTTAAAGCTTAAACGTAATAAATTATTAATTTTCTTATTTTATATCTTTATTTATTAAGTTAAAGCTGCAGCTCGTATTTAATAAATAATTTTTTTTAAAATAAAGAGCTTAGAATTTAAACGAAGTAAATAATTAATCTTTTTATGTTATATTTTTATTTATTAATTCTTTTTTTTTTCATTAATAATCTTTTAATTTATAATTCTTATAATATTATAATTATCTTTAATTTAATTAATCTTTTATTTCTTTTTTTTTATTTAATAAAGTTTCTGATTAATAATATTTTAAATAAAATTAACTTACTGTTAACGTTACAACTTTATGCTTAAAAGCATGTTAACATTAATGCTATATACGTACTTTAAAATCGTAAATTTATTCTGTTTAATAATCGCTTTCGTATAAGCATTTCGTTTCGATTATTTTAATTAACTCGCGATAATGCGTTAAAAGCTGTTATTAATTAAAAGTAAATAATAATTTTCTTTATTATATTAAATTATTTAATTAATTTTGTTAACATGAAATGTTTTATAATTATCTTTAATTTTTTTTAATTAAGATAATTTATTAATAATTTAATATATTTATAACGAGTTAAAGATTATTTCTGCTTTGTTCGTATAAATAATAAAATAATTAAATGTGTTTAAAATCTTAACGATTTTAGCGATAACTGTACGTTAAAGATTTAAATTTTAATACTTTAAAGAAATGTAAAAACTTCGCTAAATTAATTTTTTCTGTACGTATATAAATCGTTAAAGAGCTTTTTATCTTTATGAAGTCTTAATAAAGACTTTAACGCGAAGCGTTAATATTTTAAATGTTTTTAACGTTATGATAATGTAATAATCTTATTCTTTTTTTCATTTAATCTTAAAATGTTTATATAGCTTCGTATTTTCTTTAACTTAAAAGATTACGTTTAACGATAATAAAAATTATATTAATATGTTTATAATTATTCTTAAAGAATGTAAAAAGAAATTATTATTTTTATTATTTTTATTAATTATATTTTTTATTCATTATTAACGTTTAATTCTTAACGTATTTTTATTACGTCGCTGAGCATCTTTTTTAAATCTGAATTTTTTTCTTACTTCTTAATACGCTTTCTTAATAACGCGTAACATGTTTAAATTACGAAAACGTATTCTTACTTTCGCTTATAATTTATTTAAATATAAATATATTAATGCGATATACATTTTAATCTAAAGATTATTTATACTCGTTCTTTTAAAGACTTTTAAAATTACTCGTAAACATTAATTTTAAATGATTTTAAGCTTGTAAAGAATTATCTTGTTTCTGTCTTTATTATTATTAAATTCATGTCAGATTATTACATCGTAAATAATAATTAAACGAATTATTACGTTATATATTTATTTTAATCTTACGAAGATTACATTTCACGTAAAATTTATAAAATAATAAAGCGTTTATGTTTATTTAATCATTTTATCTTTAATCTTTTAAACGTACGAGTCTTATTTAAATTTAATGATTATTTACAAATTTAACATTTTAATATTTATTTTCGTTTTAATATTAATTTCGTTAATCTTTAATAACGCTTTCATGTTAAACTTCTTAAAAATTTTTATTAAATATATAAATTCGTATTTAATTAAGACGAAGATAACTTTATGTTACTTTATTCATTTCTTATACACGTTGTGTAATTTACTAAATGTTTTATAATTATTCTTTATACTTTTTTCGTATATTAATGTTAACGTCGTTTACGAAGTTTATAACGTTAATTTTAAGTTTTAATCTTATATACTCGTTAATTAAATTAATGTTAAAAAAGAAATATAAAATGAATAATATTAATGATTTTTATAAT
>JAABUO010002408.1_pt1 | contig 22887 bp, 27 predicted proteins | sample 5559291 | NCBI WGS metagenome assembly JAABUO01 (sample SAMN10711878, study PRJNA513372) | rock metagenome | isolation source: Antarctica rocks | place: Antarctica: Victoria Land, Finger Mt sud
CAAGTGGGAGCAGAGACCGCGCCAAGCTTTGGAGCAGTTTGTGCTGTTGCTCGCGCCCTATGCACCTCATCTGGCTGAGGAAATGTGGCAGGTACCTCCATCATACCTGTCTGCAACCAGGCTATCTCTCGTCGCACAATGTCGTGGACCAACAGCTCTTTGGGATACAAAAACGTCACTGTCTTTACAGAAACGCCATTTCATAATGTCCATCTAAATTCAGAAGTGCCTGGACCCTAGTCAAAGTCAAGTTTGACTTTGCTTGGACTTCTGTGCATGAAGCAAACTTCTGCTTCATTTGTCATCCACCCTCAGTCCTTGTGCGACATCGCATTTACTGTCACGGAAAGTCTTAAGTATGTGCATGCCCAGCAAGAAAGTGAAAAGTGGTCCTCAAGGATCCACAGCAAGCATTAGTGCAATCAAGAATGGTCTGCAATGAAGCTCACCAGACTGTTGTGTCCTGTACAGGTGCTGGGCCACGATAAGACCCTGGCATATGAACCATGGCCTGAACATGATGAAGCGCTGCTGGTAGAAGACAGTGTGCAGCTGCCAATCCAGGTGCAATCCCTGACTGCATGAGTACAGCATGTTCATTGCATGTTGCCATGGCAGATTCAGCATCTCTTGCCAGAGATGCCAGCAGGCTTGCATGATAGCGCCAGAGGACGTGCGATTATATTTTGCAACACACATATGATTGTGATCACCAGGTGAAGGCGGTCAATTTCCAGTCTATTGCTGTAATGCTGTGGTTGGCCTGAGATTGTGGCAGCTAGGAACTGCACCCACAGCTCAGGCAGCTTTGATACGTATAGGTGAATGGCAAGCTAAGGGCAACCCTGGAGCTTCCAAAGGATGTATCAAAGGATGATGCTGTGGCTGCTGCGCAAGCGCTGCCTACAGTGGTCAAGTATCTGGAGGGAAAGGACATTAAGAAGATCATATTTGTCCCTTCCAAGATCCTGAATCTGGTGGTGAAATGAAATCCAGCAAGTTTGGATGGCAGTAACTTTGCCTAAGATTTTGGCTTGTCGCAGCAGTCTGACATGCAGCAATCCAGCTCGACTGCACTCAAAAAACTGGTTTGTGACCGACAGTGCTGACAGCATTGGCATGCACCTCGAAACATGTGGGTACAATGCTTGAACATGATTGGACATTTTACCTGATCATGAATCAAGCTGTCCTGGTATGTGCAATTGCTCTCGCATGGCAGCTGACGTTGGTATAATACAATGGTAATAATTGTTCTATGATACAATGGTAATATTTGTTCTAACAATGAAATCAGACATCTCATGATCGTGCGAGCGTGAAAAGCGCTGCTCTGTGACAAATTTGTTTAAAGCGACGTCACTTAATCAAGTTGCAAAGGGCTGTGCGTCTCACTCTGTCTTCTAGCATCTCTGAATTCTGGCTTGTATTCTGACGGGCTAGCTGGCGGTGATCACCGTATGCAACAGCGACTGTAACATTGATTTACATGCCTGTTACGGCTGTGGTCAGGTACCTCTGGCTTCGTGTGGCGTAAATCTGTGCCTACGGCGTACCACGTTCGCTGTCCAAAGATTAGTCAATCTCGAATTGATCGAACAGGGATTCAGGACATTTCCAGATTTCGTAAGGCTTGAGGGGTGATAACCCTAGCGGTCTGACCAAATGCCACGAAATTTCAGCAGCCTGGCGAAAAAACTGGCTGACAACAACACATACGGAAGACATTAGACAAGCAACCTGGTCTACGGCTGAAGTTTAGCGCATCAGGCCCCGCCTTATGTGACCGGTTGTGTTCAAAGTATTGTCTAGCCGTATCCAGGCTCGGGTGTAAGCAAGATCTGCAATAGAAAAGGCCGCGGGAAGCAGCAGGCCGTGGTCGCAGAGCGCTTGGCACTTGGCGTAGCTCGTAAATTGCTGGGCCTTGGGCGTTGATATTTGGCAGAAGGCTGAGCGTTTGCGTTGGGCTCTGCAGTAGCTGCAGGTAGTTCGGTCCTTCAACGAAGTTCTGCATGTTTCCACGTGCTCGTGGGGTCTTTTCTCTGTTGTTGATGTCCCGTGGGTCGGTATTCGCAGCGTGCATGTCCATATTCCGCTTCTTCACCAGTGCTTGATGTGTACACGGTGAAACACTTTGGAAAACAAGCCGTCATGTCAGAGCCGACTGCAATGCCAGCTTCTTGCACACGGTATTAGGTTACAGGTCCACCGATTTCTATTGAAAGCTTCTTGCCGCAATGACATGGCATTATTTGCTTGTGACCATCAGCCTTTACGAACGAAATCTGGGCGCTTCCTGCGGTTGACGAAGTAACACCTGTCAGACTGCCATGTGCCAGCAAAGGGCCAGCAAGACAGCTCGGCGATTACTGAAGGCACCCAGCATGTTGTTGAGAAAGTTCTGTATTTCATCTGGCATCGCAGCAGATTTTCTGCACCAAGCAGCTGCCAGAAGCTGGTGCAAGAAGTGCTGCTAAGCGTCTGAGTTTTTGGGGTCCTTCACTGCTGGGTGGTGCTCATTGCAGCATGGCAAGCAGTGCAAGCGTAACCACTAGATGGCTGTTGCTCAGTCAGGTCTCTCTTTGCAGGTGTGCATGCTGCTGGCTTGTCAATCTTGATGTTCTGAGGTGAGGAATGAGGCGAGGAGGCAGCAGAACAGCTGATGGTTGGTGGCTGCTGCTGCTGACGGTACTGGGATGGCTGCTGGTTTCTTACGGGGGTCAAGGCGTCTTTGGTAAGTTGCGCTGATCGTCTGACTAGCTTATACAGTATACCTTTGCCATCCAGAGGCAGAGGTCTGTACTCAAAATACGACGCTGAAGTCAGGGTGTGTTGTATAGGGACACAGGGTGGATTGGTGGCCGGAGGACAGCGGCATGATGTAGAACATCGCCAGCTGCAGACAACAGGCGAGTTACGCTGCATGTGCAGAACTTGCTATGCTCTCCTAGGCATTACCTGCGCCCTTTATACAAAAGCCATGCTTTCCATGCATCATTTGCTGCTAATGTACATCAGCAAACGCTCAGCTGAAAGTGGCTGGTGTTATGCAGACGTGACAATCAGCAGTCCCATCAGTGTCACATCCACATCCTCAAGCGTCTCAACCACCAATACAACTAAGGCATCGTTGTCACCTACCAATATAGCAACAACATTGTCTTCTTCACCCTCCAATCTAGCAGCAATCCTTGCTGATGAGACTTCACCCTCTCCAGTCAGCAGCCCTTCACCCACACCAGCAGCAACTAGTGCACCCACCCTGACCCCAAGTCCAGCAGCAACAACTGCAGGTACACCAGCCCCCACTGTTGCATCAGTAGTCGTTGCCACTGCAAGCCCTACAGAAAGCCCTACAGCCTCCCCCTCCCCTACTCCCAGTCCATCCAGCGCTCCTACCCCAACCCCTGCACCCAGTCCTTCACCCACACCATCCCCAAGTGCAGCTGCAACCCCAGCAGCCACAGCTGCAAGGACGTCTGCCCCCACAGCGTCGCCCACCCCTGCTGCCACCCCTGCAGCAACAGTGGCTGCTACTGCATCCCCTGTCCCGACTGTGACCCCCACCCCCTCAGCGACTGCCTCGCCAACACCGGCACCCACAACTGCAACGGTGGCGAGTCCTTCCTCCTCCCCCACTCCCTCCCCCACTCCTGGTGAGCAATCGCTTCCCCAATCTTCCCCAAATGCATGGGCAAGGACAGTATCTTTGCCCCGTTTGTATGCAAGACCCTTTTCTGTTCTCCATGCCCCTGCTTGTTTGGCCACAGCACTGTCATTCACACCACCCATCCTGTGCATTACCTGCACTACTCCCCCATTCCACAGCAATGCAGCAGAATGTGACCAAGCTTGCACCCATGCCCTATTGCAGTCCCCACTGCAGGCTCCCCACCTCCAAGTCCCCTGGCCACCCCCACTCCCACCCCCACACCTTCTCCAACTCTCAGCCCTACCCCTGCATCAGTTGCCACGCCGGCCCCAACTGTTACCCCTGCTCCAAGTACCACCCCTAGTCCTGCTGCAGTCGTTTCCCCCAGCCCTACCCCTACACCCACCCCTACTGCCTCACTGGTTTCTTCACCAGCGTTGACCACGACCCCCAGTCCTTTGGCAGCATCCCCAATTCCTAGCCCTGCTGTGACAGCCTCACCCAGTCCTGTTGCAACCCCCACCCCTAGTCCTGTGGTTGCAGCAGTGCCACCCAGTCCTGTTGCAACAGCGTCAATTAGCCCTGTTGCAACACTGGTCTCCACTCCTGTTGCAACCTTGTCACCCAGTCCTATCGCAACAATATCACCCAGTCCTGCTGCAACAATGACTCCTGCCCCTACAGCAACAGTTGCCTCCCCCTCTGACTGCAGTTGCAACTGCAACACCCACACCCACACCTTCCCCAACAGCTGCTCCAACACCTTCTCCCACAGCTTCACCAGCAGCTGCCACAAGTCCTGCTGTTACAGCTGCTCCTACTGTCACACCCACACCTGCTGTAACCCCAGGTCCAACCCCAGGTCCAACCCCAACTCTCACTTCAACTCCAACCAGCAGCCCTGTACAGCTGTTACTGTCGACAGCCAACACCACAGCCACTGTTTCTCCCTCCCCTGCAACCATCACCACGTCACAGAGTGTGTCTGTGCCAGCTACAGCCCCTGCAAGGTCGAGCAACATCAACGCTACCACCCCATCCAGTGTTGATGTTGCTCCTGTACCTGGTGAGCCTCCGGGCTGGCACCCTCTTGCACGCTTTTTCCTTTCCCCCTCCTGCATGCAACCAGCACCATTTCTCTGAGCTGCCTGCAACCTGACGTTATGGCTCCATGCTAGGTCCCCTGTGCATGCTTCAAAGCCCATTTGCCAGCTTTTGGCATGCTGTGCATTAACTGTCTGCATCGCCACCAGCTGCAGTCTTGGAGCTTTTGGGATGCCTCTTATGCGTCTTCAGGGCATCATTTATAGCCCTAGCTGCACCTAATTACCAAGAGCCTCTGCCTGATGCAGTCCTGCTCCCTGCACAGATTGCCATTGTACATGCTGGTCATCATCCCTTACTCTTTTTGATGGATTCCAGTTTTGAGAGTCCCCTGCCAGCTTGGCCTACCCCCTTCAACCCCATGCTTACTTGCTCATTTTCTGGCTGCCCTTGGCCTACAGCTGGCCTGGCAATGACCTGATGGCAGCTGTAGCCTATCTGGTGTCATGTGCCTATAACTGCATACGAAGTTGCTATCAAGAAGGTCATGGTGCATCACTCCTTAGGACAGCCCACCATCTCAGATGTAATTTTGCATGTTGCATAGTTGGTTTATCATCCTATTCAAGCGATGCAAGTCTTCTTGCCCCTTTTTGCATATCGCGCCATTAAGCATGACTCTTGATTAAAACAGGATGTCATCTCTTTGTTGATCTGTACAGTAAGCTGAATTGTGCAAGTTCCATCTGGAGTGGAACTGCAGCCTCTGTGTGAAGGACAGCGAGTCTTACAGCATGTTACGCGGATGCAGGAACACCAGCTCAAGCTCCCAGTTCCAATACAACAGCGCATGGCCCTGCACCATCAGCCAGTAACTATGGTAACTCCTCAACTACATCCACAAGCTCCACAGGTCCTCCCCCAGATGCAGTGGTTCCACTTAGCTTCCCCTTGCAGTCCCCTGCTCATGTCCCGCTGCAGCTTGTCTCATCCCCAGATCTTGTTTTCCAGTCCCCAGCTTTGAATGCATCCCCTTTCTTTTCTGCAGCAATCTCAAGTAAGCGCACCAGCGACGTCTGTTGCTGCTTCCCCATCCCCACCTCTTACGTCTACCTCCCCTGCAGCAGCTCCTGCCTATGCTCCTACTAATGCCTCTGCTGCTGCGCCATCAGCACCACACTTGTCTTCAAGTCCAATTTCTGCACCAGCCTCAGCACCAGTTGGTGTGGCTGCAAATGCATCTAGGCCTCAAGTAGTGGTCATTCTGATAAGTGCAAGTGCTCCTTCACCCGGATATGCATCTGAGTCTGTCCTCACCCCGTCTACAGGCTCAGACACCCCCTCCCCCGCCCCCAGTTCCACCACCACCCTCAATGCTTCAGCCCCCGCGCCTGGTGCAGGTTCACCAGCAACAGCCCCAGCAGCTGCTCCTCCAACTGCAGCAGTCACTGCCCCAGTGCCTGCACCAGCAGGCTTGACTACTGGTAGCAACTCCACTCCCCCAGTCCCTGCCCCTGCCACATCTGTGCCTGTGCCTGCACCTTCCCAAGGTACTACAGTACCGGTGCCAGCTCCCTCTGTCTCTGTCAATGCCCCTGTCCCAGCCCCAGGTGCCAATGTGCCCGCCCCAGCCCCAGGTGTCAATGCCCCTGCCCCAGCCCCTGGGGTGAATGCCCCTGTGCCAGCCCCTTCATCCGCCATCCCTGTCCCGGCTCCTGCACAAGGTACCTTGCTGCCCTGTTGCACCTAACGAACACTCAACTGGTGTGCCTGTTGCAAGAGCAGTTTCTGGCACACTTGTTGCTGATTATTTTGCTTTACTTTGATTTGCGAGACAGGCAGTTGCTGTTCACCGACGTTGAGGACACAACTGGGCCTTGCCGTAACTATGACCTTGCCAGGTGAACTTATGACAGGGGCCAGTTGTGTCCTCAACATTGGTGGACAGCAATTGCCTGTGCCCATAATCACAGTATATCAACAAAGGCCGTGTGCTGATGTGCTAAGTGCATGCAGGAGTTCCAGCACCAGCACCATCTGAATCAGTAGCAGCACCTGCACCAGGCACTGTAATCGAAGCCAATGGCACAGTGCTGGCGCCGGCGCCAGCAGCAGGGGCACCAACTGCCAGCGGTCTGCTTACAAACTCAAATGCGCAGAGCCCTGATGCAGGAGGCATAGCAGGCATCGAAAGCTCCAACACCACAGCAGGGGTTCCTGGCCTGGCACCAACCCCCTCCACAGCTGTGGCGTCAGCTGTGCCAACCCCTGCTGAAGCTGCCCCAGCTGTGGCGCCTAGCACCACCACCACCAGCACTGGTGCAGTGGTGCCGGCATTGGCACCTTTGTCATCCACAACCAGTCAGTACCAGAGTGTGGCTGATGCCCCAGCATCATGGAACAGCAGTGCCTATTCTACAGCCACTGTGCAGATAACAGTGACCAACACCAGTGTGATTGGCTTCGACACTCCTACCCAGACAGCGCTGTTGAATGCCTTGAACAACTACCTGCAGGCAGAGGGCTACTCCAAGTTCTACATGGGCCTCAATGGCATCTCGGTGAGCGGATGTTCTGGATTTGCTCAACGATCCAACACATGTACAGCACAACATGTTCCCTGGCACACCTGCTGCTCTCATGTCTTTGCCATACGCATGCAGTTTTGCGCTGCACCATGCCTTTGCACGGCTGGCCTAAAATGACCCCATGCGCGTGGCATAATACCCTGCGTAGTGATTGGTCCCCAACTGTCATGCTGTTGAATAGCATTGTTACAGCTCAGATGCAGAATCTCTTGTTTTGCACTTGCAACAGACATTACTTGTCTTACCACAGCCTGCTCAATGCGCCACTTGAGTGTGTGCAGGGTGCAGTGGCTGTGGTGCAAGCCTCGCCAGGAGCAGCAGCAGCAGCACCCGCAGAGGGCTTACCCCCGGGCCTGTCTGTCACCGTGGTGGTCACCCCAGTGGACAACAGCACAGCTGCTACTCCCTTGACTGCGCAAGCCTCTCCTGCACCTGCCAGGCGACTCCTGGCTGACACTGTCACCAGCTCTGGCACAGGAGTGGATGTCAACATCACCATCACTGCGCCGGCATCTGACATGAACAACATCACTGCCCTTGTGTCACAGGCTGTCCAGAGTGGCCAAGTGCAGCAGCAGCTTCAAGCAGCTGGTGAGCCCCGGCCTCATGACTTGCCATCAGCAATGGTCATTGCATGCTGCATCACTGGGTGTCCAGCAATGTTATTGGGGCCAAGGGATGACACTGATGCCTGCTTAATCCTGTCACATCATCAAATGCAGATGTCAAACCTGTTTGCTCCTTCAGAGCTTATGTTTGCGTTGTTAGAGCTTTGCCAAACTGCGTCAGACTTGTGGTGCAGGTGTGAACATCAGCCTGACGAGGGTGAATGTAGAAGTGGTCATAGCTGGTTTGCCTGGCTCCGTAACCGTCCCAGCAGTCAGCAGCCCTAGCCCTGTGGCTGTGCTACCCCCCTCACCCCCAACTGCTACCTCCAAGTCAGCTGGGGTGCCCATTGGAGCTGTGGCTGGTGGCATTGCCGGTGGCGCTGTTGGCATTGGTGAGGCAGGACCCTGCTTGCCATATCTGCACATGCTGTCACATGGCTTCTCAAGCTTCTTTGCTTGTGTCATAAGCAATTTTGTGTATATTCGGCATGAGCGCAGTTGCTTCATTGCGGCACCCTTCATCTCGGTGACAAAGCACTGATGTTTGCATGCATGTCAGCTGAGGGAATGTGGCCATTGTATGGCTTTACCTGTTCTGCTTGCCTGTGTTGTCACGACTGGTCTGCTAGTTTTGACTGAGCTCATGTCCGGTGGTGTTGGTGTGATTGATGTGCTAATCTGTGACTTCATTCATGTCTGGTGTTTCTGCAGGCGGAGGCGCCCTGTTGACGTGTCTGCTGTGCAAGCGCCGCAGACGGCGCAGGCAATGGACCAAGGACCTGGAAACTGCCAAGGCCAGCTACACTGAGGACCCCAGAGGCTCCAGTGACAGTGGCTCCTCAGGCAACTCAGGCAGGCCTGGTGGGCTGGGCAGGAAGGTGGCTGCCTACATGCCTTTTGGAACAAACAGCAACGAGAGCGTGGATGCTACCCCCCATGCTAAGCATGCCACGCTGGACGACAGCTTCGCTGGCATCTCCAGGTTCAAACCTGACGGCACTCTGAAGGTGAATGCTCCCAGGCTGCAGCTGATCAGCAGCGCAGCACCGGGGCATCAGATGGGAACAATTCCTGAGCGCAAGTCCTACACGGCTGAGGCAGACAGCGTACATCTTCACGACACTGCCAACCTGCTGGACTCCCACAGCAACAATGTTCAGACAGCGGCAGATCATGCTCTGCTGTCACCAGTCTCGCTGTTCAGCTTTGGCACACCTGTCTCACGCAATGGCCAGGCTTCCATTGTGGACCCATTCAGACCGGTTGGCATGGTCAGCAGGCCCAGCGAAGGCAAGCTATCTTCAGATGGCAGTGCAAATCTAATGCGAGGTGGTTCTGGGGACCAGCTGTTGGGGGTTCATGCCTCTGGGGACTACTCCGACAGGTTCCAGGAGCTGGCTGTTGAGCCCATAGCATCCAGAAAGGGCTCAAATGCAAGTGGCCGTCAGTACTCTGGCAATGTTGATGCCAATCTGTGGTCAGTTGCGTGGAAAGATCTGGAGATACAGAAACAGATTGGCGAAGGGTCCTTTGGCAAGGTGTTCCTGGCCAAATGGCGTGAGACGACTGTTGCTGTAAAGCTGCTGACATACACTGGAGTGTCTGGCAGTCTGGAAGACAATGATGAGTTCTTCAACCAGGGCATGAACGTGCTTCTGAAGGGACTAGAACAGGTAAGGCATCACGTCATGTGCACTCTTACCACCTGTTTCCTCCTGATTCATCTCCCCTGTTTGCTGCTGGTATCTGCTCATCACCCATTTGAGTTAGTCACAGGCAAGGCGATTGAATGTTGCTGAACAGCACTGATATGTGTCAGTGCAGTAGTGATGGATTGGCTGCTGTGCTACAGCTTCAGCAGCATAGTCTGTTTGGTAATGCCATGTGTGAACAGTGATGATGTGAGGCTGATCAGGAGTGCGACTTGTGTTCTGCAGGAAGCCGGCATGATGGCATCGATGCGGCATCCAAATGTGGTCATGTACCTGGGGGTGTGTCTGCAACCCCCTTGTGTGGTGACAGAGTACTGTGCCAGAGGCAGTTTGAATGATGTCTTCAAGCGAGCGCGAGCCACGCCTGCCTTGGCTGCTCAGCTTGACTGGGGCCGGAGGTGTGCCTCACATCCCTCACAGAAGTGTCATTCTTTTGTTGGGCTTTCTGGCATTTGAACAGCTGGTTCTTGCTGTGTACAGTCAGTGCAGAGTCTGTGCTTGCAAGAGAACATGGCAATGCTGGAGTGGTTCACCTGTCCATGCAAGATGCATCAACAGCAATGAAAAAGCAGAGCATCATCAACTGGCTGTCAATAATCTGTGTGCTGTGAGCTTACCTGTGATTGAGTGGTGGTGGTGTGCAGGTTGAACATGTTGCTGGATGCGGCCAAGGGCATGATGTATCTGCACAGCAGTGAACCTCCTGTCATCCACAGAGATCTCAAGTCACCCAACCTTCTTGTGGACAAGCACTGGAGGATCAAGGTACCTCCTGCCCCTCGCTGCCTCCACTATGCTGCTTCCTGCTGCTATGCATGTTGCAACCTGCAGCGTGATGACAGTGAGCTGCAGATGGAGCTTGACCCAATGATCTGTATGTAACCCCTGTCTCACCCTGTGTGTGTTCTGAAGCTGGACCAACCTTTGTGAGATGTGTGAGTTGGTGCGCTGCAGGTGTGTGACTTCAACCTGTCACGAGTGATGGAGGAGTCGGCTATTTTGAGCAGCATGGCAGCCAGCAACCCTCGCTGGCTTGCACCTGAGATTCTGTCTGGCCGTGGCTACACCTTCAGCAGTGATGTGTACAGTTTTGGAGTGATCATGTGGGAATTCCTGACATGGCAGATCCCCTGGCACGAGTGCGGCCCCTGGCAGGTGTGCACTCACATCACATTCTCCTGTCAGCACTGCTTCACAACTGCATCTGCAACTGCTCTCTGTGGTTAATCTGTGTCTGGGCAGAAAGTGTGTTATTTCGTCGCAGTGGACAGCACAGTGCATTATTTTAGACTGCATTTTCAAGATAGCGCACCTGCTTGTTACGCAGTCTGCAAGCTCCATTTGGCATAAGACATGCCACATCACTCACCAAAGCAGCACCTCACACACTCTCTTCACAAGCTGTTCAAAAGGTGTATATTGGTTGTTTCCTGGGTTCATGCGCTGAGGGAAAGTACATGCAATCCATTTTGTCTTTGTCATCTTGTTTCGTTGCTGGTGACAGGTTGTGGCGTTGGTGACTGAGGGGGCGCAGCGGCCTGAGCTGCCAGCACCGGAGGACCTGCCCGGCACTGGAGGCTTTGCTGGCTACTCTGAGTACATCATGCTCATGGAGCAATGCTGGGACCAGGACCCTGCTGCACGCCCAACCTTTGCACAGGTCACACCCCCCTCCCCTCCCCACCCTCCCTCCACAATCTGTGGCCTCAATCTGTGGGGACACTTCCCTTTCACGATGTTCTCGTCTGTGCGTAAAGAATATTCTTGTATGCTTTTCTACTTTCAAGTTTCCTGTTGTGTCGTGGCCCTACTGCTGGTTCCCAGTGTGATACGCTGACATTGTGGTGCTATTTTGCAATCATGTGTGTCTGGCCTGTTGCGATGCAGGTCAGGTAGGATAAGTTAAAGGGTTCAGCTCCGTCCCTGGATGTGCAGGATGTGTCAGCCTTATCAGTATTAAATTTGATTGGATGCTGTGTATGAGATCTGCTGGCATCTCTTTCCATGTGCTGCAGGTCATCACGGTGCTGAGGAAGATGCTCGCTGCTGAGATGAGAGCCAAGAGCAGCAACAATGCTGAGCTCAATCCGCAAAAGTCTGCGTCACCATCTGCCTGAAGCAAGTATCTCTGCAGCAAGGCAGTCTTTCTCTCATCCAACCAGGGCACATGCAGCCATGTGTGCTGAGTTATCAGAGTTGCAAAATGTTTATGGACTGGTTTTGGGGGTTCTGTCATTTGCCGTGACTGGCTGTGTCTTTGAGGGGAGCACAGCTGGTCAGGGGCATGGCAAATAGTACATCAGGTCGCAGAGGGTTTCACAAGCAGATTGCAGCGCAGGGTGAGACGCAGAATTGTGTGAGCAGCATGTGACATATTGAACATAGCAACCGTCCTTCCTGACCTGCCAGAGCTTTTGTACATTTTCTTTTCCTACCTGTATATTCCATCAGCTAGCTCAATCAACCCTGGATAGCCAATGTACTGACGTGATTCGGATGACAAAGTTGAGTCTAGGTTGACATATAGGTGAGTAGTTGAATGTGATCAGACACAATGTGATTCGAGAGGAAGCTGTGCATCTGGCACTTTTTATCTTAGCAGGGTAGGCAGTGGCGTGGTTGACATTATCCACTCCTGATACTGTTTGCAGTGTCTGCAGATGTCTTTCAGCTGTTTTGCATGTCCAGAATAACTCTTGATAGCTTGTAAGCCTGCCATGATGCAAGACAGGTTGTTCGAGAGCCAACAAATGACGAAAAGCTTGTCTGTTGCAAGTACGCATGCCTTGCCCCAGTACTGGCTATCGTGGCACCATGCCACTCTTGCAGGCTGGTTAACTTCGTTTGCCAGCAGAAGTGTTTTGTGGGCGCCTCTGTTGGAGTCTGGCAGCTTCGAGTTTGATACAAGCAGCTTACATTCCTAATACAGATAGATGGGGCTTCTTTGCAGTGCGCTTGACACATATTCTGGTAGAGCACATAGGCAGGTGGCAAGGTGGATTTTGAATCGAGCATGCGGAAGTCAGCACAGAGTACCTGTGTGTATACGTCTCTTGGTCTATGGTACAGTGGTGCAGCTGCTCACTGACAGTAACAGCTTGAGCACAGAGACTGTCTCTTAGCAATGCCACAGCTAAATAGTTCAAATTCGTCAGTGACATCAGCAATGAGTTATATGCAGCCACCTGTCATGATGTGCAGCATCAGACTTGGTGTCTCATAGAACTATGCATTGACAGCTCACATTACGGATGGGGATCTCGGCAAGACTGCCGAAAGTCTGAAGAGTCCCGTTGGAGACTTCATGCAGATTATAGTCAAAGTGCAACAGCTCTTCACAGTGGACTGATGCTCAAGCAGCACAAATGCAACCGTTATCGTGAAACTGGTTTTGGAACGGAATGGCACTGGTCAAGGCATAAGGTCAGGGGTAGTCAACAGCAGAAAGTACATCAATGAAAGAGTCATAGCCATTCTTGGCTTCCCAGTGTACATAATAGCAGATACATTGCTGCGGCCTACAGCAAAGCAGTCTGAGCAGAATGAGTGGTGTGACTGTCACGCCACTGGTTTCAATACTGGCAGCTCATATCCTGCAAAAACAGGGATGAAGAATCTTACTAGACAATGTGGGAATATTCATTAATGAAAGTGCTTATGCTATCATCTGGCTTCCCTGAATAGATGCTGTTGCCACATCAGCAACATAAAGGAGCAGTTATGCACCCATCTGACACCAAGCTACTGCTCCTATGATGATTGCACTATTGCAGTGTAAGCTATTGCCAAGGCAGCCTCAGTGCCTCAGCTTGACAATGATGGCTGTCATGTTGTCACATCCCACGCCCTGGGTCTCGCTAGGATTAGATGCTAGACATGCGTCCAAAAGCTCACTGGAAATGATTTTCAGGTCGCGGTCTTGTTGCAGCCTCTGGGAAACAAAATCACAGGCCTGTTGATTGGTCATTACATCCCATACTCCGTCGCAGGCTAGCAGGAAAAAAGGGTCGTCGTGCGTGAGCACAACATGCTTTACGTCTGGCTCTGCTGTGATGATCTGCTCGTTGGCTGGCAATCCAGAATTGGTTTTGTACTTCAAGTCCCCTATGGCTCTAGACAGGTTCAGATTGCCATTGACGCGTGTGACACCTCCAATATTACTGAGGAAACCGCCAGCTGCCATAATTCTGGACCTTTCACCCTCCTGACCAGGCTTGTGATCTTCTGAAAGTGCAAATGCTTGACCACCTCGGCACAGGACAGCTCTGGAGTCACCAGCGTTGGCAACATAGAGGTCATTGCCATGCAGAACTGCCACAACAGCTGTGCAGCCAGCCTGCAGCTGAGCCACAGCTGGTGGGTTGGAACCGTCTGGCTCTGGGACTGTGCTCTCAACAGCAGGTGCGGTTGCTTCTATGGCAGCTGAGGATGAACCGCCTGGTTTGCTGACCTTCCTTGATCTGTGCAGCTCCAGAAGCTGTCGCACTTTCTCAAGAGTTCCAGCACTGTTTGTGCCCCCTTCACCAGGCTCGTTGCCTGGAACCTCTGACGCCGAGAGTGCGGCCCTGAGATATCTCTCATCTTGCAACAGGAGATCCATCCGATGAAAAACATCCACCAGAGATTCCTGCAACTTGCCCTCTGAGTAGTTGCGGCTCTTAGTCAACTCATCAGCCATGTACACTTGGCAAAACTTCGCCACCTCACTGCAGACAGCATGAAGCAGGTCAGCCCACTTGCTGTGTAATAGTGCTTGACTACCCAGCTTACAGTGAGACTTGGTCTGCTGCAATAGCACAAGCAGAATACGTCGAAGCAAATGACTGTGAAGGCACCTGCCGCCGTGACCATCGAAAACACCAAACATGGCTGCGCCTGGTGCTCCCCCAAGTTCTATCGTAGCGATGTGAGCGTCTTCCATCGTTCTTCGCCACCCCTACAGGATACACACGCAATTGCTGACGGTGGCAAGAAAAATTATGAGTCTCCAAGCAGACGTCTTGTGCAGCAACCCTGAGGCATCAGGTCGGCCACACAGGCATACCTGCATAGAGGCTCCGCCGTAGATCACATCAGGAGAAGAACCCTCAAAAAACTCCTTATTCGTGACTGGCGCTGATAGATACGCGCCCATGTAGATACGTGTCGAGAAATCACAAAGTTTGCAAGGCCATCTGATGCAATGAAGCGATACGAAAGCTCAACCTGCTATTGCTCAGCGAATGCCGAAACATCCACCTTGCGACAACTCTCGCTTCTAGGCTCAAGTGTCTTGTCAAACTATTGGTAGCACAAGTCACGCCAAGACGACCTTGATTTCTCCGGTAGTTGGCGCCGGCATGAAGGGTATCGTGAAGTGCTGACTGGTTCTTGTATGCTGGCTTAGAGCGTATTGCTCAGCTCATACGGCCCGGCTTTGTCAGCTGGCTTTGGTGGGGTGGGGCATTTCAACCCCTCGCAGGCCCCTCAAACAAACCGCCCCGCCCTACAGCAGCCCTATCTGGTCGCACAGCAAAGCGAAAGTGCCTGGCTTGACTTGATCAAGTTGTGTCAGCGCTAGTTGGAGTCGTCACTGGCAGAATGTCCTGCTTTACAATGACTAGTCTTCAGAGCTCTCTCCCCACTATAAGACCGTTTCACAGCGTTGCTCAGCGACCGCACACTGTTCCATGTTTCTCTGGTTTCAGCAGACCTGGTCGGCTTCCGCTCAGATCAGAGAGTGAGCTGTCGAGATTGCCATTGCAGTCACTTGTGTATTCTGTGTTCTAGTGCTTACCACCTCGGTGTCTTCAGGCTATGCACCAAGCCTGTTAAGCTTTCCACAGAATGGCTGCAAGTGGACGGCTATGCGACATGGCAACAAGAAAGCAAAGCTGGGACGACCTGCCGATCAGCGAAAGGCATTACTCAGGTCTTTGACCACAGAGCTTTTGCGTCATGGCAAGATCAAAACAACCAAGGTATCCTTGTCAGGAAACCAGACAACAAGTTACTTTGCATGAGCTTTTTTCATGCTGCTCTTTTGTGAGGCATCACAACGGCAAATTGCGCTTGCAGTATATCTTGCTTGTTGTCTGTATAGGTCAAGGCCAAGGCAATGCGAAAACCCGTTGACAAAATGATCACACTGGCAAAGAATGGTACCTTGCATGCACGGCGGCAGGTAAGCATGTGATTGTGTACTCTGTGATTTTAAAAAGTGTTGTGGCGATGCTGCCTAACAGTCGTGTGCACACAGCAACTTCTGCCAACAGTAGCGCTTCCTCTCTGCAGGCACTTGCGTATATATATGACAAAGCCATAGTCACTTCTCTCTTTGCTCAAGTACCCCAAAGGTACAGTGACCGCCCAGGAGGTTACACCCGTATCACTACAGAAGCCCAGTTGCGGAGGGGCGATGCAGCAGAAATGGCCACAATAGAGCTAGTGTAGTTGACCATAGCCGTCTGCAGACCAGCACTCCTGACGCTCACTCATTACAAACAGCACACATGTTGGCAGTCAGTGGCAGCCAGAAACATGATTTTGCACAGCTGAACTGCAGCATTGCCAATTTGCACTATTTGATTGGTGGATGCAATTAAATGTGTACTTGTCTAACATTTATTGACCTTGTTGCTTCTGCAAGTGTCATACATGTTAGTGACAAATTCGAGGCCTCCAGGCATGCCACATGCCTCTCGTACAGGCACTATGGTCGTGCAAGTTCTCACGCTTCTTAGCCTGTCTCCATTAGAATGTTACCATTGGCTCAAATGCGAGATTCCACAGCTCAAATTGTTTTATGCTGTGTCTTACAATTTTGTCTTGGATTCAAAAATTACTGTCGTACCATTGTCACAAGTCTGTGATGTTTCAATGCGTACTGTCACTGTTGTGTATCCGCAAATCACTCTACCCAAATCATGCTGCAAGCTGATTTCAAGAAAATTGGGCAAATAGCTTTCATTGCATCTCATGCCTTGAGTAAGCAACCGGCAGCAATGTCACACACTGCCTTGTGCAGCATGTGAAGCTACCAACCAGGTGGTGCTGTGCCATATGTGTCTTCAAGCCACCATGACGATGCGTGCAGCAACATGTAACATAAGATTACGAACCATGTGTGCAAGGCAATGCACGTTGTTGTCAAAAAGGCACGCAAACTGAGCACAAAACATTCAAGAGTTGAATGCACCTAGGGCTACCAGCCAAAATTGCCTGAGCTGTCTCACAATGCAGCAATCATGCCACTGCAAGACTGTAAAAGGTGTCATCAGGCAACGGTCACAGCTGCCTGAGAGCTGACATAAGCTTGTCTGTTTGCTCAGGTTTCCCAACTGAGATTCTGATGAAGCCAGCCAAATGGCGTTGGGCATAGTGGCGAACCATGATCCCTTGCTTTGCCAGGCCCACCTTGACTGCTTTGGCATCATAACCATTGGTCACATTGCAAAGTATGAAATTAGCACAGGATGGGAAAGGTTGCAGGAATGAGATGCTCGATAAATCTGTCATCATGCGCTGTCTTTCATTGACAAGCTTCTCCCGCACATCCTGAATAGGCACACTATCCTTGTATGTTTCTGCCAGCACAGGGCTTGACAGCACGTGCAGTGATCCACAACGCACAGTGCAGCAACGGAAGCTCTGCCATGCTGTATGTATGAGACATCTCAACGTCGCACCAAACATAAATCCACAAAGGTTTGGTGTGGTGTTGCTTGTGCTGAGCTTACCAGCAGGTAAGCCATGTTGCTAAGAGCAGCACATGCTGCTATCTCTGAAGCAGCAGACACATTGTACGGTTGCTTTGCTCTCCACAAGAAGTCTATCATGCCTAAGGGGAAGCCGCCAAATCCAACGCGGATGCCTGCCAGAGCTGCACTCTTGCTGAAAGTTCTGAGAACCACAAGGTTGTCATAATCCTGGACCCACTTGATTCTGGATGGTTCATTGGCAAACTCTATGTAAGCCTCATCCAGTACCACCAGGACAGGTAGCTGCAAAATAGCTTTCAGCTCTGCCTCTTGTATCAGACTGCCATCTGGATTGTTTGGAGATGTCAAAAACACAATCTTTGGGCTGTACTGCTGGACTGCTGCTGTTATGCCTGCAATGCAGACAGGCATGTCAATGCCTGGTTACATCAGCCCTTATGCAAGTGACAGGTATGGATGGAGGGCTAAAGCTTACCTTGCACATCAATGCTGAAATCGTCATTTCTGAGCACTGTGATCACTTTTGCGTCATTGACAGCAGCGTCAAACTTGTACATTGTGAAGGTGGGCGGACAGTCTAATATGCTATCACCAGGATCAAGCACACATCGCATGAGCAAGTCTATCAACTCATCTGCGCCACAGCCCACCTGCACAATACTTCTCGTTCCCATTACATCAAACGTTTCAAAGTTTTATCAGGCAACTCCTGCACAATTACCTCATGTACTACATGAACAATCAGCATATCTCCTAAAAGCTGACTAGCGCACAAGCCAGGCAAGCAGCATAGCATTGCACTTAGACTAGGGATTGACCTACCAATAGGTTCTCCATGGGTATATTATTTAGCTTGGACAATGCCGCTCGTAAGCGCCTGGTTTCAGGATCTGGGTAGATGTTGGGAAACTGCATGTTGCCCAGTGCCTCAAGAACCTCTGGAGGTGGACCATACGGGTTCTCATTTGCGTCTAGCTTTACTATGTCGTGCGGGTGCATTCCCATCTGCTTGGACAGAATTTCAAACGGTAGGATGGGAGTGTATGGCTCCATATTTAGCAGGTGAGACCTGATGAAGTTCTTGCCGGATACGGCGACCGGACCTGCTTCTGTAACAGATTGTGCAGCTCCGCACTTTGACAATGGTGCATGTTTTCTGCCGCTGCTGGAAGGTTGACAAGGCATTCTGTCGTTTGCCCTGCTGCAAGGCAGCTCTGAGGCCCACTGTGCAGTTTGCAGCATGTGCGTGGGGCACAGCATTCTGGCCGTGCTCAAGTAGGGATCGTCGAAGCTCGTTGCGCAGCTGCCAACAAACAGCAATTGACTTGTTGACCTAAGTTGAGCCGTATAACAATTAGTCACAGCAGCGCAGCACGAGCGCAGCGTGAGCAAGTTAATCGCCAAGCACAGCCACGCAATGGCCCGAACGCATGGTCGCGCAATGCTGATTGTCTTGCACCGTCGACCTTACCATTCTTGCGATCATTGTGGCACGCCCTGAGGTCGCTTAGTTGTGTCGTCAGACACCGCACGCAGCTGTCGAGAGCTTGTCCTGCCTTATCCAATTTTATGGATCGTAGCTGGTAACGCCATTGGCGAAAGCTATGGCAGTCAAGCATTGTTTGCACTCCGTGACAGTCGGACCTGGCCGGCAAGGTAAAGTGAGCGATCCAACCCGATGCCAGGTAACTTTTGCTGCCACTTTGAACGTCGATTATGTGATATGTAACGTCTAAGCTGGTCCCACAGGCATTCGCTCATGTTCAAATTCGAAGAGCAACAGAAACAGCTGACTTCCGAGCTGCTGCCTTTCTGAGAGCAGCAAGCTTCTACAAATACTCTCCTGATAGGTCTCAGTATGCAGCCAGGGTAAGTGGCTTCTGCCAAAAGCACCCCTGCCCTGCTTTGCCCAAGACTGGACATGGAATCTTTACTACACTTGCCAATGTCTTGGCTGGCTTTGCAGATTCATCAGCGCATGAAAGGAGATGCAGAATGGGCAGCAATTGAAGCCAAAGTGTCAGGAAAGGACACCGACTACAAGGTAATGCATGACAAGCTGCACAGTGAGCAGTGATCTGGACAGTGCACCTCTGGATGTCAGGCTCTGGACGCATACATTTAGAGCTTTGCAGCCAAGACAGAGTACTTGTGCATAATCAAGGTCATGCTGCACATGCTGCCAGGACTTGGCAGTGTCTTGTTACATTGCCACTGTGGATAATGATGAAAGCGGTCCCAGTACCACAGCTGATGCAGGGTACCTGGAGCCGTCCACTAGATTGCCAGCGCAAGACAGTGCAAGATCTCAGCAGGTTGTTGGAACTCTTGATTTGAATCAAGGTGTGCTATGCTCGAGGCAATTTGACTTTGACATGACATGTCATCTGTGATGCCGGGAGTAGGACCATATCTGACTGGGTCACTCTCTCTGAGCAAGGAAGTTGCGAGTCATGTTATCACTGTAGGGCTGAAACTGCCATCAGAGGAGCTGATTGGGCATCTACCACAGCAATCTTCCATGCTGCAGAGGGCATATCTCTCAAACGTCTGTACTGCAAAAGCGACACAGAGGCAGGTAAGCGGCTTCACAATTTTTGTGTTCTTGCAGCAGATATGACATATGTCTTGGCACTGCCAATTGGCATGTTTCAGCCCTCAGTTACGAGGTTTGCTCTACAGGGAGTTGCAGCTAAGATGATACAAATTGCTGCTGAAGATGCCATCAAGCAAGGTGATTTGGACAGCTTTGAGATGCTGCAGAAATGTGCTTCAGGTGGAGCACAGTATTGCAAGCCAGGCATGCTGCCTGCAGGTGTTGAACGCCTGTACGTGCATGTAGCACAGGACAATCACGCGGCTATGCACTTATATTGCAACCGCTGTGGTTTTCATCGAGAGCAGAGTGAAAGTGAGGGCTATGCCCGTGCACTGTCCAGGCCCCGGCGCTATCTGCTCTGTCAGCAGCTTGTTTGATGGCTTCTTGTGCTGTGCATTGTGCATCTGGCTAAGGAAGCAAAAGCTTCCTGTGACATAAAAGGAAAGCCTTAGAAGAAGTTGATCCTGTTGATCCAGAGCTCGTGAACTCATTGAAGCATGCACAAAGTCCAATGCCATTTCAGTCACGAAGCGTATGACATGTCTGACGTCATTCATATATTCTAATGTATTTGTAGATCTTTCCGGTCTTCATGTCAACAGGTTGTCAGCTTTGACCCAAACCACACTGCTTGAGAGATTAAATGGTCCCCAAGCATGCATTGATTGGCAGAGCCCATAGCGAGATCTGACAGCATGTATATTCCAAGGCAGATTCTCGAAATTGCACTGCATAACAGAGCATCAAGCTAAATAAGCAGAAGCAACAGGTACATTATCAGCAAAAAGTTCATGTGAAAGGGCATAGAAAATGTGAGTCAACATTGCATGCTCTCATATCGACACCACATCACATCATATCAGCAGAATATGGTCAAGGCATCTGATGCGGCATCTCAGCAAGTTGCAGGTGCTGCGCTGCTTGAGAGATCTCCTGCACTTGCTTGATAGACATTTGACCTACTGTGCAGCTGACAATCTTGCACTAAATATGCATCAGCAACTATAGCACCTGGTAAAGTATCAATTGACTCCATTGCTTGTTGTGTTTGAGTATAGGTCAGGCTCACTTGCAATTGCTGATGAGTTTGTGTGTAAGTTTGATGCATTGAGGGTTGCAATTAAATTTGTCAATTTTGCTGCTGACAGCTTTAACACTTGTATCGTCTGTACTTTACGCACGTGTTGTATACAAGGAAGCTAAATGCTTTGTGAATTTGATTGCCTAGTACTTTAGACGCCTTGCATCAATTTGGGCCAACCCCAGGTTTGGCAGAACCGGCTCAGTAAGCATTCTCTGAGTCAGTATTTTGAGGTCAGTCGACGCAGCTGTCGGAGCAACTGACCTATGCGACCTGCCCGGTCGCGTCGTTCGCTGTACGGCAATCTCGCCGAGGTCAACGGCACGGATGAATCCAGCGACGCCAGCTCGGCAGAAGAGGAGTCTCAGGTACGATCCTTCGTTCACACAGCGACATCTGCACGCACTGTGCATACCACCAAGTTTCATGACAATTACAAACGTGCAGGATGATGATTCTGAGCCACGGCTACGTGTCAAAGCTACTGGCCCTCCGAAAAGCTCAAGTGGGACTGACAATGCCGGTCAATGCAGCGAACAATCAGCTCAAGACAGTTTGTCGGAGTCGAGCTCCCAGGAAGAGGATACAGAATATCAAGTCCAGGACAATGTACGGCCAATCTTGAGCTCACATTATGCTTTGGTGCTTGCTCTGCTTCCAGTCTGTCCTGGTTATTTGCAGCATATGCTTGTCTTGGTAGTCACGACCACTTGTGTGCCTGTAGCTCTGCTAGGCTCAGTGCATAAGTGCCAAGCATGGACTGCTTTGCAGAATGATGAGTGCTGCAGCTCATGTGGCTCAAAAAAAGACTCCGACAAGCTCTTGTGCTGTGAGCTGTGTCCACGCGTCTACCACCTTTACTGCTTGAAGCCTCCACTCAAAGCTATTCCTTCTGGAGATTGGTTCTGTATTCATTGCCAGAAAATTCTGTGCCTTGAACATGTTGAAAAGTTTTTGGCATTCAGGACCAGACTGGTGGTATGCTCTTCTGTTGATGATATTGATCAGTGAGCACCTCACATTGCATTGCAAAAACACATTATCCCATTATATTGACTTGTACCTGACAGCAAGTTGCGCAGCTGCAGCCTCGCTTGTGGCACTGATCTTTTGTTGCTGTTCAATGACTGCATCCATCATGACGTGCAAGTGACAGATATGAAGAGCTCACATGTCCTTCCAGACATTTTGCCAGTTGGCATGCACAGTTTGACAGTAGCTGCAGTGCAGCTTCTATCGTGTCTTTCAGAAGGTGTTTGAGATCAAAGCACCAGCTGCATGCCTGATCACAGCTCAAGAAGGCACAACTGCAGGGTTTGGAAGTTGAAAGGGCTGAAGAGGCAATTACACAGCAAGCGGCAGCAGACTCAGCTGCGCAAGTCAAGAAGCGCAAAGCCACATCCGGCAAATTGCCAATGGCTAGCAAGAAGCCAAAGATGGCATCGGTGCAGCAGCTGCACACGTCTAACTCAACAGAAGATGCCCAGTCACAGTCGGTCAGCCATTCACAGTCTGCCAACCAGTCACAGTCAGCCTACTCTGATGGGCATAAGAGAGCAATCGCTTCAGAACTGGAGGCCAGCTCGCCGCCACAAGATGGGCAGATGTTTAGTGCACAGCAAGATGCAGACCAGGGCAGGAAGGATGCATCGAAGTCATCAATGGACAATGCACGGAGTGCTGGGACATCAGCAGACCTTACAAAGACCTCTGAGGCACAGCAGCTGTCAGTTAGCACCTCATCAGCGTTAGCTGCTGCAGGACAGAAGCAGATGGGATCACCAGAGCAAGACAGTAAAGACAAGGGCAAAGGGTTGACAAGCGTCAAGGAGTACTTTGTCAAGTGGAAGGGCAAGTCATTCATACATTGCTCATGGGTGAAGCATGATGATGTGGTGAAGGT
>JAABUO010002411.1_pt1 | contig 22855 bp, 30 predicted proteins | sample 5559291 | NCBI WGS metagenome assembly JAABUO01 (sample SAMN10711878, study PRJNA513372) | rock metagenome | isolation source: Antarctica rocks | place: Antarctica: Victoria Land, Finger Mt sud
AGGGTTGGTACCTAGCAACACTGCTGAGACTACTCTGATGCCATGTCTGTGCATAATGGTTTTTGGCGTTCCCAATAACAGTACTCACATCTAAATCATCCTACACAAGAAGCAGTGCCTCGACCTTTCGGGATTGAGAAGAGCTTAAGGCAACCCTGCGTACAAGTACTCACACCTTGCAATTTCATTCCCTGTAGACGTGCAGCCGTTTGTAAAAGAGCCCTGCAGGTTAATCATTTATGGACGCTGAACGCACACACTTGAGCTGCTGTCTTTTCACCTGATCATACCCGTGACCTGCACGCCTCCAAGCAAGATATCGTTGTGAGGTATGGGGACTTGCTTGTGCCTACACGGACCCCGTCAGGGGTCAGATATCGGCATTGCTTCACAAAGTACCAGAACCAAGGCATCCTGTGCACGGTCAACGTATGCACAGCAACAGTTTTGGTGCTCGGTGTGCAAAGGCACGCAGGCTCTACGTAGGTCACTCCACACGTTGTAGGTTCTTGAATGCATCCACTGCTTGTGATGCTGCAGACCCAACTGGTCTGTGCACTGAAGATCATTGCATACTTGCCACAGTCTCAAAGCTTATACTTATACAAACGTAATTTCAAACGCTGCTTCTTGTACAGTAGAATGAGCCATATCACAAGTCATGCATGCCAGTCTGTCTGCGTCAAGGATGTGCAAGGCAACAAATGATTACATGTGGTTGCTGAGTCTGCTATCAAACATGTGTACAGTCCATTCCAATGTCAAAGTGCGAACAGGTCTTGTGTATGTGTAGTAAGACTGTCACTGTACTTGACACCATACTGTGAGCTTTGCGGTGCTACAAAAGCCTGCTCAGGCTTGGCATGCTTCTGCTTGGCGGCCAACTTGGCTTGAAGCTGCTTGACCAGCAAGGAAGGTTGTGTTGGTCCAAAAGCAGGGACATGTCAGACAGTTACCATCGATATTTCATCCCTACTGCACGCGCAAACACATAGTGCACACAGCTTTTGGCCATCTAGCAGCCATTCTGTTGCTGAGGCCCTGCGTAACAGTTGCAGTCAACTTGTTTGCAGCCAGCACATCTGTCAGTGTCTAGCTTTGCAGAGCAGCAAACGTCAAAAGTGATTTCACTCCGAAATCTGCCTCTGACTGTCATGTAAGGCACACAGGGCTTGAAAGTGTGCTGTGAGTATGCCGCCAGTCATGTTTTACACTGTCTATGTACATGATAGATCTAATTTGTACATAAACATCGACATTTTGCAAAAACTGCAAAAGACTGCATTGTATTGACAACAGGAAACAGCCAAACCTGTACGTGCAGACTTTGCAGAGTGCCTATGCCTGATATATCGATCATGATATTGTCACTGCCTCCCACATACAAGCGGAGATCAGTCAGACAGGCAAGGGGTGAAGGGTCAGCAGCAATTTGGCTTGTCCTGCCAGACATGTGTCTGCTCGCTGATCAGTGAGCCTGCCTCATCCACTGCAGCTGCATATATGATGCTGGTGAATTTGACTTCTGATGTTTGTGTCAGAACACATCCGTGCTGCTTCTTGCCACTCTTAGAGGCACTCTACAATGTATCCCACGCGCAATCACTGCATTTATGACCTTCATTACAATTGCCTGCTTCACATACTATAGATGTTATCTACAAGCAGAGGTGATCTAACTCCCCTCTGCTTGAAAGCATGGTCCAGAAGCAACAGAATCACATGTGAGTCCAAATCATGCATTTTGCCAAAATGCACAGAGAGGTCAAGAACAGACAAATGTGGCCAGTGTACAATTGCTGTGATGCCCTCTGGCAGCAACACTGGATGCATGCCCTTCATATCGAGGGTTTTCAGTTGGGAAAGTCCTAAGAGACTTGTGGGGAACTGGGAAAACTGGCAACTACGTAACCACAGGTTCTTTATCTGTGTCAGGTTGTTGAACCATTTGGGCAAGGTATCAACATGTATGTATGACAAGTCCAGGTCCTCAAGCTGTGTGTATGAGCAGAGCTTGGGTGATAAATTGCTTCTGAAGAAAGTGAGTGTGAAGCTCTTCAGAACAGGCAGGGCCTTAGGCCACACACCCTGCTGCAAACTGTCGGGACAAGCGTTGAGTAGTGTCAAGCACGTCAACTGCAGCGCCATGTCAAGGTTGAGCATGTCAAAAGGCCCCTTTTCTCTCACAGTAAGGCAGTTGATGAGCAGGTCTTGCAAGCGCACATCTTCGCCTTCAGGCAGAATCAGCTTCCTGAGGACATCTTGATGCTCAGTGAGAAGCAAGGCTGTCAGGCTGGTGCAACAGCTCAAGTCAACAATGTTGTCTGACCCTCTATGTAGCTCAAGACGCTGCAGACGTGTGTAGTTTGGCGCCCTTGTGGCAAGATTGCAGTAGTCGTTCAAGACCATGCTGTGCATCTTGGACAAGATTCGCAACTCCAGCATGTTATGGTTCTCATTGTCATCAAAGACTCCATAGGGGTCATTGATGGTTATGCGGGTCAGGCTAGTCAATTTACTCACTTCGGCCCACATTTGGAGCTGTGCATCAGACACCAGGTCTCTGATAGTCCAGTCTGTCAGCAAGTCTGCCAGAACCTTGAGGCATACTGGGAAATGTGTGAGTCTTTCAACATCTGCAACAAAGAAGTGGAAATAGTTGCAGGAACGGATTCTGGAAGATCTGTAATGACTACATAGTCTTCTGCATGCATGTACTAGTCATATGACCAGGTAAGCAAATTCTACAACGTGCGCAGTGTCTTGCACATCCTGCTGTCATACAGCACATGAGAGGTATAGGCTGCAGCATTCTAACAGCTATGTCTGCAACACTTGCCTGTTGAGAGGTGTAGCTCTGGTGCATGACCCACCCTCTGTCCAAGATGCAGTGTAGTCAAAATCTGAGGGAATAGCCAACCACCCCGAGATACTGTTCCCCCCAAGTGTTCCGGAGGCGTCTCGCCAGCTAGTAGGAAGACAGCAATCTTGCCTATGTGAGGCGCGGCTCTGGCGAACCAGCGAACAAACTGTCGCTCGGTTGCGGTTTGACTTGTTTCTGCCGCATTCAACGTAATCTCGGTACGCGCCGAATGAGTTTCAGTGGCCTCAACGGCATAAATGCAAATTTTGTCTCGTACGCGTTGCGGCCCACAGACAATGATACGTACTTCATTGCCCCATACCGTGCTGGCAAGTTGGGGAGAGGTCCTGGTGTGTGAGCCGCGTAACAGCTGCAACCAGTTTTGACACACGCATTCGCACAGCAGCTTTTCGCGCAAAGGCAGCAAACGCAAAATGGAACCCAAAATCTCAACAGGTGCCTCTGCAAAGCCTGACATGCTGTCAGAAAGCCTTGCAGGCTGCATTTGCTGTTGCAGATCCCTCGTGATGGCGGCAGCTGGTTTCGGAGCGTTCTGACATTATTACAAATCATTTGACCTGCCTGCATCTTCCAAGCGTCTTTTTCTTGTTTGAGAGTACCGTGACAGAGACTGGAACTTCCACTCTGGAAGAGCTTCTTGAGGCCACATATGGACTTGGATCTGGCTTGGCAGCAAAGCGCAGGGAGTGTATACTGCATATATGCTGCACTTGTAGAAGCAATGGAATGTGCCAGCACCTGCAGGTTGTACCTGCAGATGTCACAAGAGAGCAAGCAAAGTTGGCAAGAGAGCAAGCCAAAGCACATGTTGCAATTGCTGCTGACAAAAGGGCTATCGAGGCCACCCAGACAACAACAGAGGTAACAACAGATGTGCCATTGCTGGATCTGCAGTCAAACCCTGCAATGCCAGTGCTGCATGCTGACATCAGCATGCAAAGTACACCTGCTGAACTGCCTGCCCAACAGAAGCAAAGTTTCTATACAAGCGGACGATTTTTTGTCGAGGAGACAGCATTGCTGCAACATGGAAAGAGTGGAAATATGGTGGGGAATGTGGCAGTGTCAAGAGCTGGCGGAATGAGGACAAGAGTGGCAGCTGCAGACTGGCCTTGCATGGCAGTAGGAGAGGAACAATACAGAAACGTCAAAGCTGTCGAAGATGCTGCACCTGCCACAGGCAATTGATGCCCTCACCTACCGAGGGGTGCCAGAACATGAGGCTCTGAGGCAGTTTGACGAGCTGTTGCTAAATTTGGCCTGAAAGACATGTCAAAAGTCTGATGCCTTCGTTTACAGGAGTCAATGGAAGAAACCACAGCCACAAGTGGACCCTGACGAGAAGAAAGATAAAGACTGAGTGGAAAGAGAGAAGGCACAAGACCTTCAAATGAAGCCTTTGATAAAGGTTTTGAACAGCTGTTGCAAGCTCCCAAAATGAGTCACAACTTTGTTAACGTTAGCCCTAGGGTCAGGCTGACTAGCCTGCCACCAGCAGTTCTTACTTTATTTGACACTTTACTTGATGATCCCGGAAAGCTGACCAAGCGGATTGGACTCTGCTTACCGCCTCTGCATGTCTGCTTGCACACTGTGCTGCCTCACTAGCAATTCCCTTTTGACGACTTTACAATTCTCAATTTATCAGCTGGCCCTTTGACCGAGCGCCCTGTTCAGAGCGCCCTTGGTTTGCGCTGAGGCTTAAGTCTGCAAAGGAGTCTGCAGAGGCGCTGCTGTCTGTTTGTGTCACAGTTCGCCGACAACAGCGCGTGTGGCAACACTCAAGGCACTGTTGGTGTTGCAACTTGCTGTGCAGCTTTGACGTTGCCAGCTGGGGCAGGTCAAAGCTGTCAGCTTGTTGAACAGCTATAGCCTCACAGGGTTGCCTACATCAGCCTTCTGGCACTGCACGGTGTCTGCATGTCGTGCCCAGACGTGGACCCAGACAACGACCCGTATGGTGAGCCAAACAGCCCAGATGTAGACAGATCAGCCACTGAAAATGAATCAGCCAGTCACCCCTCTCCCCGTGCCGACAAAGCCACACCCTCAGTACTGCAGAAGCTTCAAAAATGGGGAGATTATGATGCATTTGGGGAGGTCGTCCACCCTTCATTGTTTATACCAATGAAAACCCCGCTTTCGCAAGCAATTTTGAACGAATGGTCACTACCTGAGGAGCCAAAGCACAGCCTCACCATCAGCTCTCTTTTGCAGCAGCAGCATTTCCTGCACAGACAGGTTGGGCTGATCATTGATCTGTCAAATCATGAGACACTATATGCAGAGGACATACCCCCTTTCCTGCAATACCAGCATGTTCAACTTGTAGCCAAAGTATTTCCAGACCAGGCACAAGTTGATGAAGTCATTGACCTGGCAGAGAAGTACTGGGCTGCCAATCCTACTCGCCATATAGCCATCCATTGTGCTTATGGTGAGCAAGTCTCTTCACAGAACTTGAGCAAGCACAGCAAGCACAGCACATCCGACAAATTGCAATGAGCCTTGTTCTGGATCTTGTGTGCTTGTTTGAAAGACAATAGTTCCTTGGCGTGTTGCAGCAATGCTTCTCCTCATATTCGGTGACCTGTTGCTTTGGCCTTGTCATGGCTTTAGGATGCAGCAAGCATACTCATGCCTCTTGTTGACTGTCTCATGCCTTGTTGCAGGCTTCAACAGGACAGGCTTTGTGGTCTGCTCCTACCTGGTGCAAGCCCTGGGCATGAGTGTGAATGAAGCCCTGGCTGCCTTTGAAGAAGCCAGGCCGCCGGGCGTCAAACATGAACGCTTTGTACAGGAGCTGCACAGACGCTTTGACAACCACAGATGGGGTTCTGGCCACAGCACTGTGGGCTCTGAGACGGCTGGCTCTGTTGGCGGTTTCAGCCAGTCTCGCACATCTTATGAAGGTTCAGTAGGGTCTGTGCAGAGCGACTTTAAAGGCGTGGCTGAGCACTTGCAACAAAAGCAGCAAGTTCCCAGCAGGCAAGCAAAAGGCACTGCATTCCCCACATTGTCAACTTTGTTTTTGCATGGCACATGCATGTTGATCAGCAAGCATGTGATTTTGTGGGTGGGTTGGATGCTTTGCAACACCATCAGATGTATCTGTAGTTCAGGACGCCATCATGGCACAGTCACAAGCCGAGTGGCTCTGCACTTGGCTGCCCAGGGGCAATTTGGGATATGCTCCTTTTGCTGTACATGTTGCATGAGACTCTTGATGGAAATGTACAACAAGCCAGCTATGATGCATGCGTTTACCTACTGGATTTGGTGCAGCTTTGTTCTATTCTGTCTGATGTGTCTGATTGTTCCGTTATTTAGTCAAACAACAGCAGGCTGATCGTATCGATGCACTAACACTGTTCCTCTAAAGGATTAATGTAATAAATCAAGTGGGCTCAATAGCACATTTGTTGGGATCAAGCTTGAGCAGGGGCTCCAAGGTCATGTCCCAGCACGTAACACAACACACTTGTAGAGGTTGTGTCATCTGGGTCGTCCTATTGCAGGCGTAGTGGTGTTGGAGTACGACCGCCAAGGTCGCCGTTGTCTGGCTGGTCGCCTCTCAGGCAGGAATGCACAGACAGTTCAGTGCACAACTCTGACTTTGGCGCCCCCTCCTCCCTGAGGGGGCTCCCGGGCACCGACCCATGCATGCCCTCAATGTCTTTTGGCAGCGAGAATGAGAGCCTGGGCTTGAATCAGAGGGCAGCACTATCAGCTCTCCACAGGTGATGCCACTGCTGTGTACATACTGCAGTACGCCTATGCCCTGACTTCATCAGGCAGGCTGCTCTGGCATACTCAGGTGAATCACACGCCAAGGCGGCTCACTTGTGCCGAAGGTGACTGAGCTGTGGCAGCATCTTGGTCTTGCTTTCTAAGGAAGGCCTTTGCCAATAGCGTCAACCCAGCAATGACACACAAGCTGCGAAGTGGCATGCATTGTGTTGAAGGGCGGTGCGTGTTTGTGATGCAGGGTGTCAACTGCAAAGTTCCAGGATGCAGATGACTTGTTGACCAACCCATCCTTGGGGCTAGGGGTCTCAGAGCTGACAGCAGCGCTCAGGCAGCAGCGGCCAAGAAGGGACATCTCAGCGCTCCCACCTGTCCATAGCGACCACAGCTTGCATGATGCTGCCAGCACACCCAGGGCGTCAAGCAGCCCAGGCATGATGTCACCTTTTGCTGCTCTAGCACACAGCCCACATGAGACTGAAGGGGTGACTTTGGCTGACGCGTCCACAGCTTCTGATGAGTATGCCCAGCAGGATGGTGCTGCCCCATCAGATCATGGTCGTCAAATTGATCAGCAACCTGGTCCATTTGGCAGTGCACATGATATGCCTGTTTTGCATGATGTTGACACTGAACAACTGCAGCAGCAGCAGCAGCAGCAGAGCATTGGAGAGTCCGCATCTGACGTGCATGAGGGCAGCAGTGATCATGAAGCAGATATGCAAAGCGCCAGTAGCAGTGACAGCAGGCAAAATTTTCGCAGAAAGGGACGACCAAAGTGTGCTGTGATGTAGCATAACCCCTACTGTTCTGAGTCTTGTTGGTATTGTTCATTTCATTGCATTGCATGCAATTGCTTTTAAGAGCACAGTTATGAGTGAAGGCTTTGTCAAATGTTCCAGCGCAGGTGTGAATATGATCAGTAAGGTGACATCATCGCATGTTCATAAGCACTCTCGTGATATTCTGCTGATATAGGTGTAACCACTGAAATAATCTCCAATCTCAGCTCTACACGCGTTGTGCTTGAGCTCGTAGCCGGCCGTCTGGACCGTCAGCCTCGACCTAACAGTCAGCAGCAGACGCTACAACTATTTCTCAGCAGCTTCCGATATTTGCAGTTTCTACTTGACTGTAAACATAGCCTCCGAGATGCATTCAGTGCATTGCGCAGCCTAACACAGCCTTGCATGACTGCATACTGTATCTGACACATCTCTACGCTTAACGTGAAATGCAAGCTACGCTGAGCGCAGAGCGTGCTGACAGTCTGCAGCATACGTAACCAAGTGCTAGGTTGTCGGAGCTCGTTGCTTTGTGAGTGTGTGTGCGCTTGGTACCTGCTGCGTGTTGGGTCAGACGCGCAAAGGGGTGTCAAGTTGTCGCGCGGCCTGCCTGCTCTGCTTGCGGTCAAGAGTGTAGCCGACCTCGAACTTGCAGACGTCTCTCCAGCATGCCCGCCCGCCCGGGAAGTCCAGGACCAGGTACGTTGAGACTTTTGCGGTTGTATTGTCATTTGTTACCGTAGTGTTTCACTGTCGTTCCGGAAGTTCGCTCGCCGCTGCTCGCTGCAACTCCGGGTCTCGGTTAACTCGAGCATGTGTTAAGTCAGCTATGCAAAGGTAGCCTGGTTTGTAGACGTGCTGCTGGGGGAAGCTTCTCGGCCACCTCATGTCTGGTTGGAAGACCTGCAACGCGCCAAGGTAATCTTGTTCATGGGCGGCTAGCCTTTCGAGTGCTTGTTACGAGCATCACTAAGGCGTTACACCCACTGCCTGTCTTTGCAGGCAGAGGCGGTCAAAGGGCAACGTGTGAAAATCACCATCTCTGACATTGTAGACAGGGCGAACGGTAAGCTTGTGGCTCGCAGCTGTAGCTTCTCCGACTATTCTCTAAGCTGACTCCAGGGCAGCTAATAGCAAAGTCTCTAAGCCGCTATCTGACTGTGTCTTGTGTTTGTCTCAGACCCCAAAGCAACCAGTCTTGAGCCCACTAGCCCCCGGTCTGTGGAAGCCTGTCTTCGACTTGGTATTGAGCCAAGGTGCCTTTTGACTCCATCGCGTCCCTTGTCTCTCTGCTCTTCTCTCCAGCTGTTGCCTGTTGTCAAGGGCTTGCTGGTGCTAGCTGCTGAACTGCAGTCTGACATATTGTAAATGTTCATGCAGCGAGCTGCGATACATCTCCCAGGACGCCTTCCTGCATCTGGAACATGGTGACAAGGAGCTGGCTGACATTGCTTACAAGCATTGTGAAACAGTTCGTCAGGTACAGTCATACTAGGCCCCTGTTTCTGCATGCAAAAGCAGCAGTGAGATAGGCCCCTCGCCGGCGCAAGCTTGCAAAACTTTGTCAGCACATGCTGCATGCGCTGCAGCAGTGCTACCTTGCTGTTGCTGGCTCAACTTTCGGTCGGGGTTGTCTGCACACAACACAAACAGAAAACACAGAAATCTGTCTGTCATGACGACACAAGAGCAAGACAAGCACAGACACAGAGCCAGCAAGCCTGCCTTGCTGTGCTTACTCTCTGTCGTTGCTCAAGTTGAATGTGGTGAAGGTCTGCAAACTCAGCCTTGCCAATTCTACCATTTTCGTTTTCCGCTGCCCTGTCAATGCTGCTGACTCAACATTGAACAGCCCATTGACTGTGTGCTGGCAGCATCAAAGCATACCAGTAAGGCTCACCATATGCAAACAGCTCGTATGCAGAGCGCACAGCTTCTCTACACACAATTCCTTGCTCAGTGGCTCAGCAACGCAGAGCTTTTTGCATGCGTCTGCAAACCTGCGGAAGCTTCCGCTCTGCAAACCTGCAACAACGCTGAGTTCTCCATACTTAAGATCCTGACCAGGGGGCAGCTCTGTGAGCCGGGCAGATAGGGGCAGATACATGGTTCTCTCTTGTTGAAAACGGACAGCAGATATGGCCTTGAAGTTGCCGTTGCACGGTAGAGGGGCCTACTATGCTCAGCGTCACAAATGTGCCATACTGCTGTGTGGCATCAATGATCTTGATGTCTTTTGTGACAGGAGCGGTTGGCAGCACTTGTTGAGGAGCGCAAGCAGGTGATTGAAGATGAGGAGCATGGGGGGAAGAGGAGGGCGAAGGTTGAGAAGGGTGGGGCAGGTGTTCAGGTGGATGCAGAGGACATGGTTCAGAAGGAGGCCCAGAGGCTAGAAGTCATGAAAAGGCGCCAGGAGCGTGAGCTCAATCAGATGGTCGCCTATGAGCTCATGCGTAAAGAGATGCAGGTAATCCACCCTTTGGTTAGTCCAAAGCAATTCCAGTAGTCCCTTGGGATTGGCAAAAATTGCAGTTTGATTCAACATGAAGTGAGTCTGCAGCTGTCGGAACATTTTGGCATTCCAAAGCCAAGACCGTGGGTGGGTTTGTGATATGAAGAGTGATGATGGGTTGATCCAGCAGGGTGGCTGATGCTTGTGTATGTTGGCTGTCATACAGTCTACTGTTCGCATCAGCAGGTGTCTTCACATCCGATCCCCTTGGCTGTGCAGCATCCTCTGGGTGTCATATGCACTACTGCTTAGCTTCGACAAGGCAAGTCCAACTGCAGACCAAGGCCAAAGCAAAAGTTGGCGCAGCACACAAGGCATAGCGTCAAACCACAGTAACGTTAATGGCATCAGGAAAAGTTGTCGTCTGCCAAGCTAAGGCCAAAGCAATCACCAGCAGGATTGCCTGTCTATGTCCATGATGCAGTCAGCTTTAAATTGTCTGTTGTGCCCAAGGACATGAAACAACATGACTCAGTGTAGTATTGCTGTCAAACATGCAGGGTTCGTGTAGGCTTTCTGTTCAGTAGGGAAGGTACTGCATTGATGGGATGTCATGCAGGACAAGGCTGAGGCCAAGCTGCACAAAAATTGTATCATTCATTTGTTATAGTGATTGGTTCCAATGCAGGACAAGGCTGAGGCCAAGCTGCACAAAAATTCCATCATTAATTCGTTACAATGATTGGTTGTGATGCAGGACAAGGCTGAGGCCAAGCTGAAGACTCTTGAGCAGCGGGCCCAGGAGCAGCAGAAGGCTCGCCTGGCTGCTGACGAGGAGTGGCGCCACCAACAGCGCGAAAGGGAACTGGCTCGCCTCCATGTATGCCACTCTTGCTGTCGCCACTGCTACTGCACTGCAATGGAACATGCTGCATGCTCAGCTAGACTCCCTTGGCCAAATTTTTCAGTACAAACAGCTTTCAAGAGTGCACCTTTATTTATACAAAACACCAAACTATCAATAATTCTAAATACACAAAAAACAACAGATTTTAGTGCAGCCCCCTCTGTCCAGGTAAAGCTGCTCGACTTCATATGGCAGACTTCACTGCCGAAACAGTCCCTTGGGGCCTGTCTTGTCATACTAGCCATAAGATGGACACCAACAGATGATCTTCTTGTGACAGGTCCTGTTCTGAACCCTTTTACAGATCCCAAGACAGATCAGAGCTGGACTTAGCTCTGTTGTGGTGCTGCTCTAAGATATTTACATAATGTAGAAACGTCTGATACTTGGTCCCCAAGCATTGTTGGGTCTACATTTACACTATGAAGTGTGCTTAACAAAGTGACGAATCTGAACCTTGAAGAGCTGGGCTTCTTCTGTATTGCTTTCATTGATATTGTGCATCAGCAAGCTTGCTGTCCACCGCAAGGCAGATGCTTGCACGCGCTTTGGCACAGCAGGCCTCAGCATTCCAGGTGTGCGCCTACTGTTGCACAGCCTGAATCCTGAGAACAGATGATCAATCCTAGTCAATTCTTGCACATGCTGTTGCACACTCATCAGCATTCCATTGTAGCATGATACTGGTTGTTGCAGTACAATGCTTTGATCCCTGATGGCAACAAGTCTGCCCACTTGTCAACATGTGCAGATGCTGAGCAATGCTGCATGCATGATGCAGGAAGAAGAGGAGAGGGAGCGGGAGATGAAGCAGCTGGAGGTTGCAAGGTACCAGCAGGAAATGAAGATGGCTCAGAAGGAAGCAGAGGAGGAGAAGATCAGGCGTAAGCAGGCCTACCTCAAGTAAGTTCACCTTTCACAACTGTGACTTCATCCATCCATTTGATGAAGCAAGGCACCAATCATTGGACCAACTTACGTACCAAACATACAACCAATGAATGAAACAACCAAGCAAGCAAGCAACCAATCTTTGTCTTCTAGGATTCATCAGGGGCGTCAACAGATGATGACTGGGAGTTCAACTTACACTCAGCACTACAGACATGTTCACATTGATGTGTTAACCTCTTTCTGACAAGCTCTGCATCCACATTGTCAGCTAGTGCAAGGCGGCCTTCCTCTGCTGGGTTCAGCTGCAACCTGAGCTTGTGTTTACACACACACTTCATTTGTGTAGACAGCTTGTCAGGAAGGGTGCATAGCCTGAGGTGAAGAAGCTGCTTGGCTGTGCCTTCTAAAAAACGATATTTTGTTTCAGAAAAGGGGCAGTTTTAAAACCTTTTCGTAGTTTTTGAAGGGACACCAGTTTTCTTGTATCCCTTCTGTCTACTACCTCAGCATGTAAGCTGCTTGGCTGTCTACTACCTCAGCATGTAAGCTGCTTGGCTGTCTACTACCTCAAGCATGCAAACCAAGAAAGACAGGAAGTGACATGCCAGGTTGCAAGCCTGTCTGAAGTCTGCGATATTCAAGCATAGAGAGACAAACAAACCCATCAGTCAGAATGGCATCATCACAGCCTTTCATGCCCTGTTTTTGTGTCAGATACTCGAAAATAGCTGTTGTCAATCTCGAATTGTTGCCTTTCCAGCTGTTCGACTTCAGGCTAGTGCATGCAGAACAGGTAAAATCTTGTGCCCAAATTCACGACCCAAAATTATTCACTGGAATGGTAAGGAGCTGCCAATCTGCGGGCCATTTGAGGATGTGTGATGTGTTGCAGGGAGCAGGAACGCATCGCTAAGGCTGAGGCTGCTCGGCGGGAGACAGAGCGCATTCTGCGTGACCAGCAGGCTGAGGTGGATGCCAAGAAGGCCGACATGGTTAAGCGGGATATCCAGCGTGAAAAGGTCAGCCTGCAACACTATGACACCACTTTGTTTGACATATCGAATCGAAAAACAATATATAAAGCATAGAAGAACATGACAGATGGAAGGTAATACAGAATGGAAAGTAACATGGAACCATACACGTCAATAAATGTTATGAAGAGTCACATCAGCAACAACATGCTGTGAACAACAACAAATCATATACAGCGTGGAGGATGTTCTCATGATACACTTTGACCTTTGGCTGCTTGCTCTGTAAGCCCCATCGACTCAGGGAGCATTCAAGCTTCAGGATCAACTCGGCACAGTTACAAGGCGTGAACGGGAAGAGATGTGTTCCTGGTGCATGCATGAACACGTCCTGCTCAATGTTTGTATCCTGTTTCTTGTCTGCTTGGTAGCACTAGTCAGGGCAGACATGCTGTCGTTGGCTGTACTTGTGACACTCAACAGGCTTTCTCAGCATGTGCTGACAACCTGTTGCTGACGCCGTAGTAAAGTACAGCATACAGAGTGGGACTGCTGCGACGTGCTCACTGTAGATATAGAAGTAATCGTCATTCACAGCATTGCCTGTTGCTAGGAGCAGGCAGAGGGCAACAGCATGCACAGCCCTGTCTCAACATATTGCTGTTAGGAACATCTCCTTGCTGGACAGATTGCCTTGACATGTGCTCACACATTGACCAGTCATTTTCAAGCCAAAGTAGAACCCGGCAGAGTGTGCAGCAGAGAATGATGCTGTTGAGTTATGTCGACTTGCAATGCGTCTGTTTGCTTTGTCTTGTGCTGACAGATGATTGCTCATAATGCAGCTGAAGCAGAAGCAAGCAGAGGAGGCAGCAGCACGCGACGCAGAGGCCAGCGCTAAGGCAGAGGCACGCATCAAGGCTGCCTTAGACGCCAATCGCACCATCCTCATCAAGCGCCGTCAAGACTTTGACACCAAGCAGGCTGAAAACGAGGAGCGCCGCATGTAATTTCTGCTGTTACTTCTCCCCTACAAAGCTGTTTGCTTCTGCACTCTGCTGCTTCTTTGATTCTTACAATGCTGTTTGCTTTGTGAGAACAGCCCCCTGTGTGTACCTCTGCCCAAAAAGGATCGAAGCAAAGCACATCAATGCAGTCAAGTTGTGTGATCATGCATAAATGGTATGTTTTGCTTCCAAAACAGCAAGCAAGCAAAGGCTTGAGCACCGTATGTATTGCATTAGACATCAGTGTTGCAAACAGTCAGCACTATGAGAGGCGTGCTGGCACTTGACAGAACCATGTGCAAGCCTCCGTCTGTTGCACAGTGAGGCTGTGTGTGTCAGTCGCTTCATACAACAATGACACCCAGCATCTGATATAGGCACTGCAAAGACCTGCCGTGCTCTGGAATGGCATTTCACAACAACATGTCCAAGACTTCTCCTTTTGGAAAAACCAAGGCTGTGCGTGTCTTTGGCCTATGATGCCTGCCGTTTGATGCTCAAAAATGACAGCCAGCATGTGATATGGGTGGTGAAAGGCCTGCAGTGATGGGAGGCTGCGTGTGGTGTGATGCAGGCAGAAAGAAGCAGAGAGACGGAGGGAGGATGCTTTGAAACGTGAGCGAGAAGGTCAGAAGCAGATGCAGCGCAAGCAGGCCTACAAGCAGGTGACGTCAATACTGTGAAACACTGTGTATCATGTCGAATTTTATATGTTGGATATCACATTTGGTGCAGCCCTGGCCTACAAGCAGGTGAGGTCAGTGCTGATGTCAATACTGTTACATACTGCGTATTACGTATGGAGTAGCAGGTATTAGGGATCACATACACTGCAAGCCTGGCCTGCAGTGTCTCAACATGCATGCACACACATGAGCAGTATACGATGTGCTTCACCTTTTACAAACTCCTTTTTTGCCTTACGTTTTGTTTGTCATGGTTTTTTCAAATTATCGGAAAATAATGGTAAACTGTTCTTCCTGTGTATTATACGTAAAGTGCCAAAGTATGTGTTACATGCATGCATGCTCAGCAGAGTGTAGGTTACATGCATATAGGCTCAGCAAGGTATGTTGTGCACGTTTGAAGGCTCAGCAACATACATGTTGAGTGCATGCAGGCTCAGCAAAGTAAATTTTGAAATGTATGCAGGCTCAGCAAAGGGAGGAGGAGAGGGTAAGCGACATTGTGCACCGCACTGTGGAGAAGGACGAGAAGCTGGCCACCCTGCGAGACCACCGGGACCATGTCAATGCCTGCAAGAGCCTGGAGAAGAAGCTGGACCTGGACCTTAAGCGCGAGAAGGTAAGCTTCCCCATGAGGGATTCTTGAATGTTGTGTTTATCATCCAGTTGGCATGTGTGATGTCTGCAAAAGCCTGGGGCCAAAGCTGAAGCTGGACCTCAAGCGTCAGAAGGCATTTGAATTTGTACTGGTTTTTTTGTGCACTGTCCTGGTTTGCAGCTGGCAAGTAGTGTGGTCCGAGGCGTGCACCTAGTTGGAGGATGAGTTTAAGTGTGAAGAGTGCATGAGAGAGTCCATTGCCTGAGCACATCATGCTCACCACCACAAAGTCATGAAAGCTCTTGTTGCCGACAAGTGCATGCAGCCATTTCCTGAGCAAGCAGTCCATCAATGCAGGTCTGCGGCCTTACTTGTTGGCCTGTGTAACTTTGCAGCATTGCTGAAATGCTCACATCTGCCTGTCCCTGTTACTCCATGGATGTATGACATGTGCACAGACAGATGTAGAGCTGCACTTGCTTTGGGATTGGCTACCTGTTTAATGCCTGGTGATATTACATCAAAACACCTGTGCTGACAGGCACCGCCCCTTGCAGATCACATTCACAGCCTGCATGCGCTAAGCACTGCCCTGCATCAACAGTGTACTGCATGGGTACAGGTGGAAGCAGGCAAGAGGAGGGACATGTACCAGCGCAACCAGCTGTTGCACAAGATCCAGGATGAGACAGAGAAGGCCCGGTCTCTGCTGGATGCACGTGCACAACTGCAGCAGCAGCGCAAGATGGCCAACATGGGCGCAAGCTTTCAGCGCCAGAAGTTGCTGCAGGCCATGGAGAAGCTGCAGACTTCCAAGGACTGGGCAAAGAACGGCACAGTCAACATGGACTCGTTGCTCAGGGCCAACCACTAACGGCATCCAGTGAGGCCGTTACTGTGATGTTTAGTCAAAACAGTCTGACAGACGATTTTTGTGTGAAATGACAACCCCTGCATGCGTTTACCTTGCTCTGCAGTGAACTGCTAGCAGCGCCCAACAGACGGGCTAGATCAACAAGACTCGAAGCTTTGCACATACAGGTGTCCTTGTCAACTTGTGTATTTCGTTTTACGCGTGTTGGTCTCAACCGCAAACCTGTACAGCTGCAGGTCGAACATGAACAGAACGACTCAGACTCAAACTTTAACTTGTAACATACCACCAGCTGCCCGTGTCAATGTGAGCAAGTGATGATTGCACATGCATGCTGTATAGCAAAGCAGGTCAAGCTCTGCATGCCTAATGAGTGGCTTCAGGAAAAGGATCTCACAGCTCAAGCTTGTATAAACGCATGCTTCATCCTGCAGCTGCAGTAAGGTGCTTTTTTATGCCAGCTGCTGGAAGCTGTGATGCACTTGGGAGTGTGTCTTTCGCTCAAGGCCAAGAAGTCTATGTCTCTGAAACTGCAGTAGCGGTCAGTGCCTATGGATCCTGCTGCATGCTCAAGACAACAGCCTCATGCTTTAGGCTCAGTGACTCCATCATGTACAGCAGAGTAATCAGTGTCTGCTAAGCCCCTGTTGACAGTACTCGCAATGACAGCTTCCAAGCCCTGAAGCAAACTTGTGTCCAAATTGGCCTTCTCTGCTTCACTGGTGAACAGTGTCATGTCCTTCAGCAGATGCTGCATAACACGTAGCCTTTAGAGTCAGCATTTGTTGTGTTATTACTGTTACATGCAAATCTTGCCGTACACAGATCAAGCAAGTTACTCTGCAGCCAGGTCTCATGACGGCAAGTCAGTCTTTCTTATGTACGTTGACTGCACTTTGCTCTGTCATGCCCTAGGTGCTGGCAGTTCAGAGATTGTTGGAATTTACTGACAATGACCAAGAGATTGCATTGTATCAGTGATGGAAGAATATGCAAGGCTGCTAAAGAAGTGCTTTCAGAATTTTTTTTAATCAAAGTACGCAAAAGACAGTGCAGACAGAACAGCATCCCTTGCTGGCAACACTCTATAGTCTGATTCAGACCACACCAACACATGTTGTCATTGGTACCCTGACTGCCAAAACAGGACCTCATAAGGGCAGCTACTCTTGAGCTGACCTGAGGGGAAGACATTCTTTTACTAATGAGGAATGAAAAATCTATGGTTGCAGAAGTCACCTTGGTGGGAAAGTTGGGGTTGGCATAGTCACGGTCCAGCATCCGTTGGAGTTTCTTGTCAAAGGTGGGGGCATATAAGGCACTGCCCCTCAGGATATCCATGAACTTGTCAATGTCTGCTCCATTGCGCTGCAACAACCCCAAAGATGTTGAGAAGCCGACCTGCAGCATATGCACCACCACTGCATCACCATCCAGACCAGGTCTTGTAGCACAGCAAGCGAGCATTCTGTACCTTAATAAGTGTAAGTAGGTAAGAGGCCAATTGTGCCTCCCGCAACAGCAGTTACAGGCTGTGTGCTTTGTCACACAGGCTCAACAGTGCGACACAGCAATGCTGTGCTGTGCGAGATTGGACAGTTCAGGATTGACGACAAGGGACCTTTTTATGGAGACCTAGTGCTAGACTGCGATTGAGAAGCTTCCCGTTGTACACACAAACCGGCTATCTTGGTGATCACAGCAGAGCTGGTCAGCCATTGTGCAATCGCCCGGCACCTTCGTTTGTAGTGAAACAGGCAATGGCCAAAACTGCTCACATATACCTGGTAGCAGATTTGCAGTACAAACGTCGGTCAGAAAGCTAGAAAGGGGCAATGTACTGACCCCAAGTATCATGTTTTTGCACCCAGGCAGGCCCTGCAGCCCTAGTAGAAAGTATTTCACAGTGAAGTTGCGTTGGACGACGTTCTACAATTTTGCAAGTGCAAGTGACTGAAACGGAAATGTTTGACAGTTTTAATCTCTTTAATTCCTCAGGGTAACCCAAGTCATCAGAAACACGTCTTTCTCTACTCATTTCATCAAGCCTGGCTCCTGAAGGAGCTGTTCCAAACAGCTGCATGTGCCAACAACATTGTGAGTAAGGGGGTAAACATGCACAGCGCATCACCATTCTGCAGGTGTAAATGGGGAGCTGCATAACACCCCATTTGCAGCGCTAGCACATCATTGCTTGCTTGAAACCCTGCACTCACCGTGAGGGATGCAATGAGTTGATTCAGTGCAAGCTTGGTGGCTGCAGCTGTGCCCACTGCCCCCATGTGCATGGGCTCCTTGCCTAATGAGGCAAGCACGGGCCATGCTCTGCTATCTTGGGGATCATTCTCAGATCCCACCATGATCAGGAGAGCCCCCTTGGAGGCTTCTGGCTGTGACCCCAGCACTGGGGCTTCTAAATATTCTGCGCCCGCTGCTTGGATCCTTGTGGCAATGTCACAACTCTCTTTTGGGCCTGCAGCGAAAGCCTGGTAATGCTGATTGGTGTGTTGGTGTATGTATGGTTTGGTGTATGGGTGTATGTTAATAGGGACTCAGGCTGATCCCTGGGCCTGATCCTTTGCAATGCAAAAGTCTAGTTGCTGTACTTGTGAATGCATAATCATCTACTTCAGGGTTCTGCTGATTGAACAGTCCTTTCATGCGGAAAATGAAACACAGTTGATTCTCCTGATGACGTGCTGGTTATGCTCGTATTTGTTGTTTGACATCTGCCAGCCCTGAAGCTGAGTGTTCATACTGTGGGCTTGTCCAAACATGAAATTGGCGTCAGATCAGCCGTTGACTGTTATGCTCAGAAAGAAACTTACCTATGGTTCCCATTTGCAAAACTACCTTGTTTTGCAGATCTACCGGCTGCTGTGCGCTCAGCAGCACATCTTGTATGGCATCAGCATCCGACAGCATCAGGACAAGGATATCAGAAGCTGCTATGGCATCTGCAGCAGAGTGGTATACTGCAATGCCAGCTTCTGAAAGAGCTGCTGTCTTGCTGCCGTCACGGTTCCAAGCAGCTACTTTACAGCCCTGCTCACAAAGTCTCCTTGCAATCTTGTTGCCTGGAAAAACAACTGCGCAATGAGGATTCATGAACTCTTTGGTTGCATGTGGGCAGAGTCCTACTGTCATGAGGTCTGCTGGCCAGTGCATGACCATGACATGGCCCAACAGAGTCACGATCTTTGATGTCTGTATGTTTGCCGCAGAGGACTGAGGAGCTTCAACGCTTGGGAACAATGCCATGTGTGGGGCAGAGTGACTTGGTATGAAACTGCGAGACATACCTACCCATCAAACCAATTCCTATGACTGCCACTTTGATCTTGTCTGAGCTGACAGAGGGTTCCTGAGCGGATAATGCCTTGGGGCCGCAGACTCGCCTGCAGCAGCTGTGATTCTGTTAGCATTGTATGTCAATGACAGGTCTGGAGACTAGCTCGTTGAGGAATCACCTGCTGGAGTGCACAGGTGCTGCAGCAATCCTGGTCGATCTGCATCGAACGGCGTGCGTGGCCAGCGCTCGGTCTGCAAGCAGCCCGAAGCAGTGATGAGAGTGACTGTTGTGCTTTCAGGGTTGAACTCACGTATAAAAAGCACCTGATGCTTGGTGCCTGGAAACCTGGGTGGCGTAATCACAGCGGCCAGCCTCACTGCAGAGTGCTGTTGACACAGTTTGTTGTCGGCAGCAGCATCGCTGCAAGATCATTACGGATGTCATCAATGAAGACTGCTGGCCGGCACAGTAAGTCTCCAGGGATTAGCGTTTACGTTTGCAGTCGACCGAGATCCGGGATGACGACTTGTGCAGATTAGGCGGGCGACCGGCACTTTAAAAGCTGGGAACCCCCTGATAAAGCTTCTGAAGAGTCCTTCTGGAAGACATGCGCAGTCACACGGGCGCTTGGTTGTGTCGCGCTATGTCGCAACCTGATCTTTGAAGCACCCACGTGCAGTGTCCCGTGCTCGGTGAAGTTTGGCATACAGCAGATGTTTGTGCTGCCAATAGCAGGCATTGAACCTTGTTGGTCTGAACACAGTGCCGCTATTGCAGCTGACGTGCACTTTCAACATGTTGTCTTGATGTCGTCAATGATGGGGGACTACTACAGGTGGGGATTTTCCCCTAATGGGGTTTCTCCCCTGATGCAAAGCTTCACACTGCGTCAGCTGGTCACAAGTCCCATGGCAGGTCTTTAAGTGGCTGCCAGCCAGTAGTGCAATATTTCAGTTGCTCTGGAAATGTTTGCCAAACATCCTCACTGACTGGAGGTCCTGTCAGCGCTACATAGTTACGTGTGTTTGCATTGATGGGAACATGACCCTGAGCCTCTGCAGGCACATCAGCAAAATTTGTGAGACACAGATTGCAGCAGTACAAAGACGACGCTGTCGAGACAAGACATGCTGTGTAACCACTCTGCCAAGGGCTGTTGTCTTTTGCGGTCAGCTTTGCTACAGCAAAGCATAGCTGCCGGCATCAAGGCACATGCTTGTCCCTTGTGGATTGGAACAAGACATTGCCATACCTTTGCACAATCAAGCCTTGCATCTAAAATCAGTCTGCTCCAAACCATGCAAGTATGACTGTCACTGTAACACTATCAAAGAACACTGACCTGGAAAGGCTTTCATAATTGCCTCGGCCAATGCACGGTTGTCGCTGATGTTAGCCAGGACCCTGCCTCCTGGTTTCAGCTTCTTTGCCATTTGCTTCCAGACTTCCACCTGTCCAACACCCAAAAGTGGGACACATGTACTACATACTGGCACATGAATCAAACAGACAGTACCGTTGTAACACATGCACAGGGTGCTCAGCTATTTAGTAGCATAAAAACATCAAAGTTGCTGCATTGCACGCATAATATTGGCCTCTTGAGGACCCAAGCATACCAAAAACGTGTCCACACCACTGTGGATCAACGCACAGCTGGTACAAAATGAGGCTGTCAATGCTAATAGGGGAACGCATGTCACCTGTTGCAAGGCTGGCAGGACTTGACCCTCAGCAAAAAGATCCACGACAATGCCAGCAAAGCCTCCTGAGACGGCAGCATCTTCTGCCAGCGCATCTCCCACATGACACACCTGAGAGGCCACACACCATTACTCACTGCATGCGTGTCTGGTGCATTTGCAGCTGCACAGCATCTGCATTGCTAGAGGTTTGCACTGACCAGAACAGACAGACGTCACCGGAGAAGGCTTGAGTCAAGCAAGGACACAGCATCCGCATTGCTGCAGCTTTGCAGTGAGCAGCATAGAGCAGACAATTCTATATGACCATACAACGGAGCAGACACTTTGAAAGGATCATAGAATAGAGCAAACAATTTGACAGGATATGTGTAGGGACATAGCACCTGCATTGCTCCAATCAAGTGCTCCAGGGTGAGGCAGGTTGTCAGCCTATGCAGCAGGTACCACTGCACAGCATGTCTATACAGGACACCAGTGTATGTGCAGCATGCAAATTTGGCAGGAGATGTTGAGACAGGGATGCACTCTGCTGTGAAGGCAGGATTGGGCTGCACAGTTGCAGCAGAGGTTCACAAGCGCTACACAGTCTTTTTGGCAATGATGTAGCGAGGTGAGTTCATCAAAGAGACTTGCTTCAAGAGAAGGAAACAGTGCACAATAGTCTGACCATCCATGCCAGGCCTCAGTGCCAAGCTGCCACTTCAGACAGAGGCTCAGGCCACTAAAGTCTGAAGAGCTTCGTTTAGTTGCTTCATCAAGAAACAAAGTGTGTCAAAGTCAAACATGGGAGACTTCACGCAGACATCTGCACAGACAACATGGACACTGCCAGGACGTGGCCCTACCAAGGCTCCAGAATCCTCCAGCTGTTGAAGGCCCATGTGATCTCTAGCAACAGGGTAGATTTTGGGGTCAAGCTCCCACCCCTCCATCTTCACCCCAGGCCAAAAATGGTTCATCAGATGAGCCACTGTGCCCGCGCCCTACAAACAAATAGCACAATTGGCTAATGCTAGGCTCATTATATATGTATTGCGCCAGTCACAATTTGTGCAGGGGTATGGGAGCATGCGCAATGAGGGGCTATGGGGCACCATCAAAGCCAGTGCTTGAAGCTCAATGCAATGACAGGCAGCTAAGCAGAAATGAGTATATTGTAGTAGTGGATGACACAGCAGCGTGCAGATGCCATGCCACACCAACCAAGGCAGGTGATGCTTAAAGCAACAGTGCTGCTGCATGTGGCCGTTGCTGTATGCAGGAAACATGTGAAGCATGAAGATGTAGGGGACTTGCCAAGCCCAGAATGCCGATTGGCCCGTCAGGCACCAGTCCTGGTAACAAGCTGCCAATGTCCCTGCAGACGCATGTCCAGAGTCACGGTCCATCGATGTTCAAGTATGATTGCAGTTGTTTCACCAGACCAAACTCTGCAGATATGGGCTACACAGCTTCACATCACAGAGGTGTGGACCTGAGCCAGCATTTGACAAAGCGGCATCCTTTGGTTGGGATGAAGACTGCAGTGCTCAGACGCTGCATCTGCTATGATGTAGTGTCATGCTTGATTGTCGCTTGATGCTGCAAGCACAGCTTGGCAGAACAGTGAACTAACTAGTAAAGCGCTGAGAATGCGATGCAGATTTGCGCTGGGCTAATGTGATCCTTGCCGCAATGCTTCAGTCCAGCTTGGTTGCACTGTTGACGCACAATGACCCTGCATCTGTGCGCACAACAGTACAACAAGAACAGCTGTGCTTACCAGTACGAGCCTGTGATAGGTGTATCCTCCCTGTACAGGCTATGTATGCTCCCTGAAACAACAGCAGATTCAGTCAGTGTGTGTGCCACTCCCAGCACTTTCACATGCAGTACTCATGTTGACACAGTATGAGTTGACGTCTGTGTGAACGCAAGGACCAAGGCATCAGAACGACAATGCAATAGGGTCAAGATGTTGCATGTCGCGCAGACACACCTGAAGCATCCAAAATCAGGGCTGTTGCTCCTGCCACTTCCTTCATCACATGGTTGTCTGCAAACTACATT
>JAABUO010002412.1_pt1 | contig 22841 bp, 26 predicted proteins | sample 5559291 | NCBI WGS metagenome assembly JAABUO01 (sample SAMN10711878, study PRJNA513372) | rock metagenome | isolation source: Antarctica rocks | place: Antarctica: Victoria Land, Finger Mt sud
TTCCAGCCATTGGTCTGGGCGTCTGGCACAGCTTGCTTGGATGCCTGCAAGACAATGACTGGCATTGCATGAACCGATGTACAATTGCCCAAAAACCATTGATGGATGAGACACGTGAAGCGAATGGTTGTAACAATGTCAGGAAGCCTAATGACCAGCAGGCTACTAGACAATCACACTTCCGAGGCTGGCTGAACATAAGGAGCTGCACAAGAGGAGCTGCGTTCAACCCCGCCAACTACACTTGTGCAGATCAGATGCTCACAGCAATACAGTGCTTCTGATGCACGGTTTGTTCCATGCACGCTCAGATGACTCTGTCAGTTGCACCTGCTGCATACAGTTCCCTTGGAAGTGTGCATCAGCTTTCAAGCAGCAGCCAGTCAATGCAGCGACTCCTGTAGAGCTGCTGACACTGCACAGCTCATAGTGTGCCACACACAAACTGCTCATGGGCAAAGCTGCTGTTGCTTTGCCAATCCATCTGTGCTTTGCAGATGACAAGTCACACTCTTAATCAAGCTCAATGTGCGTAATCCCAAGACTCAAATTTGAGCCATCCCATCATGATCGCTTTTGAAAATTCAGAGTGCATTGGCCATGTACCTTGAGCTGGCTTCTGGCATTTGGCAGCTCCTTGTCAGCAGCCTGCTTCTGCTGGCTGGCCTTCTGCAGCTGCGCCTCCACATCACTCACCTTCTTGGTCAGGCCAGCAACCTGGGCCTTCAGGTTGTCACGCTCTGTGGCTGCTGTCTTTACAGCCTCTTCTGCCTCTATATTCTTGCCAGTCTTGGCCTCCTGCAGTATCAAACCAGATTTGATACTCTGTAGGGTAAGCTGTGGTGCCTGATGTGCATCTGCAACACCTTTACTCCTGTAACAGCTAGGGACACAGAGGCATAGCAGACCATCATGTGCACCAAGACAATAATCTTGTGTGGCCTTGATGTGACACCACAGGTGGACACAGAAGCGTTGCAGGCCTTTGCACAATGTCTGGATGATACACACTTGCGCTCACTGGATCACACATGAACACAGCGCAACAAGCAAAGAAGACTGAGCAGAGAGTGTTTCAGTCAAGTCACAGTTGCAACAATACACATGCACTGCATACTTTTTGCACACTTGTTGCGACTGTTGTTTGTTTGAGACACCCTCTGCTCAGGCAGTCTTGTTGCTTCTTGCGTTTTGTACACTGCATACTTGCACGTGCAAGACATCCTGCTGGTGCATGCATTGGCATCACATCAGTGTTGCGGCAGGAGAGAAGGACATCAGGGCTTACCTGAGCTGCTGACTCAGCCTTTGTCAGCTGCTCCTGCAGGTCAGTCACCTGCTTCTGCAGGCCGCTGCTCTCCTTTTTTGCAGCATCCAGAGAAGACGTCTTTTGCACCTTCACTTCCTGCAGGCCAACTTGCTAAAGTTATGCAGAAAAGCGACACTGTACTTTCCCTGCAGGCCAAATTGCCAAAGTCATGCAGAAAAGCAATAAAACACTACATATGGTATCACAGGTGATTACGGCATGCCAGGTATGGCATATTAGCTTTAGTCTAGTGCCTTTGACAGCACTTGCTGGTCGAGGATGGACATCTGCCCTTTGACAACACAACAAGTATGTGTCAATGGTGACTTTGACTGTGGCTTGGTGTGCAATGGAAGCACTGACCTGCAGCTTGCGGTTGGACTCTTCCAGGGCGTGGTGCAGCTCTGACACCTCCTGCTCCTTCTGCTCCTTGCTTGCCTGGGCTTTCACCAGAGCACTTGTGGCAGAAGACTTGGCCTGGTTGTGAGCCTGCACGCGCATAGCAGCACATCAAATCCACATGCCCTCTCTCAAATGCAACCGAATTTTGGTAGGCTGCAAAAGCTACCCACAGTTCTAAACAGTCTTGGGAGATAGCAACCGAGGGCAAGGCACAATACAAGTGGCTGCAGCTAGTGCTGTCTCAGAGCGCGGTGAGCTTGTGTCAAAACATTGGCTGCAACCCAGACGCCTGACATGCAGACTTGATCACTGACTGGCAGCTATTTGTCTACCTTGTCCAGTATGAGTCTGCAGCAAAAACCAGGCTCAAGCCTGATGCAATCTCAGAGCAGATCGACCTTGCGCCAGGGGCATTTCCTGCAGCACAACTCTGCAACAGAACAGCTCACACAGAATGTTCACCTTGGCGTCCTTGAGAGCCTTCTGAAGCTCCTTCTCCTTCTCCTGCAGGGCCTTGCTGCTCTTGCCAACAGCTGCCTTCTGCTCCTGCACCCAACCAGCCAGGGCTCACATTCACTTCACAACAATGTACTATGCTGTACAGCGCTGCAATCAAGCTTGCACTGCTACAGACCACATCAAGAGCTGCAACACTTGCATCAGTCATCAGGTGAAGTTTCCCTAGTTGGTGTAAGCAAGAGATGCAGCAGGTGCAGGTGGACCTAGTCTTGCAGTAACATTGTCCGTTATATTGCATCAAAGTGCTATTGCATGTCTCCTGTCTAGTGGTGACAGTTGTACCTCTACATCACGCCTCAGCTGAGACACTTCGTCAGAGTCTGCTTGGCTCTGCTGTGCAGCAGCCACCTTCTTCTTCTCTTCCTCCAGCTGCTGCTGGACCTGTACGGCAGTCAAGCTTGACATTGTGAGTCTTGCCACAGAGCATACAGGGTGTATGCAACACTGAACGAGTGTAACAGTACAGCTCTGTGGCAGTGGTGCACTACATCAGAACAAGCAATGTGTTGCTGTTGGCATAGATGCATCTGCCTGCAGCCTGGCAGCTGAAAGACACTACAATCATCACAATTTGTAACAACAGGTGAACTGTGAATTGCGTGTGGTTGTGTCATCTTACGCCCAACCATTTGCATGTCTCTGACATGATGGAAATGGGCGGTGAGGCATGCATAAGAATGAACCCATGATGTGGACATGGAGTAAGGCATACACTACCTCAGCCAGGCTTGAATTCAGCTCGTTGACCTCTGACAGCTGCAGCTGCTGACTCTGCCTCTCCGCCATCTCTACACTCAGCTGCTTCTTGACCTCAGCAAGCTCAGTCTTGAGCGAGGAGCTTTCCACGAGCTGAGCCTCCTGTGCCTTAGTCTTCTCTTTCTCAGCGCTCAGCTGCTGCTTGATGTCAGCTAACTGACTCGTGAGAGAGGAGTTGTTTTTGGCCTCCGCCTGCTGTGCCTCAGCCTTCTTTGTCTGTGCACTCAGCTGCTCCTGAGTCTCAGCCAGCTGAGCCTTGAGTGATGAAACCTTCTGGTCTTCAGCCTGATGTGCGTCCACCTTCTTCTTCTGCTCAGTCAGCTGCTCCCGCAGGGAGTCGATCGTGATCTTCAGGTCTGATGCTTCTGACTGAGCCTGGTGAACCTCCTTCTTCTTCTCCTCAGCCCGGCTGTTGGACTGCTGCAGTTGCTCCTGTCAACCAGTGTCATTCCTTTCAGCATGATGTTGCAATCAAAGCTTGGACCCCAATGAACACATCAGCAACGTGCATGTACTGACTTGCTTCTGACTATTGCTTGCAATCTGCAATAGTACACACCTGCCCAAAGATGTGTCAATTGTGGTCCAGTGGCCTTGAGACCCAGCATGCTTGGGGTCAACAGGGTTCTGCAGCCCCACTAAAAAGCATGCAATGATGATGGTGCTGATGATGCTGATGACACTGCAACAGCCCCAACTGCTTGAGGCTGCTTTGCAGGCAAGGGCACGGCTCCCTCTGTGCGGCTTACATTGCACATCAATGCAGGCTGTCAGGGCAGAAAGGTTCCAAAAAGGAGCAGCCACTGCCCCACGGAAGGCAAAGTGTGCAGTCATTTGTTGTATATTTGCCATGGTATCTTGAGTCAACAATCAAGCACCAGCTTGCTCACCTTGAGATCCTTGACAGCCTTCTCAGAGTCCTCCAGAGCCTTAGACTTGTTCTCCAAGGTGGCCTGGGCAGTCTTGAGGTTCTCCTTCACAGTGGCGGCTTCCTCCTGGGCAGTGCTGACCTGCTGAGCCATTGCGCGAGCCTCCTCCACCTCACTCTGCATTCACCACTCTCAGATGTCAATACGCATGATGCCATCCAACTTGCATATCTACACACAAAGCATTGCTGGTATGCAGACTTTAGCCAAGATGCTGTCTTACAGGTTGTCCAAGATCAACATTACTGACAGCTTGTCAGCCATCACTCTCACCTGTACTGTATTTTACACAGTCATGTGAAGTACTCATGTGCAACATACCGCTACACATGCAGCACACTGTGCTGACAAACCAATCTGAGCATAGCGCAGAGTTTGTGAGCACGATATGTGTGTAACCAGGTCACTCCAGTGGAGCTAGATTGTGCTCTACAATACTGACTTCATGCATGGCATACAGCCACACAGATGTTTGTCATTGCACACAGCTTGACAAATGCTTGACAAATCTGCTGAGGGATCTGCACAAGCAAATGCATTTCTGCGGCTTGTACCTTAGAGGTGGCAAGAGCTTGCTCGGCCTGGGAGATAAGCTTGCGCTGCTCCTCCAGCTGCTCTGTCAGGGACTCTACCTCAGCTTTCCTGGTCTCACCATTCTCAGCTGCCTTCTGTGAGCTGCTTAACTCAGCCTACACATACAGCAAGCATAACTGAGTATGCCTTCAGTGTAGCCCCTCTTTTGTGAAGTGGGGAACAATATACAACCAAATACACCAGTTCAAATCTCATGCTTACATTGTGCAGAGCATGAGAAACATATGCAAGATACCAAGGCCTGCCACTAGCAGGCATGGTCAAGACAATCCCCAGGCAGTGATGTACATTTGCCAAATGCAGACAATGCGTAAAGAATCAATACATATTTTGGACATCAACACTGCACTGTCACTAACATAGACCTGAAAACCCACTAGCAGACAACTTTGCCACATCTTGAGGAGTAGCTTGCGTGCAAAATGCGCACAACATACATGGGCAGCAAGATAGATTGGATGAGCAGAGCTTCCAAGACATTCATGCACATGCCTTGACAGACTTGAACTCGGTCTGGCGATCATCAAGGGCCTTTCGCAAGTCTGCCACCTCCCTTCTCAGCTCCTGTGCCTCGGCAGCCCCCTTCTCAGCAGCCTGCTGACTGGACACAGCCTGCTCACTAGCACTCTTTGCATCTGCCAGAGCCTCCTGCAAGTCACTCACCTGCTCTTCCAAGCCTGCAAAAGCAGGCAAGAATGTGTCAACAGCCGTGTGAGCCAAGGCCCTTCTGCCTCAGTGATGCCACTGAAGTCACATGTGCAAATGCTATATGGTTGAGGTCAACATCCACATGAGGTCACAAGCACAGATGTGGCGCAGTGTTTCCTGGATGTATATTTCCACACTTGAGCATTGCAGCTTCCACTGTCAATTGCAAGTGCAGCAGAGTGCCCACCACATGCATCTGAGCCAAGACCCATCTGCAAGTTCTGAGCAGTGGATGGAGCGCAAACAACTGCACCACCATAAGGTGGCTTATGTTACAAAACCAGGCGATTGGTACTGTCGTTGCAAGCAAAGCATGTTCACAGGTCTCATTGATTGCCTACATGCTCTGCACCCAAAAGAGAGCATACCAAGAGAGCTGAACTGAATTTTGCAGCAAGGTGCAGCAGGCAGTGATTGGCACTTCAGCTGCGTGAGGTGTCAGAAAAACCTACAAAGCAAACATACACAGAACATTGACGCCTCTACAGCCCCCAATTGGCTGTAGTAACATTGGTCTCACCTTTGTTCTTGTCTGCAGCCTCCTGACAAGCAGAGCTGAGTCTGTTAGCCTCTTGACTGATGCTGTCAAGAGAAGCATGTGCGCTCTTGGCCTCCTTCTTGATTCCCCTCATCTCGTCCTCCTTGTTCTGCACAGCTTGCCACAGCTTCCTTGCCTCTTCCTCAGCTGCCTCCCTGGCCGATCTCTGGGTGTCTCTATCAGCAGTGACGTTTTCAAGCTCATTCTGCACAGTGCTGAACTGAGCTGCAGAGCTCTGAGCGAATTGAAGTTCATCTCGGGATGATTCCAGATCTTGAGTAAGGGTTGTGGCTTCACGCTGGATGTCATAGCTACTCTGTTCCAGCTCCTCTGCACGTCTCTGTATACAAGCAGTCAAGTCAGCAGCAGCAGCGGACTTTCGAGGCACAGTTGCTAAGACCACATGTGGGCATGCTTGGCATCTCAAGTGTAACAAAGCAGCAGCGTCCTCTGCACAGTGTACATATGGGCATGCTTAACATACAAATTGTGACAGAGCAGCAGCATCCTGCACAGATCATCTTGAGACAACGACGTGACAAACAGCAGCGACTGGTTGCTCATCAGGGTAGCTGTTGTCAGCGTTCACTGGATGGGTACTGTGGCATAGCAACGGTGTGCTCCAGTAAGTAGAACTAAAAGCCAAGCAGCACGGTGGCTTGCGCACAAGCATCAGGGGGTGACATTTGACTGTTGGAAAGGTGAGCCCAATGACATGGCGTTTGCCAATGATGTCACCTGGGCGTCAGACAAGTTCCCGCAAGCCTGCTCCAACTCCCTCTGCTTCTCGCGTAGCTCACTTGCGTGAGCTTGTGCATCATGATTGAGGGCTGCCACCTGAGCCTCAGCTGCATTGGCACGCTCTGTCTCCTGCTCAGCACGAGCCTGCAACATCCCAGCGGCAAACCTTGCTGCACGTAAGAAATGCTACAAAATGTGCAGCAGAAAAGTTTGTATGCCTGACCCGGTCTGCAATACAGATCAGTTGTGTATTTGCTACACATCGAACACATTAAGCTGTCCTTTTGAATGTTGCCTCAAGTCAACAAGTGAAATCAAGCAGGATGATGCTAAAGAGAACATACTAGAAAGGAAGAGAGCTTTAGCAGAACTTTGGCGACGGCTTGCCAGCAGACCCACTACTGAATAGGCAACATGTGCGCTTGATGGCAATCACCACCTGGGGTGCCTTTTGCTGTCTGTTAAGATTGTAACATTGAGAAGAGCCTAATGCACATTAAGCAAATGAGATCAGGATGGACCCACCTGAGTGTTGTCAAGCCTCTGCTTCGTGTCGGCCACTCTTTGCTCACTTGCTGCTACATCATTACGGAGAGTCTGTACTTGATTGCCTGTCTGCTGTGAAGATGTCACTGCAACCTGCACAGTCAACCAAAAAGGCGTGTCACGAGAAGCAGATGCAGGAGAAGGTATTGCTTTAATCAACCTGCTGTTGTAAGATGTCTGGCAAGTGCGTGAAGGCTGTGGATTTCTGTAAGACGACAAGATAGCAATGCATGAAACTGAAGTGGGCACGTAACTGAACCTATGAACATGGTGATTTACCTGTAATCGAGCACGGTCTGCAACAGAGTCTCGCAGTTGCTGGCCTTGCTGCTGGATCTCCTGGTTGAGATTGGCAATCTCCTGCTGCAACTGGGCAATCTCTGCAGTGTTGCTGTCTAGTGCCTGCTAGGACCATTACATTGTCAGCCCCGGTCTGAGAGAGAAAGTTGCGAGTTGGAGTGAGCAAGTGCTAAACAGGGCTTTTGATTGGATCAACATGATGCACCTGGTCTTCTTCTCCAAGACCAGAACCTGCGGCTTTGAGCCGTGCCAGCTGCCCCTCAAGATCCGACACTCTGCGCGATACCTGCAAAGACAGTAAAGCAGCTTCTCGATTCTTGCCCTTGGATCGTACACTTGACCCTTGAACTCAGTAAGTGCGTACCGTCGAGTGATACGAGCAAAAAGCTAGAATCCCGCTGCCCAATGCTGCAGCGCCCGCGATGGTTCCGATGAATTTATTGGAAGGTTGCGCCATGGTTGACTAGCTTGCGAGTGCACAACCAAGACTAGATCGTTGCCACTGACATTCGCGATGGAGTCAGCATGCAGTCAGGAAGGGAAGCAGAAGTTGAGAGGGCCTCGAGATGATTGCTACATGTAGATTGCCGCTTTACAGAAGCAATCCGGAACCAGTGCCAAAGGGGTGGTCTCGGTTAACAGACACCCACGTCCTGCGTTGTGTCCTGCGCTTATGCAGCTGCAAAGACGATAATCGAGTTTGCTTCTGCTGCTCGAGCCTCCGAACAACCAGAGATTGCTACAATGAGTATATACAGCGGCCCTGAAAACTTGTTTAGTAGGCCATCCCTAACCCTAACCCTTTTTAACGCCAGCATGAAACGCTTTCTGTCGTCCCCAGTCGCAAGCTTTGACGCGCAGAGCGTGGACTCACGGCCGAGCTGTGAAGCCTGTCTGTGCCGTGCTGAGTTTGCCTGAAAACGCTTACTCAGCCAACCCGTGCAACGACAGTCGTAGTACTCATCTAGTAATCGTGATGCCAGCGCAGTGATTATTGTGACATCGTTTAGATATCTTTCATCTGCAAAGAGCCAGATAACTAAAGCTTGTAAGCTACAACAAGCAGCCAAGCCTGACAAATTTGTAGACTCCAAACCAGTGCATGATTCCTGACAACAGTAGACGGAAGCAAAACTGATCCACACGATGCTCAACTGCAAACATAGTATGAAAAAGCTGAACAACCAACATGTGTGTACAGTCATTCGAAGTACCAGTTTGCTCTTGCTGCGAACAGGACTCAAATAATAACATCAAATGACGTATCTCAGGCGTCGTTGCCTGCTTCAGCCTGTAGTGCAACTTGGCCTGCAACCATGGTCTATCAACATACTATGACCTTTCTGTTGTGACTCAGACAGGCTGTGACAGCAACCCTACTCGTCCATGCCTACATGGAAAAAGTGTGATGCATTGTCCTCAAGGAACACAATGAAATCCACCAAGCCAGCTTGCAGCCTGTCCTGGCTGGCGGCTGACAGAGTCTGGGTAGGCAAGATCTCTGGCAGCTTGACCAATAGACGCAGCAAATGGCTCCCCCCATACAGACTGCTTGGCAACGTACCATCTGGAAAGCTCTGCAGTTCAAAACATATCAGGCTTGCATCCAATGAACGCTCAATGCAGCTAGGTGGCAACAGGCAACCTTGGACAGTATGCATCTCAGTATGCAGAGAGCTGCATCAAAATCTATGGTAAGAACAGATGGTAGGAGCAAACCCAACAGAAACAGTTGCAGGAGCTCACAATTTGGTTGCTCAAGTCTTGCTCCTCCTGGTACAGTAGAACGTGCTGTAGAGACTTGTCAAAATACATTTGCAGCCCATCTGCCACCTGCAGTGATCTCAAAGCAGTCAACTTAGATTCATATGTTATAATGCAGCATACAATGTGCCACACAATGTAACACTTGCCATTCTGGTAGTAATCCAACAATATCACACAACAATACAACATATACCATTCTGAGCAGTGGAGGAGCAGTACAGCAGATTGATGTTCAGAACAATCTTTCACAAACAGCACATGTCAAAAGCGGGACTAGAGCAAGCAGCTATCTTCACCTCTTGCTCAAAGTCAAGGCCCTCGCTGTTGCTCTGATCCACATATTGTGATAGAATGTCAGCTACACATGGTTTCTGTGGCAAAGCTGGCAGCTGGTCCTTCCTGAAGATGCTCTCATACTCACCAAGTAAGATCTGCTTCAGACGCAGCGGCAGCTCAAATTCCATCTGCAACACCACTTTTGGAAAGTGGTTGGCTGCACAGATCTGCTCACACAGACATGCCGCTTATGCACCTTCTTTCAGCAAGAGAGGTTGAAATTGATTGCACAGGAAGCGAGTTACTTGAGATGACTGATCAGAATCCCAGCTTGCGTGATGGGCATCTTCTGACTTCTTTGCCCGTTTCTTTGGGCGCTTCTCTGCCTCGTGCTGCTTTTGTCGAGCTGGTGGCCGATGCTGAGACTGCCCGCTTTGTGAAGGCGGTACAGAGCCTTCATGATGCTTTATGTCTTCAGAGGCCTGATCCACATCTGCACTGATTTCTGGTGCTACAAATGATTCTTTGACATTGACCAATCTGGGGTCAAACTTCACAAGGCCCTGCAAGACCTGACATTGTTTCTGCAATGGTGCTGCATGAGCACCATGCCAAATGCATGCTGCTCATGATCATGCCTTTCATGTATGCATATTCTCTAGCGACAGAACACAGCTGTGACATACTGGAGCTTCAACCCATTCGTCAAACTTCTTATTCCACCCCTGCAAACAACATCAGCTGTTGTATATAGTGCAGTTATTGAACGACCTGTGATCTCAGGGCGTCTACAACAGGACACTCAAAAGCACTTCAGCCTTGCCGGGTAGTGTATGTGATACCACCATAAATCGCCCCGCTTCTCCGCCTTTGTCACCTGAGCACAAGGAAGTCACAAGCTGAGCGGTTTTCGGTCGCTGCCTACAGCGGCAGCGTAACATAGGTATTTCAAGCAGACAATGTAGCTACCTTGGCTTCGTAGTGCTTGTCGGTATACGCCACGAGAACCTGTTCTCTGATCTTAAACGGGCCGGTATCTCGAGGCATCGCTCACATAGAGTGGAGTGACTTACGTAGAGCGACAACTCCACTGGATGGAACCAGACCTTGACGACACGGGAATGCAATGGCCACCGGGTGTGGCCAAGCACAAAAGAGTGCGTTTGGAAATCCATGACTCGTTACGTTTCGACGATGATCGATCCTCAGCAGTTACAGACATGCAACCTGTTGCTCACATGAGGCTATTGAAAGAAGTGAGTCTCGTGAGAATGCATGAGGTGTTCTTTTGTGGTCGAGTCACCAAGGCAACTGGTAACAAAATGTCCTGCCATACATGTATAATTTTGGAGTTGTCAGCAGCTTATAAAATCACACTATTCAAATAACCTGGTTCTTGAAGTCTACATGCAGGGCAATATTTATCACTTCATCATAATAGTCAAGCTGCCACTGCAAAAGATCAAAGCTGTTATGCGCAGCACACAATGAGCAAAAGACTAGCCTCCCATCAGTCACAAATTATAGCAATAAATGTCGATTTACAATGTCAAAAACGCCTGCTCATGTAGGATAGCCACTCTGCTGAGCGTAAGAAACATCCTGCACAAAATACTCCGATTGACGCTCATGCGAAGGCCTGGATTGCCTGTCAGAGCTTCTGCCATGAAGCCTGCCGCCACGTTGCTTGCTTCTTGGCCCTTGTAGCATGGCTGAAGAAGAAAGGTTCTTCTGGACTGGATCCCGTCCAGATGGTGCAGCATGACTTGGACCAGCTTCCCTCTCAAACTGCCGCTGGTGCCCAGGCATCTGAGCACCAGCATGCTCAGTTGTTTTGGACCTATGTCTTGGCAATCTAGGAGCAGCACAATGTTGCCTGTCTAGCTGCATATGCCCTGGACGCCTGCCAATGTGACCCCTGTTGCTGTCATCTGCTCTGCTTGATCGGGATTGCAGCGGCAGCAAGCTATGATCAGGCCATGTAGGAGAATGCTGGACAGGGCCCCGAGGACCTCTCCGAGGATGCTGAGGCTGCGAGTGCGTCTGTCCCTGTTGCTGCTGCCCTTGCCTGCCTTGACTGCTTGCTGCATGCAGACCCTTGGAAGGAGGCTGACCTTGCCGAGCAGGACTGCATACCACACACAACACATCTCAGCCGAGCGCACTGGACTTTCTAGGTCAATCATGTCACATGATTCATGTGTAGTCTGAGGGGACACGTGATGCTTACTTTACAAGCAGCGTCTACACAGCCGCATGAAGATTGTATTTGACAATGGTGAATTGCAATTTTTTTGAGCTGCAAAGCAATGAATGCAAGCTGGCTAGCATTTGCCTACCCAGCATAGGGGTGAGTAGGAGGTCGACGATGGCGGCGTCCTCCCCTACGGTTCCTGCAAGGCTGCCCATCAGGACCAATGCACTGCCTCTGTGACCGTCCTGGCTGGTGATGTATTGGTGCAGCATCACCCCGGTGTGTCCCAGGGCCAGGTTGCTGATATGGGTCATCATGCCAACCTCCCTCAGGGGGCTCCTCTTCCCAATGTGCCAAGGGGGACTGGGGATACAAACCATACCCACCATCATAGGCCGGTGGTTGTTCCCCAGAATGAGCATCATCATACCTGTGGTTCAAATGCACAATCTGATAGATTGCCCGTGCAGGTAATGTGCATGTAATACAAGCTGATTGCCAACAGCATTAGTAATACAGTAAAAAAGATCAAGGTTTGAAGGCACACAACAATACAACAATAGTAAGAAAACCCATTCAGATGAGACTGTATGTGACACACACATGCAGCAACGTTTTCTGCATACATTCTGCGTTGTACATGACCCGCACAAGTTTGACGTGTTATGACGGCATGGTGGGACACTTGGCAGCAGACGTACCAGGCATCTTCTTCCTGAGAATCCTGCTGCTCTGCTAGCTGGCGCTGCCACTCCCATTCAGCCTCCTCTGCCGTAAGAGGGGGCTCATATCCACCTCTACTGTCCTCTTGGGGACCTGCACCCTCTTGTTGCTCCTGACCAGGCCCATAGCCTTGCTCGTAATAAACATGGTCTGGCGGACCTGCAAATATGTTTAATATCAGCTTTCAGGTTGTACACCACACTCAATCAGACAGTGCAAATGGGCCTTCAGCATGTTCCTTGGCAGCTTTCACAGGCACTGGAGAGCTTGCCATTTCTACTTCATTTAGCATGAATGCATACACAGGAGATGACACACCATACTGCCCTGAAAACAATGCAAGCATTTAATGACACATTTTGAGGCACTTGTGTACCTTCAGACAGTCCTGCCATGTGATGAGATGGCCTGTATTCAGGGTCTGCCACTGGCCTGTCATCTGCCCATACCATTGGCCTGAGGCCTGGCTGTTGCATCTGCTGAGGGTGGTCATGCCTGGCACGTTCAGCTTGTGGCATCGGCGTATCATCTGAGACATGCTGTAGATGAGCAGGCTGCATTTGTAGCTGATGAGTCAGACCTGAACCTGGCATGTGAGTGTCATATGGGCGTTGCTGGCTGCCATGCAACCATCTTTGCTCCTGTGAGTGCATTTGTTGGCCATGCACATGTGGCGCATCACCCTGGCTCAAGTGTACATGATGTTGAGCCTGCTGTTGGGAGTAGTAAGCAGGTTGACTGACATCAGACTGTGGTTGGTGATGCCCTGGCACGTCCACAAGTTGTGGCTCTGGCCTTGAGACTGCAGAGGGTTCAAGAGGCCGAGGGGACGGCTGGTGAGTGGCGTACAGCTCTGCCGGCAGCCCAGAGTGAGGAAGAGCAGCGCCGAGGTGCAAACTGGGGCGGTGCATTGCCACTTGTGACAGACCCGGCCTTGCAGTATCAGGTTGCACGCTGTGGTGCATAGGCGCTGCAGGAACCTGACTGAACTGAGGGTGGGCATAAAGGCGCCTGTGCAGCTCAGGGTCTTGATTCTGCTGCTGCGCAAGGCTCTGACTCTGTGCAGGGTGTGCTTGGTGTGAGTAAAAGGCAGCTTCACATCTGGGCTGAGGGGCAGAATCAGCGCCCAAGTGCATGCTAAGCTGGCCAGAAGCAAGGGCTGCTGAGAGCTCTGGTGGCAAGGCCGCAACAGCAGCACCCGGAAAAGCATGCTCAGACCTCTGTGGCATTTGCTGGTACCCTACTTGGTGCTGCAGAGGCCTCTGCCCACTGTGTGCAATACTTTGTCCCAGCACACCAGCAGCCAAAGCAGCAGACAGCTCTGGAGACAGTATTGTTGACAGCTGTGCACCACTGGGCATCTGAGAGGCAGGCAGGTTAAGGGCAGCACTCTGACCATGAGTGTGGCCTTCAGCTTTGATGCCACCATGATGGCCAAAAGACGACGCTGAGACTCCAGGCTCTGTTTTTATGGGGACCATGTAGTCATGCATAGCATGGTTGGCAGTGTGCTGAGAGTGATGCCCAGCAGGAGAATGTGTCGGGTCCTGCTGATCAATTCCAATTGGTGCGACGCCAGCCTGACGGTCAAAATCTGGCTGGTATGGCTTGTGCATGGAGTCAGCTTGTGGTGGCACAAGCTGTTGCATGCTGCCCACGCGTTGCATGCCATTGGAATGGCTTGGATTGCTACGAAAGGCCTCTGGGATGTAAGGGTCATACACAGCCCCAGAATTCTGCTCTGAGTGACCATTATAGGCATCAGGCTGGGAGCCTACAGGACCTTCAGGCCTGTTGTCATGAGCATCATACTGTGCCAAAGGCTGCTTGTACACTGACACATTTGACTGCTGCTCAGACTGGAATGAACCAGGAGCATTTGCAGAACCCAAAGGGGCTTCATGCCCTGGCGGCCCAGCTGCAACTAGCGGGCCATGCATGGCAGGATACTGACCAGGTTGGGACTGATTGTGCTGCTGATAGCCTTGCAGGCCCTGGGCAGCTGCTGGCAAAGCAGAGCCAGCGTAAGCTACTGGATGACTTGGGAGCACGCCAGAGTGTTGCTTTGCCACAGCATGCGAGCCATGCTCAGGCCCAGAAGACGGCAGGGGTGGGGCAGGCAGTGGATGCCTGGGCGCCAGAGAACCAAGCATGCCTGATGGTGCTGGTCCGGCAGCCTGCTGCTGCTGGCTTGCAGATCTACCTGATGCATCAGCATGTTGCAAGTAGTGTTCAGCATGACCACCCAGGAGGCGCCAATGTTCAGAGGGAGAAGCATGCTGCACTGCAGGCTCTTGGTGCCCATCTGTGTTTGCTGAGCCCTGTGGGTGATGATTTTGAACATCAGATTGATCATGGACATCAGCATGTGAGCGATGGTTGCTTACAGGGAGGTGATTCTCAGGAATCAGGCTGGCCAATCTACTGGGGGAGTATTGGGGTGACCAGACGGGCACAACAGGGGTGTCAATAGGCTCCCCAGACTGCTCTGCTGTGTCTGAGTTTAGTACGTCATCAAACACAGGTGGTGCTTCCGGTATGCGCACAGTCAAACCTGCAGACGCAGCGGGTTGCACAATGTGAGCAGTATTTTCACCATGACACTATGATGTCACCTGACAACACTGTAATTAGTGTGCTATACTGCAAATGCCCTCATTGCACCAGTAACAAACAGTAAATGACATAGCAAGCAAAACCCAAACCCAAAAAACAAGCCTGAGATATGCTTGAGTGACGCACTCGTGACATCAAACACTGACACAAATGTATATGGATTGAACATGGCCATACAGAATACTTGCTACAGCAGGAGGATCGTGGCAAGGAGAGCAGAAAAAGTAGAAGCATACCTGCGTCAGCAGCCTGGTGTGAGTCATGCAGTCCTTCAGCAGCATCCCCAGCAGCATTGGGCAAGGTCTCTGGGCTGCCCAGGTGCCCAATGGCGGAGCGGCTCCGTTGGCTGTTGGCAATTAGAGTATCCAAACGAATTGAGATCTCTGCCTCTTCATCGTGCACCATTGTGCTGCCCTGCAGGCTCCCCCTGCATCCAAATCATGATGATGAGCAATGCTAAAGTATGCCAGTGACCTTGACAATATCTGCTTAGAGTCATGGCATGTTTATGCACTCAGCATGCCACAGGATGCAGCAGGCCATCATGCAGAGAAACTCACTTGGATCCCCTAAATGATCCCATGAGGTGCAGAATGTATTTGCAAATCACCCTGAGCGAGCATATTGAGTGCAGGTCTGCAGGTCACTGCTTGAATTTGCAGCTTGTGACAGCTGCTCGCCTTGTATAGTGCTATGACAGTACATCAGATCTCATTCTGTGCTGAGCGCATGTCCAGGGCGGCCACAGATACCCAGAAACCCTGCCAAAAAAAGTGAAGCACCATTCAGATCACTCATCACGCAGAGGTTGAGTCTCACTGTGCTGTCATTGCCTTGAGCTCTGCCAGTTGAAAGGGCCCCTGGGATAAGCCCTGATTGTCTTGGTAGGTCCAGCTGGGCTGGTATTCTGCAGCCCATGCCTCTGATTCCAGCCTTGCAGCCTGCAACACCAGACTTGACAATGCTCTCGCTGCTTTTTGCAGTGATTGAGGTGTGACTGAGCAATGTACTCATGTGGGAAATAAACACATTACCGTCTACAAGGCATCAGGCACTGCTGCCTCACAGTTTTCTGCTGCGATCTGTCATGCAGTGCTGCTGAAAGAGCAGGCAGACCGTCAGAGTGTAACATGACATGCCGACTTGCAGCCTGATGCTGGGTTCACTAGCAATCAGACTTGGCTTGCACAATGCTTTAGTTCCAAGACGCTGACAAGGGGTCATTGAGTGCAGCAAGCACCGCAAAGTTGCGCAACAGGCAGCTGCATATGAAGTAGTACCTCTTGAGCTGCATCAGATGTGAGCTTGTGCATCCAGGCTTGCCGCTGACTCTGCAATGAGCGGCTACTGCCCTGCTGCCGCTGACGCTTTGCAGGCCTGCAATTGCTGAAAGTCTGAGTGCTCCCGACTGAGGCACCGCATGTGAATAGGCTGTGTCTTGAACAACAGCCTTGGTGCATACTTGAAGGAAATGCACACTCACAGGGCAGTTGGCAGCGTGAGCAGACAGTAAGTTCTCCTGCCAAATCAAGCTGTGCCACAAAGCTGCAAAGTAGAAGCTTTGTGACTGACAGTACGCAGCATTGACAAAGCTGATACATGCATCATTGCAAGCCCTGTGAGTGCACTTGTGCACAGACTAGGGCAATGTACCGAGGGTCTTGCTCATGAATCTGGCTGCCTTTTCTAGGGCTATGATTGGGGTCACCGTGGCCTTGGCGTGCATTGTGCCTGCCTTTCATGTCGAGGTCTCTAGGCTGTGCATCACGCCTGGACTGCCTGCCACTATCTGGCCTATGGCGCCCTTTTGTGTCTTGCCTTTGGTCAGCTTTGCTTTCAGCTTGTGGAGCGCTTTGCCTAGCATCAGACTGATCCTGCCTGCTGGATCTAACTTGATCGGCTTGCTGAGCATGATGTGCCAGTACTAAGCTCGGTTGGGAGGGCAGGAGCGTCTTTTGGCCCTGTGGTGATGATGGCTCATTCCCATGTGATGAAGCGCTGGCTTGATGCTGCTCTTTTGCCACAGTGTCAAGTGCCTTTTGCTCAGCAAACATTTGAACCAGCTCTTGCTGGCGGGAGATGTCACCGTGCAGCTGTGCCAACCTGCCAGCAAGGCGAGCCCCGTTGTCTGCCAATCTGATCGAGCCTTTGTTCACACTGGCCTGCGCAGAAGATTACACATGATAGTGAGCAGATCTGCAAGGTGCAGAATATCTCAGCTGTTGCATGAGCTATGACTGATTGTCGCCTGGCCACAGCCCAGTGGCATATTGAGATTCCACTTGGAAGCTCCAGTGGTATCACAAAGAATTGCAGAATGTTGTGCATCCATGAGCCAAACTTGCTGTTGGTCTCTGATGCTTCCGGGCTGCATAATTTGCACGCATCTAAAACAATGGTGCAGATTGCATGTAATTGGCCTTTGGTAGTGAGTTTATACAGTATAAAGCAGCAAGAGACAGGGTCCAGCACCTGCAAGGCCTGCTCACGCTGCAGCAAGCCTGTTAGCCTGTCAAGTTCAGTTTCAGCCTTTACTGCAGCCTGCTTCAGCTTGAGCCTTTGCTCTCGTACTTGCTGAGCAAAGGCGTTGACATTTGCTTGATAGTGTCCTGGCTGCAAGCTGCCAGACACTTTGTGTGTACCATTGGGACCTGCCGCTGCACGCTGCCTAGGTCTGAACAACACTGGCAAAGCAGCTGCTGCTGTTTTGTGCACAGTGTCAGGGCTTGGTTCCCGTTTGGTTTGGGACTGCTTACCACCTGCACCAGAACCTATTATCCGTTGTCAAGATGCATCTCTCAGGTGCTTGGTTTGTTTTGGGGCCGCGTCAGACTTGGGTTATAGGCTCATAATAGAAGTGGGACATAGTTGATTTGCAGTGGCTATCCCTGGAGTTGGGGACTACCTGCGAGGCGTCGCCGGGGTTTCCTGCTAGGATCAAACTCCTCATCGCTAGACGAGATAGATGCGTCGGAAGTTGCGGCAGCAGCGCTCAATCAACGGTAGTGGCCTGCTGTACTGAAGTGAGCTTTGATTTATGATATGGGGCATCTAGTTCTCGAGGAGGTTGCCTGTCTTCTTGCCAATCAAGCAGGGGCACAAATTGCGCAGCTTTGTCAACGGGTGTTACAGGTCTGTGTTTTAGAGCTGAGGATGCGTGGTTCCATTTTCTGGGAGAAAGCATCTGCCCCTGAGACTCTCCAATCCCACCACTCATGGCTGCTTTCACCCAGAAAGCTCAGCAACGATGCGCCATCTCGTATCAGTATCAGCAGTCTGATGAGCAGTCTGATCAGCAATGAGGCGAACGCACCCACGGAAGAAGTTTGCGAAAATCTGTCTGTGTGTCTCAGCGACGTCTACTCTGGCGCATGCATCACAGTTGCGGCTTGAAGGTGCTTTCCGATAGCACCGCTTCGTTGGCAAGTACTGATGCTTTGCTTGCAGAAGCTGATATCGTAGCAGCTACAGCAGGGTTGTCTGCCGACTGAGGCACTGACGTCTCCTGACTGCAATACAGACCAGGCCTGCTACACAGCTTACCGTCACTCATACCAGCTTGGCTGCATCTGCATTTTCCATGCAAGCCTTGCCAAGTTTCTACGCATTAATTTGAGGCCGGTTCAGCCCTCAGGAGAGATGCCATCCTGCCAGTGATCATCTCCAGTGGTGCGACGCGGTTGAACCATTTCAACGTGTCTCTGCCTCGTATAGGCAGAAGACAGGCTTCACTCAAATTGGTACTAGGTTGCCATTCAAAGCGTACTGCCCTTGCTTTGAGTGTACAGGCTGCAAAGCAACAGCTCAAGGCATCTTCCAGTACGTTGGCCAGCAAAGTTTGCCGTATTTACTTGTAGCAATACATTACACAAAATGGCACCTCTAGCAGACATGCCTGGCTCAGAAACCAAGAGCGTGCTGTCAGCAATACTGCTTGCTGACAGTTTTGCGCAGGTATGCAGCCTCAGTGGCTCAGGTGCCTGGCTAATGCCTCTCTGTTCATTACATCGCATCTGTCAGCAGACAGTTTTGAACTTGTTCAGCAAGCAGATGCCATTGTATCTGGCCTTCTGCAAGGAACCCAACCCTGGTGTGTGTGCAGAGCTTTGCACCAGTCACACTGGAAAAGCCCAAGATGCTTCTGCCATTGGTCAACGTGCCTATGATGGACTATACCCTTGAATGGCTGGCTGCTTCTGGAGTTGAAGAGGTTGGTCAGCACAGCAAGTTGACTTTGAAAGCCTGCTCATACATGCACATTTGCTTGAAATTAGTACATTGCTCTTGGACGTTGTGCTCACCTTGCCTGGTGTGGCAGGTGTTTGTTGTGTGTTGTGCACACTCTGAGCAGGTACAGGCACATCTGGCAAGTCCTAAGTGGTCTCAGCAGAAAGCGATGAAGCTACATATAGTCATCTCCACATCTTGGCTATCTGCTGGAGAAGCTCTGCGCCTGATGGACCAGAAAGACTTGATCAAGAGTGATTTTGTGCTCATGGGCGGTGATGTGATTTCAAACCTGGACCTCAAAAGCATCATTTCGGCTCACAAGAAGAGGAGAACTGAGGACCGACATGCAATCATGACAATGGTAAGCACAGCATCATAACTTCGGCTGGCATGCACAGCTCGACACGACCCTCAGTAGCACAAGCAGCTTATGTCATCTTGCATCAGCACTGACTGCAACGATGTCTTGATATGCAGGTAATGCAAAGTTCCCGCAATGTCAAGCACAAATGCTGGGCTGGAGAATCAGAAATCCTTGTAGCATTGGACCCTTTATCTAGTCGCCTGCTCAGGTACATATCCTCAGCCCATGATAATGCACACATGCCAATTGCATGTTCACCTTTTGCATCTTCAGACTTCATGTGTGAGACATCAAATGTGTCATCATGCCTTCAGCAGCAGTATCGGTGCAGCTGTGGTGTCAGAGTTGTGACGCTGACTGCTTGTCCGCTTGAGCCTTTCAGCCCTGCTCTACTCACAGTGGACATAATGTCATCTTGAGGGGTGAACATCGTCTGCAGGCTTGAAGATCTCGACAGCAGCAAGCAGAAGAAGCACTTGACTCTGGATGCACAGAACTTCTCAGAGCGGGACATGATCTCGTTGAGGACTGACCTGCTGGATGCACGCATATACATCTGTGCACCAGATGTCCTCATGCTGTTTTCAGACAACTTTGACTATCAGGTAAGTTGCCATTGTATTTATTCAGATTCTGTAGCAGGACACACAACTTTGCCATCTCTGCACTCTATGCAAGAGCGATAGTTGTGACCATAGCTAACAGCTGCTGTTGAGGAGTGACACTTCTCCACCTGTTGTGCTTGATATCAGGGTGGTATGGATGTAAGCGTGTTTGTACATGCAGAACATTGAACATGACTTTATATCTGGAGTGCTGAGTGAGGAGGAGCTTGGCAATACAATGCATGTTCACGAGGTGGAAAGCGGCTTTGCATGCCAAGTGCGCAACCTGCGCTCTTATGATGCAATTTCGAGGGCAGTGTTGCAGCGGTGGTCATTTCCTTTTCTTGTGGACAGTGGCTCCCTTCACGGTGCAGACCCTGTATCCACATACAGCTTCAAGCGACAGAACAGCTACAGGTGTTCACCAACAGCACCAGTCTGCTTCATTTGAGCGACCTGTCATTGTTTGCCTCTGCTGCTCACAACAAAATGAGCACTATGTTTTTCTCTATGTTTAGGGTCCAATGAGCACTATGGTCGTGGCTCAGTGCTCTGGCCACAGTAGCAAAAGCTGGGGTGAACATCATGAACCTGATTTTGACCACATCAACCCGTTGTTTTTGCTACACTGGCTGTTGAAACAGGACCTCATTTAGGGAGCTACTCGGGACTGTAATGCACCCGACCCTAGGGGAGGACGAGTGTTTGATACGTGATGAACGAAGTGCTGGCTGCAGCTAGAGCCCAACGTCATTCAGATATTTGTTCTTGTTGCATAGAGCAGACATGTGATGCAGGGAACAACATGTCAAGGTGGCTCGCACTGCACTTGTTGGCAGGGATAGTGCTGTTGGCAATGGATCCAGTCTGGATGAGGGCACGCAGGTAAGGTTTACTGCTTTGCATGCGTGGATGAGAACAAGGAAGCCATTTGCCAGCAGTCGCACTTGGCAGCCCTGGGATGTTCTTCACAGACTTGGCAGCTGATGGGATGTTTTTCACAGACTTGGCATATCAGCTGCGATGGTCACAGCCTGCCATCTGTACAGCGCAGGATTCCACAGTTGATGCAGCATACAAACTTGTCTGAAATGCGTTGTTCCTGCAAGCGTTGGCTGCATGTGGCTTGTACATGCTGCTTGCAGTGCATTTGTCTTGTTCTACACCGCCTTGCATTTAGCAATTAAGTATTGAAATAGTATGCATGCTGCCGTAGGTGACTTGCTCAGTCATTGGCCGTAACTGTCACATTGGTAGGGGAGTGAGAATGGATGGCTGCTACATCCAAGACAATGTCAGAGTGGGTGATGGAGCCCTGTTGACTTCGGCCATGGTGTGTGAGGGGGCAGTCATCATGCATGATGCCGTTGTGCACCCAGGATCTGTCATTTCCTTCCAGGTCACTCTCCTAACTTGTCTCATCAGGCCTGGCACATAATCTGCCATAACTTGTGTCCAGCTGCTTTGTTTGCATCTGTTGGTGTTTTCCAGTGCCAGTGAGGTCATGTAATGTTGGCAGCTTGCATTGAAAGCTAACACTTTTTGGGTGTTCACATGACTGTGGGGATGGTCGACTATGATATATGGAGCATGAGCAAGCCAGTCCTGATGTGGTTGTAGGCAGTCATTGGGGCTGGCCATCAGGTGCCTCCACACACTCGTATCAGTCTCTGCCAAAGTCAGAACAACCAGTCCAGCGTGGTCGATGAAGATGTAGAATACTCAGCAGCAGGTGAGTCTGCATGCAAAAGCGCAGTTTGCTCCAGCTCATCACCTTTTGCGTCTGCATGTTGCACATCTCCGTGTCAAATGGCATGTAAATGGGTACAGCTGCTGCAAAGGTCCAGCTGTGTGACAGCTCAAGGCTATCTGGCTTGAGGGTGTGCATGCAGACATGGCTGCTAAATGAGCACCTGCAATGTCACTGCTTCAGTAATGGCACCTCCTGCCAGCCATGGATTCTGTTACGTTTCATGTGACAATCCCCCCTTGTTGAAAGTAGCTCGCACGCATCATTGGACCGTCTCATGTCTGTTGTCACTGGCCTTGCAGGTCAAATAGCAGCATCCCCAAATAGTGCAAGCCCTATCTCAAGCCATCAGCGTGGGCAGAGAGGTGGGGTCCCAGGCCCCAAGGGCATTGCCAAAGAGGCTGCTAAGGCCCTGGCTCAAGGCAAGACTCCAGAAGGTTAGACCTACCAGCAGCGCTCTCAGCTTTGTCTGTAGTACTTGTCATTGCGCTTACTCAAACAGCTTTGGTGTCAGTCCACGCTGTACATTTCAGTTATAAGCGATGAATTTGCGTGGAGCTCACTAAGGAGCCTGTCAAGCCTTCAGATCATATTGTATGCCTTGCTTTGTGCTTTGTGCAGTGAGTTGTTGCTGGTGAAGTATCACTATCAGCGTAGCTGAGACAGGCAGCTTTTTTACTGGTGCTATGGCTCTGCCACACAAGCTGCAACCCACCATGTCAACCCAGGCACATAGGATCCACAACTCAATGGTGTTGTGCTCTGCTGCAGTGGTCGTAGACTTTGACGAGGAAGTAGTTGGGACAGGAGGTGCCGGCTTTGCTTGGCCCTCACCTACAGACTTGCAGGAGCAGCGCCTACATAGCATATCCCTGCCACCCAATCCCCCACAGTACACCTGGGACTCTGACTCTGATGAGGGCAGCATTGCTGATGTGCAGCAAGACCACATGGAACCTGTGGTCCAGGATACG
>JAABUO010002414.1_pt1 | contig 22825 bp, 20 predicted proteins | sample 5559291 | NCBI WGS metagenome assembly JAABUO01 (sample SAMN10711878, study PRJNA513372) | rock metagenome | isolation source: Antarctica rocks | place: Antarctica: Victoria Land, Finger Mt sud
AGGTTCTGAGCCACATGTCAAGTACCCGCATTTCCGCCGCTCGGGGTGGCAAAGGGAGCGTAGCAGCATATACGCCGTACTTCCACGAGCCTTTTGCTCCCACACACGGCTGTCGCTACGCCATGCGTCTCATGCGTTTGTGCAACATGGCAGCTATCAGGTTGGCTTAAAAGCTGCAAAAATGGCCTTGACAACGGCTTAAAATCCTTAACTTGTAGAAAAAGCGCTAACGGCACGGGGCCAGTGTGAGGAGTGGCGATGCCCGCGGCGGAGGGGCCGGGGCCGAGGAGCGGGGAAGGGTGCCGGCCCTGATTAATCGGCTGCGGCCGGCACCCTTAGAGAGCTTGGGGAGCCTGCTGCAGCGACTGGGGGAGGCGAACCACTACCGGGAGCGGGGGTGGCTGGAGGACCTGCTGGGGCGGCACCCGGCGCGGCCGGAGGTGCTGCGCCGGGCGCGGGATTTCCAGACTTTGGGGGAGTTGACGGGGCTAGACCAGGAGGAGCTGATTGGGCTGACGCTGCATCGGTTCGCGCCGTGGTATGGGGGGGCGCAACTCACCTGGAATCCTACACCCCCGGCCGGCGCTGCCGGCGGTGGTACCGATCCCCTTCTGGCCGGACATCGGGGCGCAGGGGAACACGCGGGCGGCGGCGGCGGTGTGTCCAGGGTGCTGGAGGGAGCAACAAGTGATCTTGCTGCCGTGGTGGTTGCACCACCTGACCGCATGCCCGCGGCACTTGGTGCTGCTGCACGGGCGGTGTCCGGGGTGTGCGGCGCCGCTACGGCTCGACGTGGGGCGGCCAGCCTGCGGGCGCTGTGGCCAGGTGATCGCGGCCGTCTCGACACGCTCGATCTCAGAAGACGCGGACAGCGCGGAATTGACGACGCTCCTCTGGTGCGCGACGGGATGTACGGACGGTCTCTACCCACCGGCGGGGCTGAGGCTGGCGCCGGACCACCCGGTACGCCGACTCGGCACGCCGGCCCTGCTCCGGGGACTATGGGCCTGTGCCGCCGCGCTCCTCTCTCGTGGCACGGCGGGCAGAGCGGCACCACGACTGCACGCGTTGGAGATCGCCGAGTTGCACGATGCGCTTGTCGCGGCGTGGCGACTGCTGCGCGACTGGCCGGCGCACGAGGGAGCACCGTTTCCCCTTGTGCTGGACGGCTGGGACAAGGATCGCACGGGGAGGGGCGCCTGGGACGTGGCGGGCGCGCGATGGCTCGGGTTGGTGCGGGACCGCTCGGCAGAGGGCTACGTGTGGGGCAAGCCAGATCTGCCAGCATGCCCAGGGGTGCCCTGCGTGCGACAAGCGGAGCGGTGGGGCGGGGAGGATTTGTGGTTGGGACCGGAGGAGGCGGCCGCGTATTGCCAGGTCAGCAGCGGCGATCTTGTCACCCTCACGGAGGCGGGGCTGATCCGCCCGACGTTTGGACCCTTCCTGGGAGGCACATCCGCTCGATGGCTCTACTCGGAGCGAACCGTCCGACGGTCCCTACAGGAGCTGTGGGGGCCGTTGCCGGTGCGTGCGCTCATGGATATCGACGGCGCGGTGGGGGACGTGGCGTGGGCGCTGGGGGACAACAGGGGGCGAGTGGCGTTGGTGGAATTGGTGTGGGCGGTGCGCGCGGGGGTGATACCGGCATTCCGGGTCCGGCCGACGGTCGAGCTATGCGATGTATGGTTCGAGCGCGCAGCCATCACGTCCACGATGAATGCGCAGCATGGGTAGGGAGGTGGCGACACTGACTGGAGATGCCCCTTGAGCGCAGGCCGAACGCGTCAAGGGGCATCTTGTCGTGTTGGCTCAACCTTTATGGCACAGCGGCTCAACCTTTGTGGCAAGGACCTCAACCTTTATGACAACGTACAGGCTGTGGGCGCGACGGCCTAGTGGGCGGCGGGAGCTGGGGGTGTAAGTCCCCACATTAGATGATATTGGTGGCGAAGTCTCTCCCAGGGTTTTGCTCACGCGTGGAACGGGGCGAGGAGTGGGCATAGTCACGGGTACAAATCGACTTCGCCACCAATATCATTAGATGGGCGGGGCTCACGCCTAAAGCAGGGAGGTATCCCACGCTCCGTGGGCGGAAAATCCCACAGTACGTGGGCCAATCCGCGCGCGACGCCGGCGCGCCGGTCTTCTCCGTGGCGCTTGTCTGAGGGCATTTTAACCCTAAGAGCGCCGCGCGGTGGCGGGCGCGGGGCCGGGTGTGTTGGATGGTCCAAGGAGTATGGGATTTTTGGCCCACGTAATGTGGGTAACGGCCCATTGAACGTGGGATCTTACACGGGTTCCAACGGGTGCGGGCGGCGTACCCCCGACGGGCCGGGGACACACGCCCGCACCGCTCCTGCGCTGGCCTCCTTCTTGCCGTAGTAGATCGTCATGTGATGTGATAGCCGCAGGGGCGCGGATGGCGGGGGCGCCATAGCGTGGCAGGAGAGGGAGACGCGTCCGCATGCGCTGGCTGTTCACGATCGATTGGGCTAAGACCTTCACCCCTACGCAACCACTCCTCGAAACGGTCCTGCGCGGCACGATCCTGTACCTCGCGCTCGTCCTGTTGTTGCGGTTCGCCCTCAAGCGAGAGGCCGGCCAACTCGGGATGACCGACCTGCTCGTGCTCGTGCTGCTTGGCGACGCCTCCCAAAATGCCATGGCGGGGAGCTACACCTCCGTCACCGACGGCCTGGTGCTCGTGCTCACGCTCGTCTTCTGGAGCTATGCGCTCAACTGGCTGAGCTATCGGTTCCGGCCCATCGCGCGGCTGCTCGCGCCGCGGCCGTTGCCGTTGGTGCGCGACGGCCGGATGCTGCGCCGGAACATGCGCCGCGAACTGATCACCGACGACGAGTTGATGAGCCAACTCCGGCTGCAAGGCGTGGACGACATCGCGGGGGTACACGCGGCGCGCATGGAGGGCGACGGGCGCATCAGCGTCATCACGCGCGACGACGTGCCCGACGCGCACGGCGCGCGTGAGAAGGACACCTCGTGAGCGATGGCTAGGAACGTCACACGGGCGACGCCGGTCACGCGTGGCCTGGACCGGGCGACGAGGGCGGTGCGCGCGGTGCGCGCACTCCCCCCCGCCGTGCGGTTCCTGTTGCTCTCCAGCAGTGTCGCGTCCCTCGCCACCGGGTTCATGCGGGTGTTCCTGCCGCTCTACCTGCACGGGCGGGGCCTGCCCGCCGGCCGCATCGGGACGCTCTATACGCTCGTGGGCCTGGGCGCGGCCCTGGTCCTGCGCGCCGGTGGCCCCCTCGCGGACCGCTAGGGCCGCCGCCCCTTTCTCCTCGTGGGCACGGCGAGGTATGTTCAAGATGCCATTGTCGTATGGGTGAGCGAACAGGCTTTGTGGCTGTACACGGCGACGTAGAATTGACCCATCTACGCCGAGACTCCGTAATTGACGTTTGCAGAACCCATTAGGTCTTCAAGTGGGACGTGTCAATGGACTCTATGTAGGTGCTAGAAGGCTTAGCAACCCCTACAAACCGTGCTTGATTGGCTGGTGGCACATGGGTCTATACAGCCACAAACGTCAATTACGGAGTCTCGCGATTGCTGGGTCAAATCTCACCGGCGTTGACATGACCGTCCACGATCGCCGTGATGTCCGTGAGCAGGCGCGGCAGATGGTCTTCGGCCTTCTTGCGCGCGCACGGCGAAGCCATCGACGCAGGTGATCCCGCTGTCCAACTCGTGCCGTCCTTTGCGCACCAGCACCCGACTCCAACCTAGTTCCCGCTCGGCCAGCCGTTGCCCGCCCGCGCCCAGGTCACGCACCGCCCGCGCCATGAACACGCGCCGCACGCTCCCCTTGAGCGTGCACGCCGTCTCGCCCAAGAATGCCTTGAGTTCGTCTGTCAGTTCCATCACCCGGCCTCCCACGTCATGCGCCATCATCTCTCTTACTATAGGCAGTATACGCCCGTGGGATAGCTTAGTATTTCGGCGTCCCTAAGTGATGTGCAACGTAGTCTGGCAAGGTGATGTGAGGCGGATTTTGGCCTTGTATTCTGAGTTCTGACGCTTCCGAGCGGACGACTACGTTAGCGGAAGCGTCGTTCGCATCATGAACTCCGGCGTGAAAGCCTTTCGCCGAAGTACTTCACTGCCTCTCCCGTCGCGATCCATTCCGACTTGCTCAGTGAAAGACATTGGGGCGTGGCGTTCAGCAGGATATGATGTGTGTAAGGGAATGATCATGGCCAAACATCGCCAGCGCCTGTGCCGCATCTGCCACAAAAATCCAGTGTGGACGCACGGGGATGTAAAGGACGCTCAGGGCGCTTGCAAGAAATGCTACCACACCCATGTATGCGCAGGGATCTCGCCGTCAGGGCACAAGAGGCAGAGTGCGGAGGCGAAGGCGGACGGGTGTGCCCCCCACGCGTTATGGGCGATCGGCATGGAGGCGGAGATCGAGGCGTTGGGGCGCGGCGTCCGCCCCGAGGACCTGTGGTGACACGTTCGAGGCACGGGGCGTACGAGACCCTCCAAGAGCGATGTGATGGGGACATCGAATGATCATCACCCGGCCTTGCTCTCCCCGTCGCCCCTGAGCTTCCGCCGCAACTGCTCGTGCAGGCGCAGCGTGTAGGGGTCCATCTTCTGCTTGTGGGCCGCGAACTGCGCGCGCATCGCCTCGGCATGCGCGTCGAGCCCGTCCGCGTCGCCCATCTCCGCCAGCAGGTTCAACACGAGCTGGTTGGCATGGTCGTCGCACGGCTCGTCGGCGAGCAGGCGGCGCGCCCAGTGCAGGGCGGCCTTGCGATCGCCCGCCTCGCGGTAGTGGTCGGCCAGTCGATAGAGCGCCTGCGGGACGCCCCGCATCCAGCGGTAGCCGTGCTCCGCCAGAAAATCGAGGGCTTCCCCGCCGCCGAGTGGTCCGCGATAGAGCGCGAACGCCTCGGCCAGCACCGGCCCCGCCGCGGTCTCGTCGAGCCCCTCGGCCGCGCGCAGCAGCGCGTCAAACCGCCACAGGTCGACGTCGACGAGATCGCCATTGAGCGTATAGCCCGCGCTCGACCGCTGCACGATGTCCCTGGCCTGCTCGCGCGGCAGCCCGCCGGCGCGCAACACCGCGCGCAGGTCGGAGAGCGCGTGCGAGAGCGTGTTGCCGCCGTCCTCGTCGTCGGCGAAGAGCGCCTCGATCAGATCGACGCGCGGCACCGAGCGCGGGCCCATGATGGTCAGGGCCACCAGGAGGTTGCGCTCGCGTGGCAGGATGGTGACGGGTTGGCCACGCATGTAGACGGCCGGGCCGCCGAGGATCTCAAGGCGGATGGGTGGCCCTGCCGGACTCTCGGCGCGTTCGGGCATCGCGCCGGTCGCCCCAACCGCTTCGACATCGGCATCGTCCTCGGCGTCCTCATCCTTGTCTCCATCGGCCGGCGCCTCGCCCCCCGCCGACAGGGCAACATCGGCGGCATCATCCACGGGGGTGTTCGGTGCGTCGTGCTGTCCCGGCCCTGCTCCCGGCTCGGTCGTCGCTTGAAGCGGGGTTGGTGGCTGAAGCGGGGTTGGAGGTGCCGGCGGTGACAGCGGGGTCGGCGGGATCGGCGCCGGTTCGGTAGCTGGGAGATCGGGGACGGTCGCGACCGCCACCGTCGCGAAGACCTCGCGCACCTCGGGCGGCGCCAGGGTGAACGCGCGGAGTTGTCGCCGCTCGCCCACCCCACAAAGCAGCACATCCTGCGGCCCGAGCGTGCTCGTATCGGCGTCCGGGCACACCAACTGATTGTCGTCCGGCGCGAGCCGGCGCGTCAGGCGCGTGCGGAAGAGGGCCAGCATCCCGTTCGCGGCGAGGGTGGCCGGGTCGCTCGTCGTGGCAAGTACGTGGACGCCGCAGACCGGGCCCGTGTGCGCCACCGCGTCGAGCCGGTCGAGCGCCACATCGTCGAGCCCCTCGATGCCGGCCAGCACGAGCAGGCAGGGGGTGGGTGGACCCGGCGCCACCGGGCTTGCTGCCGCAGCCGCAGGGGCGTTGTAGTGTTCGTAGCGGTCGAGCACGAGGGTGTGGGCCTGGGCGATGAGGGCGGCGACGGCGCGCGGGTCACGCGCGTCGGCGGGCGGGGCCTCCAGGTGGTCGAGCTGCGGCAGCGCCTTGCGCAGCTCGTCGTCGTCGCTGGCCACGAGCAGGCGCAGCGCGTCGGGCGGGGCCTGGTAGACGGTGCTGGCCAGCAGCGTCGCCACGAGCGCCTGACCGTTGCCGGCGACGAGCAGGCCGCCGGTGTGGCCTAGATGCAGGTGGACGACCGCGCCGTCCGCAGTCGCCCCGACCGGGACAAGCAGCGGGGCGGGGTGCGGGCGCACCGCGGACGGCGCGGCGAGCGTCGCTACCTCAACGGTCAGCGTGACCACGGGCGTCCCGTCGCGCTCGACGGCATGAGCGGCGGCCACCGGCACGCCCAGCGCGGCGCCGAGGCGGCGCGCTACGTCGTCGACGCGGGCGGCCGGCAGGCGCGGGGCCGCGACGACGAGATCGAGTGACGCGGCGCCCTCGACCATGAGGCGCGTCGCCCCGGCCAAACTATAGGGCACGCCGGCCTCACGGCCCACCCGCTCCAGGGTGGCCACGACGTGGGCGGCACGCGCACCGGCCGGGGGCGCCGGGACGCGGCGCAGGGCGCGCGCGAGTTGCCCATCGACCCCGTCCAGGGCGGCGCGTAACGCCCGCCGCACGGACGGCGCCAGGCCGGCGAGGCGACCCGTCCACACTCGGCCGATCCGCTGCCCGCCGGAACCGGGACACCATGCCCGCCGACGCGCGGCGACGGCCGCGACCGTAGCCAGGAAGCCGAGCACGAAGGCGGCGGGCAGGTCGCGGCCCAGGTCCGGAACGTGGACCACCGGGCGGGCCGCGCCCGGTGTGCGAATGGGCCGCAGCAACGCCGGCGCGCCCGGACGCGGATGGCGTGGGACGCTGCTGCGGGGCGGGACACGGCGCCGAATCGGTTGCCTCCCCGTTGTTTGGCCATGGGGCACGGGGCGCGGCTCACCCGGTGTGCGGGTCAGGCGTGGCTCAGGATGCAAGACGGGGTGACGCTCGACGGGACGCCACACCAGCGCCCCCGCGCGCTGTATGGTTTGCCGGCGTATCCGGTGACGGTGAAGAACGCGGGGATGTGACGTCTGATGTGGCCCCGCGACGGCGATGGCGACGGCGCGTCCCTGCCCCCGCTGCCGGTGCTCCCCATGTAGGGGGATCGGCGTCGCGCCCGCCCGACCGACCGGGCTTGTCGCGCGGCGTCGCGGACGGAGCTCACGGCGTGGGCGGACTGGGCGGGTGTCGTCGACGACCACGCGGCGCGTGGCGGTCGTACCGTCCGACCACGCGACGACGTACTCCCGCGGGAGGCGCAGCACCCAGCCGGGCTGGATGAGATTGTCGTTCTCCAGCGCCGCGCCGTCGGGCTGATGCACGCCGCGGTTCAGGTCGCCGATCTGCCGGTACAGACGCCAATCGCCCAGGAAGCGGGCCGCGATCTCGCCCAGATAATCGCCCTGCCGCACGACGTAGAGCACGTGGTCGCCCGCGAGGCGCAGCGCGGGGCAGGGCAGCGGGATGAGCAGGGTCTGGCCGGGGACGATGAGGTCCGGGTCGGCGATGGGGCCGCCGACCGGCTGCGGCACGCCCCGCGTGGCCGCCATGATCGGCCGCCAGTCGGGCAGTCCGAAGCGCGCGGCCACGTCGTCCACGGTGTCGTCGGGCTGGACGGTGTAGCGCACGGCCAGCCCGACCCGGCGGACGGGTTGGCGTGCGCGCGGGGATGGGACGCGGCGACGCGGCGCACGCGGCCCCGCCGGGGGTGTCGGCGTCGGCTGACTGGGCGACGCACCCGGCCGATGGACGAGGGTCGTGTGCGGCGGGGTCGCGGTCGCGGCGATTCGCCCCGATGGGGCTGCGGCGCGGACGGGACCACCCTGCAACACGGCCAGGAGCACCCCCGCGAGGGCGCCGACGCGCCGCACGAGCCGGCTCGCCAGGGCCTCGGCCAGGTGCGCTGCGGCGGGGTAGTCGCGCCCGAGCAGGCGCAGCCCGGAGGCGAGGGCGCTCGCCACCCCGGCGAGGGTGGCGAGCGCGAAGAACAGTAGCGCCCCGTCGCGCGCCAGCAGGGTCGGGTCGGCAGCGATGCGCGCTCTCTCGGGAGCCAACGGCGTCGGCATGCCCAATGCGACGGCCGGCAGGCCGAGCAGCGCGGCGGCGCCGGCCAGCACGGCCAGGAGGATACCCGCGACGAGGATGTCGCGGATGAACAGCTTGAACATGCGTCATGACCCCTTTCTACAACTCGCCGGGGCGGCGGCGCTCCTCGTACGGTACAGCGGCCACCTCCGGACAATCTCCGGATGCGCCCGCGCCACTGCCCATTTCTCCGGATAATCTCCGGGGATTCTCGGGGCCAGCTCCATCTGCCCGTCCATCGTCGCCTCGGGTGAGTATGTCGGCCAGCGCGCGCCCCACGTGCACGGCCAAACCCGTGATCAGCTGCGCGGCCGGGCTGCGCGGGCGCGCCACGGTGAGCGGCAGGCGCGCCTCCTCGGCCGCCACGACGTTGCGCGTGTCGAGCGGGAGGGCCATCGTCACGGGTAACCCTGTCCCGGTCGCGATGCGTGCCGGGCCGCTACGCAGCACGCTCCCGTGCCCCTTGTTGAGGACGCACCAGACGGGAGAACCGGCTCCCGCCGATGCCCCCGTTCCGGCGTCGACCCCCCGCATGTCGAGCCGCTCGGCCAGCACGCGGGCCTGCAAGGTCAGGTCGGAGAGGCCCGTGTGGGTCAGCGCCCCGACCGCCAGGACCAGGTCGGCCGCGCGCAGCGCCGCGAGGTGGACGTCGCCGAACTCGCGCGGGGGCAACGCCGTGCCCACATCGACCAGGACGAGGTCGTAGTGCGCCCGCAGCCGTGTGAGCAGACCCGCCAGGTCGGCGGGGTCGAGCGCGACCTCCTGCGCCGGCCCCGGCACGCCACGGATCAGCCAGAAGCCGGCGCGATGCGCGTGCAGGTCGCGCGGCCGGCACGGCTCGCCGGGCGGCGGGGGGACGGTCGCGGCGGAGACGACGTTGCCGCCGCCGGCCACGCCGAGCAGCGGGCCGAGCGCGCCGCGGGTCCGGTCGGCGTCGACGAGCACGACCCGGACGTCCGGGGCCAGGGCGCCTGCGAGCGCTGCGGCCAGCGTCGAGCGGCCGGGGCTGCCGGTCGGCCCCCACACGGTTACGACACGACCGGGACCCTCCCATGGCGCGACGGATGGGCGATGTCGGAACAGGCCGGCCATGTCACGCCCCCCCGCCGAGGAAGGAGCGCAGCGCGGCGGCGAGGACGGGGTAGAGCACGGTCGTCCCCACGATGGGCAGGCCGAGCACGGTCCCCAGCGCGGTGGCGCGCAGGACGGCGTAGGCCAACTCCTCCTTGCGGCCCTCCTCGATCGCCGCGCCGACGCTGCCCGCCAGGTCCCCAAACATCGTGGCCGCACGCTCCAGCGCCACCACGCCGCCAAGCGTCGCTGCCATCAGGCTCATGGCGTCGCGCACCTCCTCGCCCCCGCAGCGCGCCGCCAGGATCTCCAGCGCCTCGCCCATGGGCACCCCGTTGGCGTGCAGTTCGCGCGCGAAGGCCACCTCCCGCGCCAACTCGCCAGGCCGCAGCGCAAGCCGGTCCAGGGCGCGCTCGACGGGACGCCCGCGCACGACGAGCGCCGCCAGCCCGTAGAGGAACGTGACGAGCTCGAGGCGCAGCCGCGCCCGCCGCGCCGTCGCCTGGCGCCGCAGGATTAGGAGCGGCAGGTGGTAGCCGGCGACGACGGCGAGCGGCATGAGCGGGAGGGCGACCACGGGGCCGGCGCCCAGCGCCAGGGCGAGGGTCGCGGCGGGGAGCAGGGCGACGAGGGTCGCCTCGGCCTGCTGGCGCCGCAGCCAGGCGATGGAGCGGTGCCCCTGGCCGGCGTGCAGGAGAAGCCAGCGCAGCCGTGGGACGCCCGCCTCGTCCGCGCGGCGCCCGACCAGCCCCGGCCCGACGGGGCCGCGCGCGTCGCCCAACAGGGCGCGCAGGAGGTCGGCATACAGTGTCGCCAACCGGCCCCGGCGCGCACGAGGCAGCACGACCGTGCGCGCCCGGCGGCCGACCCCGGCGCGGATGCGGGTGCCGGCCCCGGCGCCGAGGACGGGGGCCGTGAGGACGAGGCCGCCGGCGGCCAGGGCGATCAGCAGGGCGAGCGCGAGGTGGATGAGCGTCGCCATCGCTACACCGGTCGCCCCGCCGCCTCGCGCGCCGCCCGCCGCTGGGCCGCCGTGGCCAGACGATACAGCCCCACGCTCGCCCCCGCGACCGACGCCGCGACGGCCCAGCCCAGCGGCGCGCCGTACGCGGCCGCGACCAGCGCCGGGTCGGCGAGGCGCATCAGCAGCGTCGTGACGAGCGGGAAGGCGACGATGACCAGGGCTGTCCCGCGCACCGTGGCGAAGGTGGCGCGCACTTGCAGCCGGAAGGTCAGGTCGCGCCGGGCCAGCGTCGCGATCGTCTCCAGCGACGCGGAGAGGTCGGCCCCCTCGGCCACGCTCTCCTCCAGCGCGGCGCGCGCGAGGCCGAACGCGTTGCTTTCCAGCCGCTCGTCGAGGTCGGCGACAAGGTCAGCGAAGCCCACCGTTGCCAAGCCACGGCGCGGGTCGGCGCGGCGCAGGACGTACTCCAGGGTATCGCGCAAGGGCGGCTGCGTCGCGCGCGGTAGGACCTCACGCAGGATACGCAGGGGCGGGATGCCCGCGGCGGACGCGCCCGCGATCAGCAGGAGCATCTGCGCGACCTGGCGCGCGAGCCGTAACTCGCGCTGCTCGGCCAGGCGCCCGAGCCAGACCCACGGTCCATAGGCCCCGCCGACGAAGCTAACCGTGGCGAACGCGGGGGCGCCGAGCAGCAGAAGCCCGACGATCGCGCCGCCGGTTCCGGACAGCAGGCTGACCAGCGCGAAGCGGCGCAGCGACCAGTCGTGCAAGCCGGCCAACGTGAGGCGGCGGCGTACCCGCGCGCGGACGCGCTCGTCCAGGTGGGGGCGCGGCGCGGTGCCGGCGTAGCGCAGCCGCGCTTCGTAGTCGGCGAGCAGGGCCACCGTGTCGAGCGGCGGACGCGGCGGAATCAGCACGAACAGGGCGACGGCGGCGCAGGCCCCGGCCGTCCCCAGTGCGAACAGCGTCCCCAGCAGGGGCGCCAAGGGCCTAAGCGCGTCCATGTGTCCCTCTCATCCCCGCAGACCCCTCGGTCCCGTCGATCTCAACGCGTGCGAGGGGCAGCGTGTCGAGCGCCGGGAGGCGGCCGCCCGCCACCTCGACACGCCGCCGCAGGCGGTCCGAGACCGCGTAGGGGGTGCGGCACAGCCGCCCGTCCTTCCAGACCAGCAGGTCGGTCAGCACCCAGTTCGCGCCCACGCGGCCCGTCACTTCCGCGAGCGCCGTGAGCCGCCGCCCCTCCGGTCGCTGCTCCACCACCGCCACCAGGTGGACCGCCTGCGCGATCAGTTCCTGGGCCACCTCGACCGGCTTGTCCGCGAACATGCATAGGAGCACCAGCCGATTGAGAACTTCCACCGGCGTGGCGCCGTGGACCGTGGTGGTGCTGCCGTCGTGGCCCATGCTCATCGCCGCGAGCATATCGAACGCCTCCGCGCCGCGACACTCGCCGACCACGACGCGCTGCACGCCCAGGCGCAAGCTCTCCTGCACCAGGTCGCGCTGCGTCACCTCGCCGCGTTGCTGGGGATCGCCCGGCTGCCCCGGACGGCACTCCAACTGGACGACGTGCGGCCCCAACAGCAGCTCGTTCGCCTGCTCGATCGTGGCGATGCGGCAGGCCGGTCCCAGAGCGCACAGGAGTGCTTGCATGAGCGTCGTCTTGCCCGAGCCCATCGGCCCGCCCACCACGACGTTGGCCGCGCCGTGGATGTAGAGGGCGGCGAGATACTCCCAGGCGGCGCGGGGCAGCAGCCCGCGCTCCACGAGGTCGGGTCCGCTCAGGGGCGCGGGCGGGTGGATGCGGATGGCGACGGCGCGGCCGTGCAGCGCCACCGCCTCGTGCAGGAGCGTGATGCGCACGCCGGGCCGGCGCGCCGTCACCCGCCAGTTGACCGCGTTGAGCGGGTGCTGCCGGTCGTCAATCCAGTTGTCGACGTAGTCGTCGATCTCGGCGGCGGTCAGGGTGAGGTCCAGGCGCTCCAGGCGCCCGCGCCGCTCGACCCACACGGGTAGGTCGGGGCCGTTGATAAAGACGTCGGTGACGCCCGTCGCGGGCGCGTCCGCGATGAGGGCGGCCAGCAGGCCGTCGCCGCGGCGCAGGCGCGCGAAGATGTCACGCACCGCGTCCGCCTCAGGCAACGTGGGTAGCCAGGCGTCCTGGGCGGTGCGGTTGACGCGCTGTACCAGCGGGCGCACCAGCGCCTCGCGGATCTCGTCGTCGCGCGCCTCCTCGGATGTGTCCGGATGGACGTCGAGGTACGCCTGCACCGGCCCCTCCAGGTCCCGCACATGCGTCGCCACCGCGGCGTAGTACTCCTCGCCCGCCAGCACAACTTTATGCGCTGCGGGGGAGGCGTCGCGGCGCCGGTGCAGCGCCGACGCCCTACTCGCCACCATGCGCGTCTCCGTCCGCCGGGACCAAGCTTGCCCCCGCAGCCACCCGTGCGGTGTCGCGCGAGAGCCAACCGCCGAGCACGGCCAGGGCCGGCGTGAGCGTCGCCCACAGCCCCGCGATGAGTCCCGTTGGCCGCTCGGGGAGCAGGCCTGGCCGCACATGCCGCACCACGTCCTCGATTCCGCGCACAAAGCGGCCGCGCCGCGTCGCCCCGTCGGGGAGTAGGACGGGCAGCAGCGGCTGGTCGGGGTCGGCCAGCCGCGCCCGTCCCACCAGGTCGCCGTCGTGCGCCACCACCCCCGCGAGCGCGGGCGCGCCGACGTCGCGGAAGCGACCCTCGATGCGGTGCAGCGGTGGCAACGCCCGTGCGTCGGTCGGCGCGTGGTTGACCACGAGGCGGCAGCGCTCAGGCGCCAGCCCCGTCGCCCGGAGCAGCCGGGCGTGGCCGCGCGCCACCCGCTCCACCGTGTCGGGCAGCGGCCCCGTCACCACCAGGACCGTGTCGGCGCGGGCGGCCAGTTCCTCGTGCCAGAGGACGTCGCCGCCTGTGCCCAGGTCGAGCACCACGTCGTCGTACCGCTCACGCAGCAGGTCCACGAGCGCGTGGAGCGCCAGGAGATCGCCGGCCACGCGCTCCCCCGCGTCCTGGGTCGTTACCCCAAGCAGGACGTCGACGGCCGGGCCGGCCCCGCCGCGCGGGTAGGCCACGAGGTACGGCGCGAGATCGAGCCCGCGCGCGGCGTCGAGCGCGGCGGCGCGATAAAGGGCCATCACATCGGCGTCGCTCGCCGAGGGGTGGCGCCCCGCGTCGAGCGCGGCGACGGCGGCGGCCACGAGGGGGGCGGCTGCGGCATGCAGCCCCTCCAGGTCGCGTCCGGGCGGGGCGACGAGACCGAGCGCGTCGTGGAGCGACCCGCGCAGCAGGTCCAGGTCGGCGAGGGCCACGCGCCGCTCGCACACGACGCCCAGGTAGGCGGCAAGGTTGGCGGCGAGCTGCGTTTTGCCCGTGCCGCCGGCCTCGCCCACGAACGCGAGCGTGCCGCCCGTCGCGGCACTGCGCGCGCCCCTCAACGGATCGGCCTGGACGAGCAGGTGGGCGTGCTCGGCAGCCTGCTCGGCGCGCAGGAGGAGCTCGTCGGGCACGGGCGGCCATGCCGCGACCCCGACGCAGCCGAGGCGCTCGGCCTGCGCAAGTACGTAGGGTGGGTACGGCGGGCCAGCCAGCAGGTCGTCACTCCGGCGCAGCCCCGCGTCCACCAGCAGGACCGTGGGGATGCCGGCGCGGGCGAGCGAGGCCACGAGCGCGGCGTCGGCGTGGGGCGTCGCGGCGTGCAGGAGCGCGACATCGGGGCGGAGGGCGCCGACCTGACGCTTGAGCAGGCCGGCCGTGGCCGCCGTGGCGACGACGGTGAGCCCGGCGCGTTCGACCGCCGCCGAGGCGTCGGCGTCGGCGGCTGGGTGGCCCAGGACGACGCGCGGGCCACCCATGGGGCGCGGGATATCCGGGTTACGCGGGCTACTGGGGCCGGACATGGTATAGCCTCCGGAACTCGACCGTGCCGACGCCGCGCAGGTCTCCCGTGCGGTCGGCCGGCCCGACCAGGGCGAAGGAGAAGGCGGCGTGCTGTCCGCGCAGCCACAGCAACGTCGCCAGCTCGCCGCGCGGCACGACCAGGGTGACGGCGGCGGGGCTGGTCTGCACGGCGGCGACCATCGCGTGCGGGTCGACCGGCTGCGCCAGCGCCGTGATGTCCGGACTAGCCGGGTCGCGCGGCAGGGCGGCCAGCACCTCGACGGAGTCGCCGACCGTGAGGGCGGGCAGCGGCTCGGCGAGCGGGCCAACGGGCACGGTGTAGCGAGCGTAGCCGCGCGGCAGGGACGCCACGGCGACCGCGGGGGTGTCCGCGCCCGTCCCCGTGAGGCGTGCCCGCGAGAGTGGCTCGCCGGCCAGGATGGGCGCCAGGGCTTGGTGGCTCAGCACCTCCGACAGGTCGGATGCCAGGGCCGGCGCGGCGCCGAGCGGTGCCCCGGCCGGGGCCAAGGACACGCGCACCATGTCCCGCGTGATCGCCTGACCCACGGCGATGTCGCGCGTCGCCACCAGCACGACTGTGCCGGGGGGCGACGCGCCGCGCGCCTGCATCCCTTGGAGCGCGGCGAAGAGGCCAAGGAACACGCCTGCCACGACGAGCGCGGCTACCACGCTGCGGCGTGGGCGTGTGAGGTACGCCATGGATTTTCTCCTCTCTTTGTCTATGTCTGTCTTCTGCTCTATCTATGCAACGTTCGTGCGTGCCCGCGACGGACCCGCCGCGCGCGCCCGGGCCGTGTCCATGGTTGGCCCGCGCCGCTCATCGGTACACCGCCTGGGCGCAAGCGTGGATGTGGTGGCGGAAAGCCAGCCCATCGTGCGCGAGCACCCCGATCGAGGGGTCGGCCGAGAGACAGACCGTGGGGTAGTGGTACACGCGCGCCGCGTCCTCCGGGTCGCGGTCGTCGGGCGCGAGCGTCCAAACGCGCGTTACCGCGAGCGTCGCGGCCACGTCCAGGCGCGCATGGGCGCCGGGATAGGCCCCTGCCAGCCCTTGCCGGAGCGCCCGGCACGCCCGCCCCGCGGCCGTCGCCCCGTTCGGGTCGTCCGTGAACGCCGTCGGGCAGGTCACGGGCGCGCACGCGGGGTCGAGGCAGATCAACGCCGGCGTGCCAGATACATCAGCCGCGTCGGCCGTGCGGTGGCTCGCGTCGTAGGCCGCGTCCGCCAGGAGGCGCGTGATCAGGGTATGATCGGCCCCCTCCTGGATGCCGGCCCAGGCCACGATCCCGAGCAGGACTACGGCGTAGAGCGTGATCGCGGCCAGCACCGTGATCGAGCCACGCGCGGCGTGCTGGCGCATGCGACGGAGGCGGCGCAGGTGTGCGATCGTCACGGCGCCAGCCCCCCGTAGGCGCCGGTGCTCTCCTGCGAAAGCGCGGCCCCGAGGGGGACCGCGCCATTGAAGAGGTTGAACAGCAGCGGCTCTCGGTACGTCAGATGCACCGTGACCGTGCCGCCATAGCCCGCCGGGGGCGGCGCGTCAGCGGCCTGGGCCTGGTCGGCCCGGTGGGCGCGCCCCGCGCCCGCGTCGGTGTCGATCTCGACCCACAGGCGGTCGTCGCGCAGCCCGTTGGCGCCCGCGACGGCCTGGATCGCGTCGTCCACCACGGATGTCTCGCCGTTGGACACTGCGGCCCGGCGCACAACTGTGCTCGCGACGCCGTTGAGCTGCCACCAGCGCACGCCGAGCACGCAGAGCTGGAGGCAGAGCAGTCCTACCGCCAGGAACGCCGGCAGCACGAGGGCGAATTCGACCAGGGACTGGCCACGCGCCGCGCGCATGCGCCTCATGGGAGCACCTCGCGGCTGACAAGCAGGTGGTAGCGCAGCGCCATGGTCCGCTCGATCGTCACGCTGATCCGGACCAGGGCACCCGTCGCCGTGTATGTCAGGCCCGTGATGGCGCCGTCTGGGTCGGCCAGGGTTACCTCCGTGCGCCAGTGGTCGAGGGCGTCGCGGGCGGCGCCCAGCCCGACGGCATCGGCCGCGCACAGCCCGACCGGTGCCCGGCCTTGGGCGACGGCGGGTGCCGGGGCGGGGACGCCGGGCTCGGTCGAGAACGGTGTGGCGGCGGGGAGGGCTGCGAGTTGGTCCGCGCAGTCGTAGATGGCGCCGACGGGGGGCACCGCGGTGGCGAAGCGCGCCGCGAAGACGAGGGTCTCGTGGACGCGGTAGGTCAGGGTCACAGGCCCCGTCACCATGGCACCGAGCAGGGGGGCTACGTCGCAGCGAGTCGTTGTCGCCGGCATCGCCCCGGCGAGACCGGCCGGCGCCCAGACGAGGGCGACGCGTGGGCTGAAGGGATCGACCTCGGCCGGGTAGCGCGCGTCGTGCGCGTAGGGATGCGACTGTGCCGCCGATCCCGTCGGCGTGCAACGGGATGAGCCGAGCGCCCCGGCGTCGAGCAGTGTGTAGTCGGTGGCCGTGACGCTCTGGGGGTAGAGCACGGCGCTGCTCTCGGCGCCGAGATCCTCGATGGTCAGGTGGGCCTCAGCCGGGTCCTCATCGACGGCCGGCAGCAGGTGCAGGGGGCGTCCCATCGGCCAGTAAAACGTGCCGGGGTCGGGGTTGTGCCCCCAAGAGGAGGCGTACAACCGGTCTGCGGTCGCCGGGTCCTCGGTGTGGGAGGACCGCACCCAGGCGTAGGGTACGACGGTCTGCGCGAGCGTCGCCGCGCCACGCGCCGCCGGGGGGGTCGCCGTCGGCGGGACGGGCGTCGGCGTGTCGGTCGGGGCCGGCGCCGGCGTGTCCGTCGGTGGTGCCGCGGTCGCCTGTTTGAGGCAGAAGACGTTGTTGTAGTCGCCCGCGTTATAGCCCGCGGGGACGAGGTCGCTGGAGAGCCGCAGTTGCCCCTTGACTACATAGGTCACGCGCAATTGCGACCAGTAGCAGTCGCCGGCGCCGGTCGCGCCGGCGGGCAGTCCGGACCAGGTGTCGCTCGCGCTCGTAATGTGGTGTGGGCTGTCCGCCACCTCCGCCCCGAGCGCGCAGGAGGAGAGGCCGGACGTGGAGATGCACTGTACCTTATAGAGGTGCATCTCGTACTGCCAGGACATCGCGCCGCCGTCCGGCTGTTCGACGGCCCCGGACGGCACGACATCGTAGCGCGAGAGCGTCACGTCCGCCGACGGGGACGTGGTCGTGATGGTCGTCGCGGGCGGCTCGGGCGTCGAGGGGTTGGTGTAGAAGCGGACGCCTTGCCCCTCGCCCAGGTTATCGGCGCTACCCTGGCGACCGACCGGGCCGGTGACGCCGTTGTCCAGGACGTAGGAGCCGACATGGACGAACGTCACCCCGCCGCTGCGTAAGAGGAAAGGCTCGTCAACCTCGACGTGGTAGCGGTAGGTGTGCCCGCCCAGGGTATAGGCGCCTCGCTCGACGAAGACCGTGCCGATGTCGTTGACCGAGACGCCGCCGAGGTCCTGCGAGAAGGTGAAGGAGCGGGACTGACGGGGCCAGCCGTCCCTGTAGAAGGGGACGTGCGGCGGGGTGTCCAGGACGAAGACGGCGCCGCCTTCGAGATTGTTGTCCATGCCGCCCTGGACGAAGGTGGTCGAGTCCGCGCCGGGCGCGCATGTCGTGGCGGCGCAGACCGCAGCCGGGTTGGCGTCGAAGTAGAAGCCCGTGTGGGCCACGACCGTGTCGGACGCATCGGTCGAGAAGAGATTGTACGCGGCGCTGGACTGCTGGTAGCCGATGCCGGAGAGCGTGGTCTCCCAGTGGATGGAGCCAGAGGTGATCGTTTCGGGCGGGTCGCGTACCGTGATGTTGGCAAAGTACTCGACCAGAGTGCCATCCGCATACACGAACGAAACGGCGAGGTAGTAGACGCCGTTTTTCGGTGGGGTCGTCCAGTCGGCGCTGTAGATGAACATGGATGTGGTTGGATTCGAGCCGCCTTGGTTTTGCTGGCAGCCCGTCGCCTTGACGGCATACGGTTGGTTCGCCATGGGGGAAAAGTCGCTCCTGAGGACTTGATGGGACACAACGGCCGGTGGCGTGTCGTCGAGGGGGGCATAGGCAGCAAACGTCAGATGGACGGGCTTGTTGTATCCAAAGGAGAACTCAGGAGAGTAATAATCGGCGCTATAAGGGCCGTAACCGGGATCGCCCGGTGCGGCGAGACTGCCAATCTGGCAGGTCGTAGCGGAGGGAAACGATGCCGGCTGTGCGGCCTGCGCAGGGCGTACGTGGATGGAGGCAACGGCTAGGCATAGGACGAGAGCTAGGCATATAGGGCGCATCGCTTATATTCCACTCCTCCAGCGCCACAGGCCGCCGATTGCCCCGGCGGTGAAAACGAGGCGAGTTGTATGCTCTACCCAGAGGCGCGTGATCGCATCTCCCTGCATCACGTCGTAGTCCATAGCCCCGCCGAGATGCGCCGACCCATAGGTATTCGTATTGACGAGCAGCTGCCAGGGCTGTCCGTCCTGCTTGCCATATACACCGGTCGCCGAGGTGCGCGCTGTCGGGCTGAACGCCGCGATCCAGCTGCCACTCCCGCGGATGCCCTCGACCATGGTCCCCGGCACTGGATTGGGGATGGCCAGGTGCCAGTGTTGGCCCTGGTCGTTGCTCACGTAGATCCCGTTATAGCCGGTGACGTAAAGCGTGCCGGCGACGAGCGTCGGGTTGTAGAGGTGCTGATTGCTCGTGTACCCGAAGTCGGACGCCTGCGCCCAGGTCTTGCCCGCGTTCGCGCTACGGTAGACGCGGCCGTCCACGCGGTCCACACTGTACACGACGGCCGGGTGGCGCGTGTCGATCAGCAGGTCGCACTGGACGTTCTCCCAGCCGAACTGGGGTGTGTCGGAGTAGCGCCACGTCCGCGCGCCGTCGTCGCTGCGCAGTACGCCGATCCCGCTCATACACGCGTACAGGCGCGCGCTGTTCGACGGGTCGATGGCCACGTCGAGGGCCTGGCCGGGCAGGCCCGATGGCCCCGTCCGCAGGGCGGCGTCGAGCGCCGGCGTCTTGGTGATGTTGGTCGTGAGGTTCGCCAGGCCGGTATACAAGAGAGCCTTTGTGTGAAATACAATGGCGTCGTCCCAGGTGACGCCGCCGTCGACGGAGCGCAGCAACCGGTGCTGCCCTACCGTGCGCAGGCAGAGCGCGTCCGTGCCCGTACAACCGGCCGCGTAGATCGTGCCGGGGTGGCGCGGGTCGGCTGCCAGTGCGTTGGCCGTGAAGTCGGCGGGCCAGGCGTGGTGGTCGGTCCAGGGAAGCGCGCCGGAGGCCGCCTGGTGGACGATGGCGACGCTCGTCGTGCTGACGCGCCGGGTCCAGTGCGCCCCGCGGTCGTGCGAGACCAGCCACACACTGCCGGCCGGTACGACGGGCGGGTTGGCGAAGGCGTAAGTGCTCTTGACCATGACGTGGCCACCGGCGTATACCGTCCCGTCGGGCAGGGCCACCAGCGCCGTGACCAGCACGTCCGTCAGGACGGGTTTGCCACCGTCCAGCGGGGTGAACGCGATCGACGCCCGATGCGTCGCGCCAAGAACGCCCGCATGCGCAATGAGGAGGGAGCCAGTCAGGGCGACGCACGTCAGCAGATGGCAAACCACGCGGAGATAGTCGACCTGGCGCATTACCGCCCCCTCCCCACGTCCGTGAGTGTCCCGCCGTCGCCCTGCCCCGCTACACGGTCGACCACGACAACCTGGACATGGCCGCGGCGGACCCGGATGAACCAGCGCGCGTGCGGGAGCCGGAGCAGGGGGTCATGGGGCCGAGCCCCGGCCAGCAAGGCGGGGACGCGACGATAGAGGACGGGCTGACCGGGCGGAACGGCGGGTGCCATATGCCTCCGCGCGGGTTGCCGCGCCGTTCCGTTTCCCAGCCAGAAGAGGGCCGCGAGCGTCGCGCCGCCTATCAGACACAGCGCGATGGGCTGCCGCCGTTGATTCGTGCGGGGTCGACGCTGGTCGATCCGCGATACTGGCTTCCTCATCTTTCCCTCCCTCGACCATCACAAGAGGAACGGATGGCGGCCGTCAGCCGGGGTGTAGTGTGACACATCGATGGTATCCGTGTCGGAGATCCGCTACGGCCCGACCGTCGGCGTCGGCGCCGTCGGGATTGGCGTGCTACCGGTGTTCAAGGCATTCGTGACCCTGGTAAACGCATCGACGATGGCTGGCTGCAGGAGCTTGAAGGCCAGGATCGCGGTCACCGCGACGAAGGCCAAGATGAGCGCGTACTCAACCGTGCTCTGCCCCGGCTCGGCGCGCGCGGCACGCTCTCGCAGCCGCGCCAGGATGCCCTGCGCCGTGACTAATCCCGCGACGAACGTCTCGTTGATCTTCTCCACTATATCCTCCTCATCTCCCTTGTGATGGACCGGACGCGCCGGACATCCGCACCGGTCCCCTCTACGGCCGACAGACCCAACGATAGTCGGCGCCCCTCCGCAAAATCTCCGGCCGGAGATTTTGCGGAGAAAACCGACCTTTGCCCCCCTTCCTACATACATAGGCCGCCAGTAGCTCTCAGGCCGCGACATCCTTGTCCCCGCGCGGCGCATCGACGATGCCGCCGCGCGGGCTGCGCCCATGTCGGACGATCGGGTATCATGGGGCCAAGCTGCGGCGCCACGCCACAACGGGCGAAACGAAGAAATATCTTCGTAAATAGTTATGTAATCTCTTTGGACGGAAAGATAGCAGGGGGAACGCGTCGTGTCAAGGGAAGGAGTGTCAGGCGCGCAACGCACCTCGTCCGAGGAGGAGCAGCCCACGGTCGCGCGGATGTTCCGGCGCCTCCTGGAGGAGCATCCCGCGCCAGCGGGCCGCCCCTACAAGCTCACGGAGATCGCCCGGGCGACGGGGCTGCCCGTGTCCTACCTGCGCGACCTGCGCAACGGCGCCTTCGCCATGCCAACGCTAGACCGCGCCCAGCGCCTCGCCGACTTCTTCGGCGTCGCGCCCCGCTACCTATTGGGCTACGAAGAGCAGATGACGGCGACGGCGGAGGTGCAGGTGGAGCCGGATGGGCGCCAGCGGCTCACTGTCCGCCTCGACGAGGGCCACTACCGGCCGCTCGCCGACCTCGCCCACCGCTGGAGCGTTCCACCGACCGAGTTGCTCCATTCGATCGTTTCGACGGTCCTGGGCGACCTGGAGGCGGTGACGCCGACGGTGCGCCAGAACTCGCGCCTGGGGCTGGTGACGGTGGACGCCGTGTTGCAGGCTCTCGTGGTGGTCTACGAGCGGCAACGGGCGGCGTACGACGCGGAGATTCGGCGGGACGACGAGGGCGGCGGAGTGCTGGACGGTCGGCGTGACGATGACGCAGGAGGGCAGCCGGCGACACAACAGGGAAGCCGACGGCGACGCACCCGCCGCGCGGTCGGGGCCGACGGGGCGGACCAGGCGGAGGGGACCGGTTAGCCTCGCCGATCCGTCGGGCGGATGAGGACCTCGGCAATGCTGAGGCGCGAGGGCCGGGTGAGCACGTAGAGGATCGCGTCGGCCACGTCCTCGGTGTCCGGGGATGCGGACTGGTCGGCGCTTCCCTCCCCAGCGACGAGATCCGGCTCGACGACGGCGACGCGGACGCCGCGCGGGCCGGCCTGCCGGCGCAGGGTGTCGCACAGCGCCGCCACCTCCAGGGCGATGCGCGCGGAGGCGAGGCCGCCGGACCCGGAGCGCAGGACACGGCCGGCGACCGGGGCAACCACGACGATATCCCCGCCGCCCTGGCGCGTCATCGAGGGTAGGGCGGCTGTGGTGGCGTGCAGCAGGCCGTGCATGGCAGGGTCGGGCTGGCCCAGATGGCGCGGGGCGCTGGCCCCATCGCTTGGGAGACCGGCCGTCGTGTCGTCGCTGTCGGTGACCACGAGGATATCAAGGCGGCCCCACGTCTCGATGACGCGGCGCACGAGGGTACGCGCCCGCGCCCGCGTACCGAGGTCGGCCGGGATGATCAGGCATTGGCCGCCCGCATCCTCGATCTGGGTAGCCAGGGCGTCGAGGAGCGCGGACGCGGAGGGTGGCGCCGTGAGCGCGACGCGCGCGCCCTGGGCGGCGAGCAGGCGCGCCGTCGCGGCGCCTATTGTCGAGCGTGCCCCTGTAATCAGGCTGACGCTCCCTTTGAGCGGCGCGCACGCATCCCTCTCCCTCCTGGCCATACATCCTCTTCCCGCATTACATCAGATCCAAGACGGGTTGTCTGCTCTCCCGGCTGCCCACGATCCTCTGTTTCTTGTATCGACGGTAGAGGCGCCCCTCTTTAGAGGTTGCGATCGTTCAATGACCAGCAGGATGCGGTTGTCTCGCCCGCGCTCTTGCTCCTGCACTCGTGTGCAGGGCACACACAATCCAGGATCGTGCAGATTGTTGTGAGGGATTGCACATCATGTCCGTATCATCCGTTGCATCGAGTAAGATTTATTCCGCCAAATGCATAACCTATGCAACAATGGAAGGAATCGATCTCACTATCTCTTGCGCTGCGAAACGTCGTGGCAGAGGGTTCATCAGCGGCATCTTTAATCGTAATCGCTCAGAGGGTGTGCAACCCTACGCGGCGAGCGGCAGCGGCGCGTTGAGCGTGGTCGGCTGCACCGGGGGCAGCAGCGACGGGGACGACGTG
>JAABUO010002415.1_pt1 | contig 22813 bp, 29 predicted proteins | sample 5559291 | NCBI WGS metagenome assembly JAABUO01 (sample SAMN10711878, study PRJNA513372) | rock metagenome | isolation source: Antarctica rocks | place: Antarctica: Victoria Land, Finger Mt sud
CTGACCGTACCGCCGGTCAGATTGAGCCGTCGTCGCACACGAATTGTTCTGCTAAGCAAGGACTGGTTTTGGATACAGACTTTTGACGACCACTGTACACGACGTTCATGCAGCTCATCTTCGAACAGCCATGCATTTTGCCCAACCATGCGTCAAGAGCACAAGAGCCTTTGGCAATTGGCGTAGCTCACTGCATTTTGATGTGATTGAGCTTTAGCTGAACAGAACAGCGTCTTTGCCATGAGCAAGATTTGCGCTTGCGCATCCAAGAGAGAGCTCAACAAATTTGCTTGAAAGCAGTCAGGTGATGGTGTACTGAGCAGATTTTGCTTGTCCTGTGTTGCAATGTGTGACACAGATGCAACAGGTGTAAAGATGGGGCCTGTGAGGGTCGGGACCCAGCAAGGGTAAGGACAAGACATTGCATAAATCCCCATACAAAGGTCAGTGGAATAAGCCGTGCCACACCCCTCAGCCACATGAAAAACCAACAAGACCCGGTGAATGTCAAATTTTAGACCCCTGTGAGGGGTGGGCGGGGTGGGCCTCTGCCAGGGCCCCCTTTACTAGGTGAAGGAGCAGGGGTGAGCAACTGATACTCTCCATCTACGTAGCTTTCTACATCCCGCAAGAATGTGCCAAAGGCAATGGCCTCAAGCACAGCCCGCCGCTGGGTGCCTACTGTGATGTTCAGTGACTCTACTTCATCTTTGGCTACAGCTTCCTACAGGCAAGTGAACACAACTAATGCTCACAAAGAAGACTAGGAAGCAGCTGGAAGCCCTGCCACAACACAGGAGGTATACAGTCTGGGAACAATGACACTGTATGGATGGCTGGATGCAATTGGCAGATGGAACTGATTGTTTGCATGTGCAAGGGATCAGTGAAGCAATATGACGTGCCATCAATGCAGGTGCAAGGAGACATTGCCAATGACAGATGCAGCCTGGCAACCAGCATGTACAATAAACTTAGAGCTGCAGCTTTTGTTGCATAACATATGCAACATGCATAATGTATGCAACAAAGAACGACAATGCCCCTGGGCTTTCTATGCCCTCGACCATTGCAGCATGCAGGTTAGTGAGAGGCATACAAGGTCAATGCACAGCAGTTATGTACCTGCACTTTCTGCATGAGGTCCTCTATGGATGTGGCATCTTGGCCCACAGCATTTTGCATCTGGCTCTGTAGCTCTCTGAGGTTGCCAAACAAGGCTGTGGTCTGAACATCCACCAGCGCCGCCCCTTCTTGACTCTGCATGCAGTCCTCCATGTATTGGCACACCACTCATCTTATGTTGCTGAATTGCCAAAACAATGGCTACGGCAACTCACAAATGTTCCTTGCAGTGCAAAGAAGGAAACAGGGGCCTGTGCTGCTGAGCAAGCATTGACGTACAGGATTGGGATCATGCGCATGTGCCGCTGGCAGATTGTGGCATGCATGGCAAAAGTACTGTGAAGCAGTAGACCATCATGCAAACAATGAATGTCCTGGCGGTTGGGACAATCCTATTGCAATCATTGCTGCAACTCAGAAGAGCATTCAGCTGGCAAAACATTTCACTGAGCCCTTACCACTTGTCGTGTCATGTCTGCTAGAGTTGCTTGATCAAAGCTTTCAATGTACTTCCTGAGCGGGCTTTCCTTCTTCTTGCCCTGGCCCAGACCTGCACCTTCCCCTTGTGACCCACCGCTACTTTGTCCCGCGCTGCTTTCGCTGGCGCCAGATGTAGACGGCGAGGAGGAAGAGGACGGGGTTGCCGACCGGTCTTGCTGCTCCTCGCCTGCGGTGTTGAACATGCGTTCTAGACGAGCAACAGCATCTTTCTGCTCGTCGTCTCGCAGGCCCAGCTGACGCTCCAGCTGAAAACGCTTGTCTACCCGACGAACAAAATAGCCAAACATGATGGACGCTGCATACACTTGAGCTGCCTGCATTTTATAAACAGGGCCTTAGGAATCACTGATCTTATGCACCGGAAGTGGACAGCTTTCAAGACTCTAGGACACACGCAGTTCAAAACAGGGCCTTGGGTGGACAGCTATCAAGACCCCAGGACACACAAGCGCATACGTGCCTTTGACTTAGCGTCCTTGTTGCAACAAACAACTTGATACACAAACTGTGCAAGACATCGTCACTGAGTTGTCATTCGCTTGTTGGAACCAACAAGGATGCTAGATCAATCTACTACTGCATGGAAGCAATCCCTGCTCCAATCAAACCTGCCAGAGCAAAAACACACACCTGAAGCTTGGCCATTTTGATCATAGTGTTGGAGTATGCCATGCTGGCAGGTCCCATGACTCCCAACACATGCTCCCTTACAAGCTCTAGAGCTTCTTTACTGTGAATGCCTTCTGTCAGAGTCTTCAGATTGGTCTGGTTCTCCACTATGCTGTCCATCCTGCAAACATGCAGAAAGCTTCAGCTGACAACTGATTTGTTCAGTGTGTCCTCTGTGCTGTGATGCCATCAGTGAGATTTTCACGCATGCCTGCTGTAGTGTCTGCCACACCATTTCTTCACATGTCAGCATTCTGCTCTGCTCAATGTCCTGATGTTTCATAAAGCATGGCTCCAAGTGCTGCCATGTTTGTGCCGCGTCTGTGCCAATACTTAGCCGAGTATTGTCTACGTCATTCCAGATTGTATGATGGTCACACAAGCACAGTTGACACCAGTGTACCTGAGATACTTGTATTCGCTGCGTGCCTACAGTGTGGAACAAAATGCTGGTACAAAATGCTGGACAAACTGTCAAATGTCTTCTTGCAAGCTAAACAAGCCAATCACAGCACACATACCAATAAGCAGTAATGGAGCAGACATCTTGTCATAGACAAGCAACAGAATTTGCTGCCAATGACGTCTGCTTTGATGCCTGCTTCCGTTGTGCATACACAGCCTGAAATATAAACACGTGTCATGTTGCAGCCAGCTGGCCGAATCTACCTGGGCATCATTTCCACCTTGAGGTTCATGAACTTCTCCAGGACTGAGGCATACATGAGATCCTCCACAGTAGCTCGCTGCTCACTGCTGCGCACCTCTTGCATTCTCCTGCATGAGCGTGTCACAGCTTTGGGTATTGCTGCACTTGACATAGCACAGTAGATCACATGCCTGGAGTGTTAGTGGTGCAACACAGCATTGTGGCTGTGTGTGACATCAAACAGAAGACCACATGTGCAGCTGCAGTTTAGATTCTGCTGCTGAGCACCTGCTGTGTGAACAAAACAAATGCAAAGCAGAAGCATGCAAAGGCAATGGCAGCAGCATGCAACAGCACATGCAGGGGCAGCAGCGCACAAAAGCAATAGCATCATGCAAAGGCAGCAGCAGCATGCCAAGGCAGCAGCAGCATGCCAAGGCAGCAGCAGCATGCCAAGGCAGTAGCACATGCAGAGGGTGACAGGGTGTGAGCTTGTGATCTGTCTTCACAAGGTCATACAAAATCAATGAGCTGACATCATATGCAGAATTCAAGGCATTAAGCCTCACTCCGTCTATCAGTAAGATACAGCAACTCACTGGTACAGCACTACTTCGCCGCTGCTTGCTTTGCCTTTGTCCTGCGTTTGCTTCTCTTTCTGCTCCTCCTGCTGCTGCTTGGCCAGCCTTTCTGCTTCATCCTTTTCATCTTTGAGCCGTCTGAACTGCTCATCTAGAGCGTCCTTGAAAAGATGGGGCTCCATCTTCAAATAGTATGTGACCATCTGACCTACTGGTGATCTTGGTTTGGCTGGGGCCTGTAAACCACAGAAGAATAATGGAATATGATGTCCACATCAAGCTTGGTGATTGAGAACCCAACAATCGAGCAATTCCAACTTAGTGTTGATACTTGCTTGCTGGTTAAGCCAGCCGTTTAAGCCAGCCGTTTAAGCAAATCGGCCTGGGGGACTCACCAAGCCAAGCTCGAGTCCTTCTACACCGTCCTCTGCAGCGCGGGTGATGCACGACTTCCGCGTGCGATGAATTCGCTGTGGCTTGAGGTGAGCGGCCGGCTGTGCATGCTGGCCTGGCAACTTTAACAACAGCCTTTGGTGTGTCAGTGGCGCCGCAAATCGGCATTGCTGAGAATGAGCGCATGGAAGTGTCTGCATGATGATCAACTGAGTACAATGCAGCTGCGCTCTTGCAATATGTCCAACAAACGCAGGAGTACACCGAGAAAGCCCACCAAGTCTTGATCACGTGCATGCATGCACGTGCACTTCAAGGAAAGTTCTGCTGCTGATCAGCGTCGTTGCAACAACCTCGGCCACTGGATCGGCATCAGCTGTCTTTGCGATTTGACACCTAGCTATGCCGTCGGAAAATGAAAGCTGCCGGATTTCGATTGAACTTGAAAACTATTTGTGCAGCAAGTTCTATGATTCACAACGGTGCATAGTTCACTGAAGAGTCCAGCTTTCAGCTGCGAGCTGTCAGCATTGTGCCTTGTGAGCAGTCAACACGTCTAGCCCTAATAAGTTGACCCTTTGTTAAGGACACTCGCGCAAGGCTGAAGGGGCAGCTTGCAATACATGCAGCTCTCCCGACACGCAAATATACCAGTCACAGCAACACCTTATGGCACTGCCCACCCTGCTCCCGTTGCTCTATACTGCAACCACGAGACCTCAGCCGTCCACATTATGCTACCCTCTCAGGCGAGTACACAGTTCACAGGCTATTCAATGATTGGCTTCTGTGTATGTGTTTGCTTCAGTTTGTGCACAGACACAGCTTCATCGCATTTACTGCAGAAGTTTTTGCAGCTGCAAGCCGCAAAATGCACACCTATTTGCTTACAATCAGGGGACAAAAGAGCATCACAATCATACTGCACTGCTGGATGTATCATACTGCAACAGCTTGTGCAGCACACATATCAGAATGCAGTTCAGTACAGTAGGTATGTGGCAAAAAGACGTGCAATCTAGAATTCTGTACGAGTTCCCTATCGATGACTGCGCATGTGTGTCTACATGGACACAATTGGACATGGTCCTGTATTACTACATACAGTAATTGAAGGGGTTTCGTCAGACGATGTCAAAGTGTGTTGCCAGGTCGGTAACAAGCAGAAAACGCGTGTATGGAAAGCAACAACATGCAAATTGCTTACGGTGGTAATGAGAACTCTGATTGGCTGGTATTGGTGTTGAGAGCTTCAGCTTGCCAGCATCAGGGCCATCGTGGAGATAAAGTTGGCATGCACATCGATTACCAGGTTATTTTGCTGCTCTTAGACACCCTATCACCCATTGAATGATGAGGTACATTGACATCACTGCTTTCTCGCAACACTCTTCCTGCACATTTGACAGTGGCTAGTGTGCCGTTGATTGTCAGTTCATTGACCAGAAGCAGGACCTAGAGCCTGTTGCCTGGAGAGGTGCAGCTATGCAGCTGGTGCAGCTCCCAACCTGGCACACCCTCCAATTCCAAACCCGACACCCTGGCTGGCAGAGACTTATCTAGATCTAGGTCGATGTTTCATCCTAATAGATTAGGTATCGATTAGATGTCTCCAACCCACTGGCTAGCCGCACGCTTCATCCCCAAATCCCCCTCGTAAGAAGTGACTTGTGACTCTTACATTGTACGCGTACGCTTTGTAGGTATCTATCACATGCATGTGAGCATGAACCTCGAGGTTCATGCTGCAATCCAGTGGAGTCGAGGTAGGATGTTCAGAGCCTTGTCTTGATTTTGGGAACATATCGATTTGATTGATACCAATCAAGCAACCAACCACTTGTCTTTACAAAGACAAACTTTAATTATAGCTGAAAATCTCCAGCTGAACAGGAGGTCAAGGGACAAAGAAAACTAGACCAACGTATGTAAACATTTAGCAACTGAATTGGCAGTGTTTGAATGCCTTCAGAAGTTCAATAGCACATCAGACTCTAGAGTATCAATTGGAATACCAATTTGCATACCATAGTATATATGAGATAGATAACAAGGTTGACACCTAGAAGCATTGCAACCAGTACTCATATCCAACAGCATATGTATCTTCAGAGATTTTGCAGATTGTTGTCAGGCACAGCTTGTCATTCATATTGTCAGGTATACGTCTGCTTTTGCCAAACAAAACCGACAGTTGCATTTTCAAAATCCAGGCAAAAAACCTTTGACGGTACAAATTTGTTTAAACATGTTGCTCACCGAACCGAGCATGTCTCACAAAAAATGGGTGCCTTCTGTTGAGTGTACGTAAGCATCAATAGAAACACCGCAACCCATCCACCCGTAGTTGGCTCCCCGCCCTAAAGCAAACATGTCAACAGCCACCCCAGCAAGCCGAGAGAACTGGCTGCAGCGCTGGCTAGGCTTGCTCCTCCCATAGCGAATGACTGGAGCACAGCAAAACAGCTGCCGCTCACCACTCCCACGCCTGTCGCAGCGGCAATCGATGCCTGCCATGCAGCAGCAATGCTGCCAGCAGCTGGACCAAGAGCAGTAAATCCCACCCAGCCCAGGATCAATGAGGCCATGGCACTCGCTCGTCAGATGCCCTGCGTCAACATTACAGTTACCGCAACTCGATGCTGAATTCTCGCCAGATCTGACACAGAAATGACAGGATCTACAGTTCGGTTACGCCTTGTGCATACGGTATGCACAGCTCTTCTAAGGAGCCAAATGAAATAGTTACCTTGAAAGTAGACCAACCCCAATGGCAAGCTGCACAGCAGTCAAAAATGTGGGCGCCGCGCCGCGTACGAGACTCGTACAACACTATCTCGAATGCCAACTGCCGTGCTGGGCACGGCACGAAGTTCCTGGCTTGATTTGCTTGACTCATCCTGGCCGATTGGTGACAAATGGTGACTGTGCAACATGTCCCGTGATTCACATGGCCTTTTTTGCGCTTACTATCACCACGGATTTTTCGCGGATCCGTATGTGAAGGTGGTTTGGGGCTCCCAGTCTGCACCATCCGTGCAACGGACGCTGCTGACTGCCAAACTCTCAAGAACCTGTAGATCACTGCTGCTCTGCAGCAACTTGAGTTACAAGTGCTGCGCTATGGTCAAGGCGGTATGCGACGTCTGTGAGCACGCCGAAGGCAGCGTCTACTGTTTTCAGGAGTCTGCCGTCATGTGTCGAGACTGTGACCACAGGTGCTGTCAGCATCCTTGGGTCGTTGTGTTCTTGAAGGCTTTTGGTCCTGTGTGTGTGGATCAGGATAGCCGCAGACCCCAAGGCCTGGTCAAACTGGGGACTCACCACAACGACTTGCATTCCTTTGCAGAGTGCACAGCGCCAGCAAGATGGCCAGAGCCCATGAGCGCGTCAGCCTCACAGACGAGAACGAGACATCTATGTGTGACATCTGCCAGGTAGGCCTTGCAGCCAAAACAAGTCCTACAATAGCAAAGCAGCCTTACATATGCATTTGTCATGCTGCTGCATTGCTTTGCACAGCGCGCTGCTGAGGCGCTGTGTTGCATTGCTTGCCTTCTCAACCCAGAAGCCAAGAATCTCCCACAAGGCTGTGCTCTGGCGCTGTAACATGTGTATACACTGAACCTGACCTGAGCATTGTCTATCGACAGGACGCACCAGCTGTCTTGTTTTGCTGTGAAGACCGTGCAGTCATTTGCCGAGAGTGTGATCTCATGATACACACTGCAAATGAGTTCACAGCCAAACACAACAGGTAAGCAAAGTGATTGGCTTGTTGTGTTGGGTGTGCAGATTCGCCATGAGTGCATGATATTCTTTCTGCCTGACAGCAAAGACCTTACAACAGTTGTTGAGCAAATTGTGGCTCCAGCCTTCCAGGCAGTTGTTGCAGTCATGTATTGATGTACCTGACACAGTATCAAGAAAATTGTTGTAGTGAGCCAGGCAGCAAGTTTGAACAATAGCAGCACAGGAAACCCTGCGCCGTCTACATAAAACTACCCGAATGAGAGCATACATGCATTGCAAGATTCGCAATTGAGAGCAGACATGTATCACAGTCGCATCAAGTTTTCGTTTGACACCTGCGTGAATTCCCAGGACTACAATTAGGTCTTTGTCACGGTATGAATTTATTTACGATTCCTGAGGTAAAGTTTTTTGGGGCACGTCTACTTTATGAACACCAATACAGGTGCGCAACAATGGCCGCAAGGCCATATGGAAACTTGAGCCAACCTCAAGCTTCTCTGTTTGAAACCTGCCTAATTTTGTCTCCTTTTCTCCACTTTTTCTACAGTTGCGCAGAACAGCATGTATGGGCACGCAGGCACATTCTGTTCCAAGTGGCAGCAGGGCTGAAGGCCTTACCGCCGCCTGGCCCTGGCAGACCAGAAGACACCTCTCAGATGGCCAGTGACAATGCAAGCGCTGCCACTCAGCTGGACAAGGTGTCTACTCCCCTTCTCTGTCATTTCAAACCTGTCTGTATAGCATGCTTGCACGCCACTCAAAGTGGTCTTTGCCAAGCACTATGCCAGCGCCACCCTGCAGGATTCAAAGTGCTTATTGTCACACAAGAGATCGGCCAAGGCTCAGCGGGCCACTTCAGCAGCAACTCAGCAATTTTCTTGCTGTGTATCAGCTTGTAACAACTTCAGCATGGCAGCAGCAGCAGCAGCAGCAGCAGCAGCAGCAGCAGCAGCATTTCCAGGAAAAAGGGCGTGACATGCTGTCCCACATACCTCGCCACAAACATGCTGATCCGCCACCCACGTTTGTATCAAACTTTGCAGCAGCAGGTGTAAAACCTCAACGCAGCAGATAAGGACAGGCCACATACACCTAGCATTTACTGGAACGTGTTGTTGTTGTTGTGACTACTAGATAATGACAGGCAGCAGCAGCAGCAGCAGTAGCTAGTGCATCAGCAGATGCTGTCTCTATGCATCTGAGCCTAGCAGGCGTCTGTATTGCAGAGAAGTGCGATACGACAGTGCTAATGCCTAGCATGATTGCAAAGCATGCCGGCAGGTGATATCAACCACAAACTGAATCAGCTGAACTGCAAGTTGTGTTACCTTGCACTGATGCCACTGCATGTCTCTTGGAGGGCAAGCACATACAGCAGGACTGGATGCCTGGCATGATCACCAGGAATGGTGGCAGGCAACTGTGGCAGCAGCAGCAGCAGCAGCAAATGCACCTTCAAAGGGCAAACACACCGCTCCATTGTGAACTTGACCTCTTTGTCTAACGCAGGAAAAGCAGATACAGCAGCACTGGATGCCCAGCATAGCCACAAGGCATGGCAACAGGCGGCATTTGCAGCAGCAAGTGCATTTTTAAGGGCAAACGCATGGTTCCCTCATGAGAGTGACATTAGTGTCTGCTGCAGGGAAGCAGATACAGCAACATCAGATCCTACAATCACCACAATGCATGGCAGTTGCAGCAGCAAGTGCAGCATCAAGGGTAGAAACACCCATTTCATCATGAGATTTGCATCTTTATCTGCTGCAGGGAAAGCAGATACAGCAACATCAGATGCCTAGCATAACCACAAGGCATGGCGGCAGGCGGCGGCCGCCGCATCAGCAGGGGCAGGGCGAAGGGCAGCCGCATGCAACAGCCCCCATGCAGCAGCAAGCTTCTCTGTCTAGGCTGGAGTCTAACAACCTCATAGACAGCAGCAACATGAACATGAATGGAGGCGCCCTGCTCACAGGTCTAGGTGAGCTCTATGAGTCACTTGTACAATCATGTGGTGCCCTATCAGTCACATGCACGGCCATGTGATACCCTATCAGCCACATGCACAGCCATGTGGTGCCCTATCAGTGGCTTGCACACTTCTGCCCCTTGTTCTGAACCCTGATTTGCTTTGCATTGTTTCCAGCAGTACTAGCCAACCCCTTTTGCCAATCAAGCATGGGACTTCATGATTGATCTGTATTCTGCCTTTGACCTTTCTCTGCAGTGCACAGCCTACAAGCCCGTTTGCTAATCAAGCTCTGCTGCACGAGTGATCTGCTGTCTGTGGCAGGGGCTGATGTTGCTGATCAGGTTGCCTTTCCATCGGGGACTCTCTGCCTTTCCATGGGGTACTGTCTGCCTTTCTGTAGGGCACTCTCTGCCTTTCTCTCCTACCCCTCAACCCTCCCTTGCCTTGTCCGCAGAGCCCCCCGCAGTGTCAGCCAGCCCCTTTGCCAATCAAGCGATGGGCTCCATGAGTGATCTGCCTTCTACCTCAGGGGCAAACGTCGCCAGTACGTCGGCCATGCCCCAGCGATACAGCAACACAGACTTTGGTCCAGATATCAACTTGTGGTATCAGCCCAGCTCAGATGCTGTGACACGGGCTGGTGATGTGTTGGGCATGCCCCACCTGGACGGCTATACAGCCAAGGTGGGTTCAATCTCATGTGCATGTTATACATATTGTTTTGCCTGTGTTACATCACATTACATCACATCAATGATAATCTATTATATTATGTTATATTTCATCAGGTTGCTTTATGTTATATTACATCATGTTCATGCCATCATCATATTACGTACTTGTATAAATCATGGTAAACACATATTATCTTTGTACGGTATGTATATGTACTGCCTTTGCATGTGGCACCTGTGGACCATGCATCATAACTTGTCTGGTTTTTGCTTTTCTGTATGCCTGTCTTGAGAGTCTCCTGAGCGAATTTGTCAAAATTCATGAGCATCAGACTGTTGCATGGAACACACTCTGGAATGTGCTTGCGTTGCTTACTTCATGCTTCATCACCACGCTCGAAGGAAGCACAGCAAGAACAGAACACAAGAACCCCAAATCTGTAATGTGCGGCAGCGATGCTTTCAGCTGGGTACTTACCTGTCACCAGCTCTAACGTGGAGTGCATCATAAGCTTTGTTGTGCTGTCATGTGCAAAACCTTGTTTCAAAAGCCAGTCAGAGCGCTTATATTATACCCTAAATATTTATATATAATCATTTTTGTCTTATACGCTGAGCAAGCAGCCATCTGCTTGAAAGGCACCACAGCAATTACGCGAGGCATCAATGGTCTGCACGCTGACAAGGTGGTTTCATTTGCTCACCTGCAAGGTAGAGGCTGGATAGCAACAACATCTTCTTTCGTACTGGACATGCTGTGTGGTGTTAATGCTCTGTAAACTTATTTGGTGTATATATCTCGTATTTGGTCTATGTTTGGTAAGAATTTGGTGTCACACAGTATGCTGCTGCGGTATTTGCAATACCTCCAGCCATGTTTGGCTCTCTGCACTGAAGTTATGCTCATTTCTGTTAAAGACACCGTTATTCTGCTGAGCCTTACAACAGGTTGCTGTAATGCTGGCTCGCTGTAAAAATTGCTCGTTTGTGGTTCAGGATCCTGATGTGACTTATGCACCAAACCCAGCCCTCTTTGACATCTGGCATTTGGCTTCTTCTTGCCTTTTTGAACTGCACAGCTGCACAGACACAAGCTTCATTGACCATGCTGAAAACTCCTCAGAAGTCGAGCCAGAAGTTCTGGATTCCCTTCCTGCACTCCTCATCCCTCATCTTCTTCTTCTCCTTCGTCTCAACACTCCTCCTTGTTCTTCTTCAGGATATCGATGTGGCATATGCAACAGACCCAGCCATCTTTGACGACTTTGAGGCTGATCTGACCTCCTTGCTGGAAGTGCCCGATCTGGATTTTTCCAGTTCTCAAGATTTCCCCAGAGCCACCTACAGAGACTCAGCTTTTGCCTCAACAAGCGCTGCAGCTGGTAAGCACCTGATCAGCACCGCAGGATGTATGGCATCGTTTCATGTCATCACTGCTTTCCACTTGACAGGCAATAGCCAAGTCTGATGTCCAGACAGGTGCGCAGCTGATTTCAGCTCTTCATCCATCCATGCATTTGTCACCTGCTGGTTTGTGCAGTTGCTTCCCTTTTCATGCTTAGTCATCCAGTCATTCAATCAGTGTCTTCTACTAGGCTGAGGCACATTCAGCCCTGAGCAGCTTCCTGTGTGAGGCCCTTTTCTTGGCAGTCAGTGTACTACCAGCGTTGTGAATCGATGCGGCCCTCTCTCATGTGTCATATGTGTGTGCAGGGCCATCTTATGCACCTTCTGCCAATCTGGCTGGGGATGCAGAGGTCCCAGACTTTGAGCCAGATTTCAAACGCCAGCGCAAGTAGTCGCTAGACGCTCAGCCCAGCCCCAGCCCATCCTTCTTCATCATCAGGCCACTCTTTACTTCAGTGCTGGAAGAGCGTTCTTCTTCTTCTATGTTGACAGCTTGCACCTGCCACGCCTTGCTCCACTTTGTGGCTTTGGCATGCGCATGAGTTTAGGGCTTCAGGCTAGGGTTTATGGCTCAGGGTTTATGCCCTAAATGCTGACTCAGAACAGGCCTTGGAGCCTGAAGGCCATCAGAGCTGCTATGCGTTCAATGCCGCATGCTGATTGGCTGGATTAGTTAGTGCAGTCATAGCTAGAACTGGTGAATTGGCTGAACCAAGTTGAGCCTGATTGGCAGAACCACAATTACTGCAGAGGCGTATGTGGGATCTTCAGCCATTCTGTTTAGCTTGCAGTGCAGTTTGCACATCAGCAAATGTTTTCATGCAAGGCGGTATTGTTTGGGAGATTGTTCGATAGCCGCCTTGTCTTTTGCTGATGTGCTTATTGCAGATCAGACAGCAGCTTTGTTTGTCTTGTCTGTTCAAACATATAGGGAGCATGCTGTTGATGACTTTGCAAGTCCGGCCTTGATTGCGTCAGTGTCACAGTGTCATATGAATGGATTTTGTTGAAGCCTAGGTTGGGCCTGATTGCTAGTATGTACAAGGCCACTTTATTGGCATGCCTTTTCCTCTGTTTTATTCTTTAGTAGTGCATGGTCGTGCCTATGCTGTCCCTGTGGTTTGTTTGAGTCGTATTCTTGTCTAGCTAGCATCAATTGTGTATGTGACAATCGATGGCACATTGCCGCTTGCATTTTGACAGTAGTACGCTCACACTTTGTCAACTCCAATTTGGTTTGTACTGACACTGTAACATCTGTACAGACTGTGGCAACACGTCTGTCCAAACGTGTGAACTGGCGTTTGGGACTGGCGTTTGTCAGGACACAATATACCACGTGCATGCATGCACACAGGCTCTGCATGCCATCGCACATGTGGTCACCAATGACACGCAGAAGTTTGTCTGCTAGCCCTGTCCACAATATTCGTCTACGTCTTGTGTGGCACCGAAAGAATGTTGAGTAATACAAATTATTACTAGCAGGTAAGAAAAACAATCAAACAACCAAATGCTGCAATGATTGTCAGATTGTAGAAGACATGCGTTGCATTGCATTGCATTCAACATGCAATTCATGGTGCTTCCTTGCTCCAAAATTAGTAGTCTGCGTCGGCTGGACCCTTGCTGCAAATGCAAGCAATGATGCATGCAGCCTGCTTTGCCCTCACAGTCCCTCAAGAAACTGGAAGTCAAACAGCAAGTCATACTAGTGCCAATAGATCTAATGTATGCACATACAGCAAGTAAAACAGCAGCAGATGCAGGACCAAATCAGACACAGGTTTGTCCGTGTTTGCAATCAGTAGCCTGAATCATAGCTGCATCATCTGCTGCTGGTCAAAACTTGGAACAGTATCTTGCATCAGCTTCCAAGGCTTTCTGCTGGGCCATGCTACTTTGCTGCGCATCTCTTCTTCAGCCATCATGACATCTTGCTGCTGCTGCTGCTGCTTGGACTTTGGTCCGTAGAAATCAGGAGTCTCCACCAAAGTAACTGCAAAAATCACAATGAATACAAATATGGAATAGCAGCAGAGTGGTACATACATAAGCCACATTCACTCAGCATATTATGGCGCGCGCACGCGCACGCACGCACGCACGCACGCACGCACGCACGCACGCACACACACACACACACACACACACACACACACACACACACACACACACACACACACACACAAGACGTTCTATGCATGTCAAGATCACACAGGGCCTTCACGTGAAGGGTCAAGGCATGCAGCAGGGGACGGGCACCCGGGGGGGTGTGAGGGGGCCCCGGGGAACCCCAGGATGCACAGAGTATGATGATGCAGATTGTATGGCAATGTGTTGCATGGCAAAGAGTTAGGTCACACAGCTAATCAACCATCAACATCTGTCTGTCTCATTGATGTGACAGGAAGGCTCAAGAAGCACACCTGAAGCTTCCTTGGGCGAGGCCTCTACTTCAAACAGAATCAGCTCATTCTGCCCATCTTGTAGCATGGGCCCGGGGATGTACATGGTCATTTGGGGACCCGCTGAGGGCCAGTACCATCCCAGATTGAATCCATTCAGGAAGAGCACGCCCTTTGACCAGGCTGGCATGGCCAGGAAGGAATCTGGCAAGATGCCGTCTTTAGATTTCAGGCTGGCATCAGCATTGAAGGTCCCCCTGCAGTGCAGGCAAGTGAGTACAATACAAGCAATATGTAACATATCAGTAATAGTAATATATGTACAGGTATAGATATAAATACAAGTATGCATATAGATATAGATATAGATATAGATATAGATATAGATATAGATATAGATATAGATATACATACAAGTGTAAAACAAATACAAGCGATATTGCACAAATAAAGCAGGTGATTGTCTTCATATTCATTCCATGGTTCCATGATTCACACCCTGTTGTTCTGTCAAAACATCACTTGAACAAAATTGGGTGTTGCCATTTCAATGGCAGACATCTGCTGACCGCTGAGCATGAGGTAATTTTCCTGATGTTATGTAACAAACAACTTTGCAAGCAGCCGTGAGCATGTTGTTGCAACATGACACAGACTGGACTACTGTGTAGCACTACTGAGGGGCACAATACAAACAGCATTTGTATGGCCAGTTGTGCGGCCATGGTATGGATTATAATGGCAATCTGCAACCAATACATTCTGTTGAGAAATGCTGCCCAAAGTGACAACTCCCAGCAGTGGTTACTGGCGCTGCTACAATGTGCATTAGAGCAGACTGCAGAGCGAGCATTGGAAGATGCGTTAAGTCTGTGTGGTGGTATGTTAGTACATATGCTACTTTATGTAGGAGCTGCGTTACAGGTTTGACACATTGCGAGTGCACAAGTCTTGCATGCCTTCCAATTGCTGAGTGACTCGCCCACAATGCATGTTGTACGATGGTGCCTCCACTCATGTCTTCCTACTCGCCTTGCCAGTCAAGCTACTGCCTTTTCAGTCAAGCTACGCCTTTTCAGTCAAGCTAGTCGCCTTTCCAGTCAAGCTACTGCCCTATGGCAGGTCATCTGACTCATCATCAGAAATTCACTTGCCTGTAAAAGGTAGGGGTGGGAATGGACTCAGCATTGGGGGCAGAGCCCGCCTGGGTTGGGAAGGGAATGAGGGCGGTGTCTTTCAGCTCCAAGGGGAACACCCTCCAGTCCTCCAGCAAATCACCTGCAAAGTATGGGATCGCAGTTTGCCTGCCTGTCTAAACAGCTTAGCATTTCCTGTGCTGGACACTGTATTTGGCACCCTTTCATGTCAATGCTTACAGCTGACCAGCGTTTTGAGTCAACAGCAGATCTGACAAGCATACAAGAGACAGCGCAAGAATTGCACATTTGCTTTTCTGTGATGACTTGTATAAAAGCAGCAGAATCACAGAAACAGCGCGCCAAAAGAGACCAGTGCTCAAAGGCCTACCATTCAGGTAGACGTCTTGTGACATCAGTCCCTTGAGGTCAAATTTGGACCCTGAGTTGTCACGCCCAATTCCCTCTACCAGGATGTCTAGGGTTATCAGGTCCTGGTCAGTGCTGAGGGTGTCCAATTCAGGCAAGCTGACTTTAGCTTTCTTGTTGCGGTCAAGAGAAGCAACCACTTTGCCTTCCACCATGATCTGCATGCATGGCACTGACTTTTAGCTTGGAAGACGTAGGTTTTTGGTATGGCATAGATTTTCAGTTTGAAGTCGTAGGTCTTCAGTTTGAAGTCGTAGCTTTTCAGTTTGAAGACATGGATTTTCAGTTTGACGTAAGCTCTCTTGATCAGGGATCAGAGCAAGATCCAGTAGTGAAAGCACACCTGCTTGTACTGACTAAGCCTGTAATGACTAAGGTACCCTGGCGTATGTCTATGTATGCTGCACCGATTTCAAACGACTCAAACACTGCCAACCTGGGAACATCTGAGGAAATGAAGTTGCAAATTAGCCGCTTACCTAGGCAGAGTCATGCAAACTGTACACTTTTGTTGCATAGTCATGCAAAATAAACGCCTACTTTGGCATAGTCATACAAGTTAGACGCTTACCCTGACATAGTCATGCAAATTAGACACCTACCCTGGCATAGCCATGCAAATTAGACGCTTACCCTGGCATAGTCATGTAAGTTAGACGCCTACCCTAGCACAATCATGCAAATTAGACGCTTACCCTGGCATAGTCATTAAAATTAGACACTTACCTTGGCTTAGTCATGCAAATCAGGTGCTTACCCTGGTATAGTCAAGCAAATTAGACGCTTACCCTGGCATAGTCATGCACTGGGCTTGACACATCTAGCTCAGCACCATTCCGCACAGCCTCCGCTTTCACCTTCGCCCTATACAAGATCAAACCTCCCCTGCAGCAGACATGAAGCCTTCAACAATAATAATATTAACTGAAACGCTTTCTGGCTCATGATGAGCTAGGTACGTGCAGGACAAGTCTTGTCTCTCCAGAGCAGCCTGTCTTGTGCATCCGTTCAATCACTCATCAAAGCATTGTTACATTGATAGCAAGGGTCTAGTGCAGGTGTTGAATTGAGGTCTCGAAGGGTTCAAGTCTGGCAAGCGTAGGATCAAAGCCTTGCTTGCTTTTGCCGGGCAGGGTCAAGCGAGCTGTTTCAAGAGTGGGAAGTCGCCTTATCTTCCTTACTACCGTCCAAGGACGTGGCTTCTGAGACGACTGCATAGACCAGTTCACACTTGGGGTTGCTTGACAACAAGGGGGATCGAGGGGTGAAAGCGCACTGAGCCAACTGATGAGTGCTGCAAGGACGTTGCGTGAGTTGAGTACAAGCTTGATTCAAGTATGATTCTGAGTAACAGGAAGCACTCAAGTATGAGCTTGGGTAACATCAGCAGGTCAAGAGGGCGGCGTGTCATCAGCCTGAACAGAGCAAGCAATGCTCAGCAGCTGCTAGGCCTAGCACCCTCAGTCAGGTCCAAAAAGTTTACTATAGCAGGGATCTAAGAACCTGTGCTACAGTCAACTTCTTGGATCTGACAGGGGTTGCTAGACCTAGCAGCTGTTGACCATTGCTTGCTCTGGTCAGGTTGATGATATGCTATCTTCTTGGCCAGCACAAGTTGAACTGGAGCAGCTGTACAGGATCAAAATCTCTCCCCTGCAGCGCAGGAGAAGTTCTCAATGAACCACCCAATCCATGTTGTAAGATAGTGAATGTGTACAGGATTGCAATTCCCTGCAGCACATGATGAGTGCTCATTGAACCACCCAATCCTTGCTGTATGATAGTGACATTGTTCAGGATCAAAATCTCCCCAGCAGCACAGCAGCACATGAGAAGCTCTCAGTGAACCACCCAATACTTGTCGTATTGTAGTGAATGTGTACAGGATTGCAATTCCCCCTGCAGCACATGATGAGTGCTCAATGAACCACCCAATCCTTGCTGTATTATAGTGAAATTGTACAGGATCAAATTTACCCGGCAGCACATGATGAGCCCTTAATGAACCACCCGATCCTTATTGTATGATAGCAAATGTGTACAGGATTGCAATTCCCTGCAGCACATGATGAGCCCTCGATGAACCACCCAATCCTTGTTGTGTGACAGTGCATGTGTACAGGATGCAATTCCCCTGCAGCACATGATAAGCCCTCAATGAACCGCCCAATCCTTGTTGTATGATAGTGGATGTGTACAGGATCAAACCTGCCCTGCAGCACCAATGAATGTTGCACGGCATTGACATTGAAGCAGCTGTACAGGATTGCAACTCCCCTGCAGCACATGAGACGCCCTCGTTGAGCCATGCAATTCCTTATTGCTCTGTTAGAAAAACTAGGTCTACAATTTAACTTCAGACTTTTTAGACATGATGCACACTTTGCGCTGATGATGCGATCAGGACTATTGACAACATATGTGCAATCTAGTTGGTTGGCTGAAGATGTACATCCTCCTCCTCCTGCATCTGCTTCCCCACATCTTCCTGGCAGCATATTTGATTTGACTGTTACGTACATTGTTTGCCCTGTGTACAAGTCCCAAACATATACACACAGCTGTGCGACATGAAGTAGCATAGCCTGGTCAAAAGCCATTCTGGCCATTCCACAGCTGCAGATACACCCATGCACGTGCACTTGCTGGCAAGATGCAGAGTGTATAGAAGATGTAGAATCCAATTTCATTTGTTGTCAGCAAAAGATACCATTCTACATCTACAAGGTGTGCATTGTCGTGATCACAATGGCATCTCATGAGGGCACGGTGCCAAAAACGCAACTTGTATATTGCTTGCCCAATTCACACAGATTATGCTCGAATTCATTTCTGGTCATGCAATACAGGGTGATTCATAGAGTAACAGTCATGTTGACCTGTCAAATTACTGTGTTCAAGTCCTGATAATACGACATAGATAATGCAACACTGCTTCAATGACTCACCCTTGACCATACTCCTCCATAGGCCGAGGTCTCCTAGAGATGATGCCATCGCCCGGCCACAGCTGTGGCAGGGCTTCCAGCAGTGGCACTGACTGTTTGAGGTCCACCTGGCCGTAAGCTTTGATGGTGGGCGGCGGTGGCGATGCAGGTGGCTCGGATCCCATGTGCTTCTTGACAGCATCTCGGATCATCTGTATGCATGAGTCAGGGTTGAGGGTGTAGGGTCTGAAATTTGTCAATGTCGAGTATTGTGGTTTGGCGTTCGATGTCAAGGGTTGAGGGGGAAAAAGTTGTGAATGTTTGTGAAACACCCAAATCTTGAGGCAGGTCAAGCCTGAATTTCTCCATGACAAACTGGCCATATTCTCAGCTTGAATACCATGCATGGATCCCACTTCCAGAAGTCACCAAATCATCAACTCACGATATTATGCATCATGCTGCATGTTACCTCATACTTGCTAGGTCAGCATGCGTTTCAACACGTTTCTTGTCATGCCAAAACTTACCTCATACTTGTTACAAACTGAAACCTGACCTGACAAAAAATGGAAAGCATATTTTGTCGGTGTTTCAAATATTAAGCGAATGACAAAAACTTGGGACGCTGACAAAAAATGCTTTGCATCCAACAAGTACCACTCATTTCAACGTTTGTTTTGAGGCAGCATATTACCTCATACTTGTTGGGTCCCCCAATGCCCGGCTGGCCATACTGTCCTGCCTCACTCACCATACAGTCGTAGTCATAAGATGTGATGTGAGCCTGGTAGCTCTCCCCTGCGCCCTCCTCTGCATATAGCGCTATTCCTGCCCCTGCACCACAAGGAAGAGGTCATCATTCGATGCCTGCTTTTGTCGAGCAGAAAGAGTAGTGTGATGTGATTGATGCCCAGAACAGTTGCTGTCAATGTGCTCAGTGCGGCAAACTTAGGACTGTTGGAACAATGTTGTACTGTCTGAAATCCATAATCAAGATTGAGCCAATACATTTGTGATGCTGTGAACAAGCCTGTCTGGAGGGAGCTGACTTGTGTTGCATGCACCTGATGCCTGCTGGCTCACGCCTCGTTTCAGTTGTATTATGACTGTTATTAATGTGCTCAGAAAGCTACTTGAGCTTCTGCTCAGTCAGGAGGAATATGTTGTGATGACATACAGTTTCATTGTAATCTGTAGCACAGTCAACCACTCATAACCTGCAACCTAAGTTGATGCTGGCCAACACATGGGAAGCTTTCCATTGTGGCTACAGATAAAAGGATGAACTTGTGTCATCACAAAGGCTTCCAAATGACCCAGCTGAAGCTTTGCATTGGTGCTGTCAATGTCATAGTCCTGAGGATTGGATGGTGCCGTTCTTGTTGCCATATATTGTTGCCGTATGTTACTATCATACATTGTTGCCTTGCAGACACTTTTTGGCTCACCAACACGTGACTATGCTTGGCCGTGCTCAGCTGAGTTCAATGTGAACCAATTTTGCACAGACGATGAAAGTCCACCATAACAAAACCAACATGAAACGTGTCACAGCTGAGCAGACTAGAGCTGCTTAGCATTGACAGGGAGTTTGTTGCCTATGTCCAAGGGTTGTGTCCTGAATGTGTATCTGCTCTTCCCACATCTGATGACTCAGCATGGCAGAACTCCACAAGAGTGCACGGTCAAGAAATGTGGGAAGTCAACAGTCACTCCTTTGCCAAAGCCTTGATGATATTCTCTGCAGCTAGCAGACCAGAGCTAGTAGACTTCAGATAGTAGACTGCAATCAGTACACAGCAGCTAGTAGACTGAAATCAGTGGACTGCAATCAGTAGACTACACAGGTAGTCGACTGCAGCTAGTAGACTGCAACTGGTGGACTGCAGCTGGTAGACTGCAGCTGATATGCTGCAGCTGGTAGACTAGAACTAGTAGTCTACAGCGCTAGAAGACCAGGCTAGTAGACTGCAGATAGTAGTCTGCAATCAGTAGACAGCAGCTAGTAGACTGAAATCAGTAGACTGCATCCAGTAGACTGCAACTAGTAGACTGCAGACTGCAACCAGTAGACTGCAACTAGTAGACTGCAGACTGCAAAGGTAGTAGACTGCAGCTGGTAGACAGCACAGGTAGTAGACTGCAGCTAGCAGACTGCAAACGTGTGATGCTGTTTTGTAACACTCACTGAGAGCATGCTGAGCCAGGTACACTTACAATGCAGGGTCAAGGGGTTGAATCCTGTCTTGCAGCACACACTTTAGTCATCTGGACGTACACTGAGCGCATGCTGAGCATCATACACTGTCTCTTCTGTCACCTGTTGGCTTGCCAAACAGGTAGTAAAGGAGTGCTGTATGGTGCTCAACAGCCACGGGCTGCCGCCTCAGGAGGCTCCCATAAGAACTGCCGGAAGGTGTACGGACTTTTCACTGCATTTCTTTCTTCACTGATCAAAAGCTTCTGCACTGTAGTGGCCATGCACATACATTGGTCATGATGCATGGTGGTGTAGCCAGTGAGTTATGTTCATGCATCACAACAGTCCATGTAGTATTGTGCATCATGCATGCAGGACATTGTGGGCTCAGTCCAGTCTTGTTGTCCTCGTGTATATTGTTTGCGTGATAAACATGTTTATGTCGCTTGTATCTTATTTTGGAATCCTACTTATGTGTTCTTGTATGGAGGGCTGAGTCAAACTGTGTCATAACAACTTGCAAGTCATGCCTCTTGTCAGATAGTGTGACAACTGCCGCCTTGCCTGACAGCTGGCCGTGAGCTTCCCTTGGTATCATGCCATTCAAGGCCAGACACAAATGCTTGGACGCTTTTGCTCACTGGGCAGAGCTCAGCATGAGAGCATGCAAGCAAAATGCAGACTCCCCTGATCTCTGCCTTGCATACTGCAAGGCAGAGATCAGGGGAGTCGTTGCAGTCGTTGCAGCATGACAGCTTTGCGACAACAAATGCAAAATGGTGCCCACCGCATGCTGGTCTACATCAGCTGCAAGTACAGTACATTTCATATCTGCTGAGCAATTACTTTATACAGATCACAGTCCAATCAGTATCTGATGAATAGCAATCAGCCTTGCAGCAGGCACGAAGACTCATTCAAATCTGCTCCACGGCTTTGAATGAGTTTTGGTGCCTGCTTCAAGGCTGGGTACAAACGCGTCTGACAGTGTGTGCTGAGCAGATTTTGCATGATGAGGCGACAGCCTCCTGGGGAGAGCAAAGCGACTTAGCAGTGTATGCTGCTGGTTGTTCATGCAGCTGACAGGCTTGCATTCATATTGACATTCATAATCAAGCTGGCCCCACCTCAAGCAACACTTGGAAGGAACAATCATATCACATCAAGACAATACAACAGTAAAATCCTGACAGTATACACTATGCAACGATATGATATACATTATACTGGGACATGTACAATTTTCAGGCTTTCAGTGATGTTTTATGTAGTAATGTCAGTTGTTGCATATGAACTGCAAATTTCAGTTGGTGCCGCAAGGGACACTTGCATGCTTGCTGTCATGCTTGTTGTCCAGAACCAGAAACACATTTTCTGTACTTTTTGATCCATAAAGATTCTTTGTTCTTCCTTTGTTTGGGCATTTTCAACTCAATCAGCTTTTTCTGTGCAGAGCATGAGGGTCTGCTTGCTTGCTTGCTGCTGTTACTGTTTTGTACAAGCCTGCTTACTGTGATAAGCTGTTCACACAAGCTCTGAGACTAGTCAAGCAAAATATTTGCGGATCACACAGGCAACTGCATTCTTGCAGGCTGATCTGAAGAGTCTCATCATCTCATGTGTTGATTGACAATTTTCTTCTGCTCAGCCTGTCCTAGAAACGTCATTACAGCAAGCATTCCTGAGCTCGATGACAGATGATCATGTCGCCATCACAAACTGGAAGCTAGCAATGTTCACAACACTGTTTTGTGAACTCTGTAAAATATTCACAGAGTGTGTTTTCTGAGTTCACAAACTTCAGCTAGAGGTGCTATGTCAATGCAATGTCCCTTGGGCTACATTCAAGCCGTATGGCACGTTCCCGTTATCACGCCTGACAGCGTAGGTTTTTCTTTTCTTTTCTTTTCTTTTCTTTTCTTTTCTTTTCTTTTCTTTTCTTTTCTTTTCTTTTCTTTTCTTTTCTTTTCTTTTCTTTTCTTT
>JAABUO010002416.1_pt1 | contig 22812 bp, 16 predicted proteins | sample 5559291 | NCBI WGS metagenome assembly JAABUO01 (sample SAMN10711878, study PRJNA513372) | rock metagenome | isolation source: Antarctica rocks | place: Antarctica: Victoria Land, Finger Mt sud
TGGGGTCGGCTTCACCGTGTGTGCGCGGAGGGTAGACCCGCTCGGCGAGGGCTTTTGCAGCGGTGGCCAGGATGCCGCCAATCACGCCGGCAAGTAAACCCTTGGCTAGAGACTGATCTCCGAGGTAAGCGTGCGTCTGTTTTTCGGCGGGTTCGGCTATCTTCTTTTCAACGAAATCGGTAAGCATATCGGCGATCATGAATGTTTGCTCCTCAGGCTCCGTGAGATGCGGATTTGTTGCCCGGCGTGACGGCACCAAGCGGAAAGTGTTTCCGTGGCCTGCGGGTGAAGATGAATAGCGGTGACGTTTAGTGCTGCGATCCGGGCGCTGCGCCGTCCTGCCATTCGTACGCGACGATGCCGAGATCACCGAGCGATTTGATGACGGCTTCCAAGTTGCGCCGGAGTTCGGGTTCGGCACTGGCGGGCGCATCGTGAGCTTCCTCGATCGCAACCACGCGCCCATAAGGCCATGCAGTTTCGGGAACAGCGTTGAGGGCCGGGCCGAGGTCGGAGGTACGCACGTTCAGGTTCTGGCGGCGCGCTCCCACCGGACGCAGCAGACCGCCCTCGCCGAGAGAGGAGGTATTGGCGTCGGCTACGGTGACGTGCAGGGTAACCATCGAGGCCTGGATGGTGAGGTAAGGATTCTCCCAGGTGGACAGGGAATGGACGGCGAGATAGCGACTCTTCGCGGGCGATGGAATCTTGTCCAGGTCGGCGCGGATGTCTTCAAGCTGCTTGCGTGTGGACGCAGAGTTATCTCCAGCCGGCGATCGATAGGGAAGAACGCTGCGGCTGCAACCGCAAAGGACGGTGAGAACGAGGAGGAGGGCAGGTGTACGCACGCTTTCGTAAGAATAAACGAGGAACCGTGAATTGGTGCGCGGCGCGCGTTTGGGAAAACCTAAGCGTAGATAGCTACTTACCGGTAAAGCGGGCTTTGCGTTTGTGGAGGAACGCGTCCACACCTTCTTTTTTATCTTGGCTGTCGCTGAGAGTGCCGAACAGACGCGCTTCAAGTGCGAGTGCCTGATCGAGAGGCAGCGCCGCACCTTCGCGAACAGCCTCCATGCATGCGGCGAGGGCGAGTGGCGCTAAATCGGCCATCTGCGCGGCCATCGCGCGCGCCACGTCGAGCAGATCGTCATCCGCGACGACCAGGTCGACGAGACCCATGCGGAAGGCTTCTTCAGCCGCCACCATGGCACCCGTTAGCAGCAGGCGGAGGGCTGCTGATGGCCCGACCAGACGCGGCAGGCGTTGGGTTCCGCCGTAACCCGGCAACAAGCCTAGCTTGACTTCAGGCTGGCCCAGACGCGCGGACTCCGCAGCGATGCGGAGCGTGCAGGCCATGGCGAGCTCGCAGCCGCCTCCCAGCGCGAAGCCGTTGATGCAGGCGATGACGGGCTTGCCGCAGGTTTCGATGCGGGTGAAGACATGCTGTCCGCGCAAGGCGAGCGCTTCGCCAGAGGACGCGTCGGTGAGCGCCAGCTCGTTGATGTCGGCACCGGCTGCGAAGGCCTTTGCTCCCGCGCCAGTGAGCAGGATCACGCGGATGCTGGGATCGGCGGCGAGCAGGGTGAACACTGCGTCGAGATCAGAAAACATCTGCGCATTCAGGGCGTTCAGAACCTCGGGACGATCCAGCGTGACGATGGCGATGGGCGCTTCGAATGCAATCGTGAGGGTCGCGTAGGCGGGCCCGGCCACCTCCGGCGAAGGCGTTTCGGGCAGGTCGTTGGAGATAGTGTTGGACATGGTTGGCGCTCCGGGGCTTCTGAACTGGACGATACAATGAGAGACATGATCAAGGGAATGACAGTGGTCGAGCCGGTGGCTGGCGCGGAGGACTTTGCCGCGTTGGGACGGCTGTTTGGCGAACTGGGCTTTGAACCCGGTAAGGGATGGAAAGACGACAGCGGCGAGGGCTCGGCGTTCCTGGCTCCCTTGGGAAATCTGGAGCTGGTGACCGGGCGTTTGCCGGGAGTTCCACGTATTTTGATTGAGGTGACGCAGCTGGATTACGTGCGCGCGTCTGCAGCTAAGTGGGCGGAAGGCGCTGAATCGGCAACGGTCTCGGAGGTCGCGGCAACTCACTGGAACTCGCGGCTATTCACGCTGACTGTGGGCACTCTTCAGGTAGGTTTTTGGCAGTCGGAAGATCCGCTGCATGGTGCGGTCGAAGCTGTGGAAGGCGGAGTTTCGGCCGAGGGTATGCGTTTCTGCGTAATTACGACGCGTTGGAATACGGTGATTACGGACAGGCTGCTGCAAGGTGCGCTCGATTGCCTGCTTCGGAGTGGCGCGGCACGTAAGGACGTGCAGGTGGTGCGGGTTCCGGGCGCGTGGGAGATTCCAAACGCTGCACGAACTGCGGCTGAAAGCGGCAACGTGGACGCGGTGATCACGCTCGGTTGTTTGCTGCGTGGAGAGACGGCGCACTACGAAGCCATTTACACCGAAGTTGCGCGCGGCATCGGACAGTCTCAGCAGGAGACCGGTGTGCCGCACGCGTTTGGCGTGCTAACCTGCGAGACCCTGGAGCAGGCACTTGATCGTGCTGGATTGAAGGCAGGGAACAAAGGCTACGAGGCTGCATCGGCGGCGATTGAAATGGTGCATGTGAACCGCACGCTGAAGGGTGGCCGTTAGGTGGGAACACGCCGTAAGAGCCGCGAGCTGGTGATGCAAATGCTGTTCCAGGGCGATCTTGGGAAGCAGACGCCCGCTGAGGTTAGCAAGGTGTTTTGGCCTTCCGTGACAGACATTGACGAAGAGACAAGGGGCTTCGCCGAGGACCTCTACCGCGTGACGACAAGCCGGACGGTAGAGATCGATGCGTTGATTGAGGAGCACTCAAAAAATTGGCGGCTGGAGCGCATGCCGGTCGTCGACCGCAGCTTGCTGCGTGCAGGCATTGCGGAGATGCTGGGTTATCCGAAGACGCCTGCGGCTGTGGTCATCAACGAGACGCTCGAGGTAGCCAAGCGCTTTGCGGCGCCCGAGTCCATTCATTTCCTCAATGGTGTGCTGGACGCGGTTGCGCGCGATCTGTTGAAAGCACGGCTGGGCTGAGAGAAACGGCAACGCAGATTCCCTTCGGGAATGACAAACCAAGAGCCAGACCAGATTGTCCATTCCTGGATAATCGTCATCCTGACCGTAGTGAAGGATCCCTGTATTCCCCGAACGCGCTATATTGCACGCCCTTACCAAGTCCATCACAGAGTTGGGGTGAAGCCCTAAGGCTGTATTTGCATTCCGGGCGGTACCTGCTGTGGCGTCGTCGAAGGTTGCGGGTGGCTGGCGTAATTCTCGAGGATGAGCTTTTTCTCGTCGAGTTCAAAGCGGTGCTTGCCGGCTTTCGTGGCTTCGATGAAGCTGAGCGGCGTGCCAGGGCAGAGCAGCAAGGGAGGAGTTCCGGGAGGCGCTTTCTGCCCGTTCGGAAGCAGGTTGAGCGGTGCTGTCACGACTGGGTCGAAATCGAGTGCATTAGCACTGCCGCCAACAAGCCCCTGTCCTGGAACTGTGTGTGCTGACTGGCCTCCGGCTTCGCACGAAGCAAGCGTCAAGGGTGCCGAAACAAGATTGAGTTCCGGCGTTTGGAACGGGTAGCGGCAGGTAGGCGGCTGATCGGGAGCGTCGGTCGAGTAGCTGCACAAACCATGGCCGGGAACCGAGAATGGTGTTCGGGTAGCCTTCCACGTCTGCGCGGGCTGAGCCTTGATGTGCTGCACTGCGATCGAAAGGTGGATGTCCGCAGGAATGGACTTGATCTTGTTGTAGACGTCGAGCGGAACGGGAACGCGAACGATGGCGAACGGAGTTCCAGCATTGATTTCACCGGGTGCACTGGCGTATGGCCCACTGTAGTTCACGCCCGCAGCGTGCACGGTGAGGGCGGCTCCCTGAATGGTGTAGTTGGAGTTCGGGTCTGTGCCGGTCACACTGAAAGGGATTGCGAGTTCAGCCTGGTTGCGGAAGGTGGCGAGTGGGCCGGGCTGCGGCCTTTTCGGAAGATACTGTTGGGGAATTTCGGCGAGTGTGGGCTGGCTCGATCCTGAAGCGACCGGGTACGCGTGCCGTATGAGCGCGGTAGCAGGCGTGAGAAAAACCAGGATCACGATCAGCAGCGGGGTCGCAATCAGCAGGATCCTTGAGATTGCTGTCCTGCGTGTCGCATATTGATAGAGCAAGGCAATGGCCGGAAGAAGGATAAAAATTGCGGTCAGGATAGGTGTGAGCGCCGGCGGAATCAGGCGCTGGAAAGCGACAAAAGCGACCATAAGGCCGAGCGCCAGAACGTAAAGAATGGCACCCAGCACGGACAAGAGCAGACGCGCGAAGGTGCTTGTGACAGCGGCCAGCGCCGTTACCGGGATCACGATGATGACAGTAAGCAGCAGCAGGTTATGCAGCAGCGCAGGGATAGCCGAGGTAGGGTGCAGGCCTGCATGCAGCAGCAGAAAACATTGCATCAGCAAGAAGGGAAGATAGAGAAAAGCCACGATGTAGAGCAGCTTGGCAACGAGGAGCTTGGCCCAATGGTAGGGGCGCGAGGTCCAGAACTGACGGTCGCCCACGAGCGATTCGTCGTGGATCAGGCGCGAGATCATAACCAGCCATGCAATCGGCATGAGCAGCTTGAGGAAGCCCGCCAGAATGGGCGCAAAGGCCGCGTACGGGCTGGAGGTCCAGTGCGACGGAGCGGACCAGGCAAACGCCACGAACAAGGCGAGCACAACCAGAGTTTCGGGCCAGAGGTGGCGGAGGTCCTTGCGGAAGATGAGAATCGGCTGAGGCAGGGCCATCGTATCGTTCGTCCTTGGTGGATGCAGGCTGGCAGTTGTGGCAGAGATTGGAGTCAGGCCGCTTCGGCAGAGATTGCGGGCGTGCGGCCGGATTTAGCGAGCGCAAGGAAGATGCTGCGCAGCGTCATGGGTGCGAGCTGTAGGTTCAGCGGGACCGGGGACGGAAAGACCCCGGCAACTTCAGCCGCAACGTCTTCTGTATCCGCGTGAGTATGAACGAAGCGCGCCGCGCTGAGGGTATGTTCCAGCAGCAGCCAGGACTCCGGCGGGGCACCGGTCTGGGTTAGCACCGCAGAGGACGGTTGTCCCGAAGGCGAAGGCAGCGTAACCGTGACCTCGCGAAACCGTGCGGTAAGGCTGGTCATTTCTTCAGCAAAGAGCAGATGGCCCTGGTGGAGGAAGCCGATGTGCGTGGCGAACGATTCGACTTCAGCCAGATCATGCGAGCTGATCAGAATGGTGGGGCGTTCGACAGCCACTGCATTGGCAAACGCCTCGCCCGCTGCTAAAGAACGCGGGCGGACGCGATTCATCAGCGCTTCAATGAGTTCATCGCGAACCAGCGGATCGAGACCGCTGAAGGGCTCGTCGAGCAGAATGAGGGGCGGAGAGAAAGCCAGAATGGACGCCAGCGCGGCTTTCATCAGCATGCCGCGCGAGAGATGCTTGAGCTTGCGATCCAATGGAAGTTCAAGCTGCTGGACGAGCGCACGGTCATCCCACGTGGGGTAAAAGCCGGAAAGGTAGCTGAGGAACTGGCCGACGGACATCCAGTCCGGAAGTTCCTGGTTTTCGCTGGCGTAGCCTATCCGGGTGAAGTCAGATCCGGTCAGGCGGGTTGTGTCCTCGCCCAGAATCCGGGCCGACCCGGACGTAGGATGCACCATGTTCATCAGCATTTTAATCAGCGTGGTTTTGCCCGCACCATTGTGCCCTACCAGAGCAAAGACGGCCCCACGCGGAACCGTCAGGTTCAAAGGATGAAGGGCTTGCGTCTTTCCATAGCCCTTGGAAAGCCCGTTGGTCTGAATGGCGGGCGTTTCCTGGGCAGAAGTCTGGGTTGCTGGCATCATGTCGTTTTGCGTAGGCTCCGACTTGGAGGCTAGCAGAAAACCCCAACGTTGTTGCTGAATTTTGCTCTACGTTGGCCCAACATCGAGAGTGAGGCGGCGTGTCGTAACCGCTATTTACCTTGTGGTTGTGTTCAAAGAAAACTCACCACAGCGGTGCTCTTGCTGCGCCTTCTCAAGCGATGGAGCGGAGGACGTGGGCCGGACGACCTGGCAGCAGGTGGAACAGATGCTTTCCTTTTGAGCGCCGAGGCGCACGATGAATTCACGAAGTGCTGGCATAATTACCTCCAATCCAACCAGTTTAGTCAACGTGCTGGGAACCAGTCAGTGAGGTAGACAACATAGCGTCGGAAGCTCAGTGTTTTGACCCCGGCAAAATCAGCGGCGGGAGCGTAGACGTTCATGTAATTCGGAGGTGGCCTGACGATGACACGGCAGGCATAGCGTACGCAGGTTGTCGAGATCGCATTGTCCTCCGCCTTCTGCGACGGGAGTGATGTGATCTGCATCCCAGAGGGAGCGGCGGCTGGCAATGGACTTCATTCGGTAAAGAGAAAGCCCGGCTGCGCGGGCGGCACCGCGTGAGCGCCTGAGCGCGGCGTAGATGGCAATCGTGTCCGCCTTACAAATCTGGCAAACGCCCCGATCACGCGCCAGGACCTGATCGCGAAGGTAGCCCGGATCGGAGCGCAGGCGCCACTGGTGAACGCAGTATTCGGAGCAGAAGGTGCGGCGCCGTTTGGCGAGAATCTCAAGATCGCACCAGCGGCACAGAGGCAAACCGTTCGGTCCCCGTGCGAGCAGATGCGGCGAAAGACGGCCACTTTCAAGGGTGCGCGCAGGCAGCATAGACACATCAGCATAGAAAGTGCGATTGTGTCTGACAAGTGACTTTGGGGATGCGGAGTCCGGGCTAGAATCAAGCCTAAGCAATTAGCATCCTGCGCCTCTGTGCGGTCTCCGATGCATGGCGTGAGCGTCAACCGTGAGGAAAGAACACTGCTGAAGCCTTTCTATCGTGCGCTCCAGGTCGTTCTGGTTGGCGTGGCGGGCATCCTGCTCGCATTGCACTACGTTCATTTGCGTGCGGACTTTCCGAACCATTCTCCATGGATGGATTGGTCAAAGTACACGGATGAAGGTTGGTATGGCGATGCGGCCATCCGCTATTTTCAGCTTGGCCACTGGTATGTACGCGGGGCGTTCAATCCTGCGGTTGCACTACCCGTGTGGCCGCTGCTTGAAGCGGCAGTGTTCCGGTTGACTGGAGTTTCACTGGTAGCCGCGAGAGCTCTGTCGGTTACGGTGTTTGCTGCGACTGTGGTTGCAGCATGGTTTCTCGTGCGGGGCTGCGGAAAAAAAGCTGGTGACGTAGACGCGGCAGGGCGACCAGGTTGGCGCACAGAGCTAGCCGCAGCAGCCGCCGTGCTGATGCTGGCTGCGAGCCCATTCTGCTTTGTGTTTACTCGCCTGGCTATTCTTGAACCTCTGCTGGTGTTTCTGATGACTCTGGCTCTGCTTACTGCTGCTCATCTGCGCCAAACAAGCGCATCAGGCTGGAAGGAGTTGCAATCAAACGCGACGTGGATTGTGCTCCTGGGCCTCTTGATTCCTGCAATGATTTTGACCAAGACGACTGCCATCTTTCTACTACCTGCGTTGGGCTGGATGATTCTTGCGTCGCTTGATTACAAGCTGCTCTCGTCGCTGCGAATCGGGTTAGCAATTGCCATCCTGGCGGGTGGAATCTGGATCCTGTACTACGTTGGATTCGTCCGTCCGCACTATCTGGAGGATTACCAATATTTATTCAGTGCGAACACCTATACCTTTCTCACGCTTGATCAATTTCCTTCGGTCGTGAAGAATATGCTGCAAGGCGGATGGTGGTTGGGCAGCGCGTTGTATCTCTCGTTTGCGGCGAGCGTGATGTTGTTGGTTGCGAGCGTGCGTTGGCTTCGTGCACGTCCGCTTCTTCCCGCGCTGGTCTTGTGGATTGCGGGCTATGCGTCGTTTCTCGTCTATCACAACAATTTGCAGCCACGGTACTACTACGTTCTGGCTGTTCCCATCACGTTGCTCGTGCCTGCTGCATTCTCGGAGCTGTTGCTTCCACGAGTTCACACGCGTTCGAGGATTGCAGCCGTATCGACAGTGGCAGCGCTGGTCCTGTTTGCTATCGTCGTACCCGACGCAAAGCAGACGGTCAGTTACGTCCGGAATCCGCAATATACTTTGGTGAATGCTGCGGGCCACATTCACGATACGATCGCGGCCGCAGAGCGCGCGGACCCAGCACACCCTTCCCTTGTACTTTCGATTTCAGGCTCAGACCTTTCCTTGATGACAGGGCTGCCCAGCATCTGTGACGACTTCAGCACGATGGACCTTGACGATGAGGTGAAGTTGTACAAGCCAGGGTGGTACGTGGCCTGGAACCAAATGGAAGACGACAAGATGGACGCCCTGTACCCTGAGTTTAAAGTGCGCCGGGTCGCGACGTTCCCGGCGATGGATGACCCGGAGAGAAACCTTCTGGTCCTTTACCGTATCGACCCGGCTGAGTTGAAGCCTGCCACACGTAAACGCCGCAAACGTTCTGCGGGGCAACTGCATACGCCAATCGGACAGCAGCCGAGCACGTCGCAACTCAAGCATTAGCCCAAGTTTCGCGAAGATCGGGCCTGCCCAGCCCGAAGATTGCTCGGATATGATCGCGGACATGAATAAAAATCTGACGGCGGAAGCTCGGGCTCGCAGAATCAAGGTGATCGTTTTCGATGTGGACGGTGTGCTGACCGACGGCTCAATCACCGTGCATCCGAACCCGGATGGCTCTGCCACCGAAGTGAAAAGTTTCTCGGCACATGACGGCCTGGGAATGTCGCTTGGAAGACTGGGCGGCTTACGCATAGGCGTGATCACCAAGCGACAGTCGGCGGCGGTTGCCATTCGAATGCGTGATCTGAAGATGGAATTTGTGTATCAGGGCCAGGGATACAAAATGCACGCCATCGAGGAGATTCTCGCTAAAGCGGGCGTGTCGCTCGAAGAGCTCGCCTACGTTGGTGATGATGTGGTGGATGTGCCGGTGATGCGAGTCTGCGGGCTGGCGATTGCCGTAGCCGACGCGCGGCAGCAGGCCAAAGATGCGGCGCACTGGGTGACACCCAACCCCGGCGGACATGGCGCGGCGCGCGATGCGATTGAATTTATTCTCGCTGCACAGGGTTCGCTGGCCCGTGTTGTGGAGCAGTACCTGGATGAAAGTGACAGCAGGGCGCGAGCTTCCGACATCGGCACGGGGAATATGTAAGTCTCAGACGACAAGCGAACAACTGGCGAACGCGCTAGAATCGGGCTATGCTCCAGACCGCCGTCATTCCTGCTTCCCTTGCATGGGCTCACCCCGTGGTGCAGGAGTGGTTTGTCGCAAAGTTTGGGTCCGCAACAGAGCCGCAGGAGGCCGGGTGGCCCTGCATTCTGGCTGGTGAGCCGACCCTGATCTCTGCACCCACAGGCTCAGGCAAGACCTTGGCTGCGTTTCTGGTTTGCATCGACTGCTTGCTGCGTCAGGCGATTGCCGGATCGCTGGCAGCCACGACGCAGGTGGTCTACGTTTCTCCACTCAAGGCGCTGTCCAACGATGTGCAAAAGAATCTGGACCAGCCGCTGCGCGAGATCCAACAACTTGCGCTCGAACGCGGCTATTTGTCCACCGAAATTCGGACTGGCGTGCGCACGGGCGATACGCCAACCAAAGAACGCGTAGCGATGCTGAAACATCCACCGCACATCCTGGTGACGACGCCGGAGTCACTTTACATTTTGCTGACTGCAGGCAAGTCTCGTGAGAATTTGCGTGATGTGCGCACGGTGATTGTGGATGAGATCCACGCTGTTGCGAACAACAAACGTGGCGCACACCTCGCGCTCTCGCTCGAGCGCCTGGAAGCGCTGGTCATAGGCGAGAATCCGTTATGCGTAGGCGCGCGGCTGACGGCACGGAGTGTACCTCCACAGCGCATTGGACTTTCGGCGACCCAGAACCCGATTGAGTTGGTAGCGCAGTTTCTAACTGGCGTGGACGACACACGCAGGCCGGCGCGCATCGTGCAGGTGGGGCAGCGCAGAACGCTCGACCTGGGAATCGAGGTGCCATCGGATGAGTTGGGGTCAATAGCAACCTCTGCCATGTGGACGGAGGTCTTCGACAAACTGGCGGCGCTGACTGACCATCATCGCAGCACGCTGGTGTTTGTGAACACACGCCGCCTGGTTGAGAAGATCGCGTTCGAACTGGCCGAACGTTTGGGAGGCGAGCACGTGGCTGCGCATCACGGATCGCTGTCGCGGACCTTGCGGCTCGATGCAGAGCAGCGGCTCAAGAACGGCGAAATCAAGATTCTGATTGCCACTGCTTCGCTCGAACTCGGCATCGACATCGGCACCGTAGACCTGGTGTGCCAAATCAACACCACGCGAGCTGTGTCGGTGGCGATGCAGCGCGTGGGCCGGGCGGGGCACTGGCGCGGCGCAACTCCGAAAGCAAAGTTTTTTGCGACGACACGCGATGATTTGTTGGAGCAGGCTGCGCTGATGCGCAAGATGCGCGCGGGCGAGCTGGACCTGCTGGAGATTCCACCCGCACCGATCGACGTGCTGATGCAGCAGATTGTCGCCGCCTGTGGAGCGGAATCGTGGTGCGAAGAGACACTTTTCCGCTGTTTGCGCCGTGCGTATCCCTATCGCGATCTGACGCGTGCACAGCTCGATGAGCTGCTGGTGCTGTTGCATGAGGGCATCGAATCTGGACGCGGACGTTACGGTGCCTACCTGCTGCGCGATCAGGTGCAGGGCCATCTGCATCCGCGGCGGGGTGCGCGGATGATTGCAATCGCCAACGGCGGTGCCATCCCGGACACAAGTTTGTTCTCGGTCATCCTACAGCCCGAAGGTGTCCAGATTGCCACGCTTGATGAACATTTTGCAGTGGATTCTTCCCCCGGAGACGTTGTGCTGCTGGGTAACACAAGCTGGAGGATTCTGAAGATTGAATCTGCAGGACGTGTGCTGGTGGAGGATGCGCATGGTGCTCCGCCAACGATTCCGTTCTGGGAGGGTGAGGCTCCGCAACGAACCGCTGTGTTGTCAGAGGGTGTGGGTCAATTGCGGGAAGAGATTGCTGCGCGTACATCTGATGTTTCCGGGGCTGCGATGCATGTGGCGCACCCGCAGGTAGTTGCCTGCGTGGAATGGCTGATGGAGGAGACGTGCGTGTGCCGCAGCGCTGCGCTGCAACTGATCGCGTACATAGTGGCGGGACGTGCCGTGCTGGGTGCGGTGCCGTCGAAGAACACGATTATCGCTGAACGGTTCTTCGATGATGGCGGCGGCATGCAATTGGTCCTGCATACACCGTTTGGCGGGCGTGTGAATAAGGCGTGGGGTCTGGCGTTGCGGAAACGTTTCTGCCGCGGCTTCAACTTCGAATTGCAGGCTTCGGCGACCGACAATGGGATCAATATTTCGCTGGCCGAGCAGCATAGCTTTCCACTGTCGGACGTGTTTCAGTTCCTGAGCGTGCAAACCGCCAAAGAGTTGCTGGAGCAGGCTTCCATCACGTCGCCGATCTTCAAGAACAGGTGGCGCTGGGCGGCGGGACGCAGTCTCCAATTGCTACGGATGCAGAAGGGCAAACGCGTAGCCCCGCAGATTCAGCGCACACGGTCGGACGACCTGATGGCGAACGTCTTTCCGCAGGCAGCGGCATGCTTCGAGACGATCGTTGGCGACATTCAGATTCCGGATCATCCTCTGGTGCGCGAAGTGATGAAGGATGTGCTGGGCGAGGCGATGGACCTGGAAGGCCTGCTCGATATTTTGCAGCGCATCGCCGACGGTGAGATCCGGTGTCTTGCGGTCGATACGCCCGTTCCTTCGCAGTTCGCGCATGAACTGATCAACGCCATGCCGTATGCCTACCTGGACGAAGCGGATGCCGCCGCTCGCAGGGCGCGGGCGACTACGCTGCGACGCAATCTGCCCGACGGAACGGGCGAAGAAGCGGGACGTGTCGATCAGGCCGCAATCGACACCGTGCGGGCGCAGCTTTGGCCCGATCTGCGCGATGAGCATGAGCTGCACGATCTGCTGCTTGGTCTGGTGATGCTGCCCCTGCAATTTCTGGACACGGACCGTGCCCGTGACTGGCCGCTGTTCTATGAACGCCTGGTGCGTAACGGACGTGTACAGACCATGGACTATGATGGCCGTCCTTACTGGATTGCAGCGGAACGCATTCCATTCGCAGACGCCATTTTCCAGTCCGAGGTTGCGGGCTCAGTGACGGAACAGGCGGAGGAAATTACCCGCTCGGCAGCCGTGTCGAAATGCGTTCAAGGCTGGTCACAGATCACGGGGCCCACATGCGCGTTCGCGCTTCAGCGAGCACTGGGGATAGACGAGGGATATGTTTTCCAGGCGTTCGTCGCGATGGAGATGCAAGGACTTTTGCTGCGCGGTACGTTTGAGCAGCCCGCGACCACAGTGAACGCACAGATTGAGTGGTGCGAGCGCCGCATTTTGCAGCGCATCCACCGCCTGAGCCTTGGAACGTTGCGCAGGCAGGTGACGGCGGTCTCGCCCGCAATATTTATGGAGTGGCTGCTACGCTGGCAGCATCTTGCGCCGCAGACGCAGATGGCAGGAGAAGACGGTCTGCTGGATGTCTTGTCCCAATTAGAAGGCTTTGAGGCACCAGCGGTAGAGTGGGAACGCACGCTTCTGCCGGCGCGCGTTACGAATTACGATCCGGCATGGCTGGATGCGCTTTGCCTTTCGGGTGCAATCGGTTGGGGACGTGTATCGCCGCATCCCGCCTGGTCGGCTGGCGACGGGGTAGCTCCGCGACGTGTGATTCCGACCAATGCTGCACCCATCACATTTTTTGTGCGGGAGTCTGCCGACTGGCTCCCCCACGCGCTGGAGCAGCAATGTGTCGCGGAAGACGCTCTGCAAAAGGCTCTGAGCAGCGATGCGCTTGCCGTACGTGATTTGCTGCGGAATCGCGGTGCATGTTTTTCGAACGATCTTCAGCGGATTCTGGAGTTCGACCGTCCACGCACGCAGCATGCTTTGTGGGAGTTGGCGACCGCCGGGCTGGCCTCTGCGGACGGTTTCGATCAACTGCGCGGCATGATGGATCCTCGACGCAAAGCCGCTGCGGCCGCACCGGCAAGCTTGAATCGTAGAGCTACGGCGCGCACCACGGCTGGGCGTTGGTCTTTGCTGTGCGATGAAGTGGCTGCGCAGGCGAAGACCTGCGAGAAGCCCAGCGCCGCTGAACGCCAGGCGCAAGCGATCACCAAGGCCCGGCAGGTTGACGCAGCACACGAATCTGCTGCGCGGATGCTGCTGTGTCGATACGGTATTCTCTTTCGCGATCTGCTCGAGCGTGAATCGAACGCGCCGAAATGGCGTGATCTGCTAGGCATCCTGCGGCGCTTGGAAGCACGCGGCGAAATCCGAGGAGGACGATTCATTTCGGGATTTGGAGGAGAACAATTTGCCCTGCCGGAGGCCGTTGAATCGTTGCGAATGAATCGTCCTTTATCTAGCAGCCCCGAGATTCGGGTGGCTGGTGCGGATCCCATGAATCTCGCCGGGATTGTAGTGCCGGGAACCAAGGTAGCAGCCGTTCCAGGACGTTGGGTGCTGTTCGCTGGCGGTGCAGTCGTCCAAACCGTGGAGCCTGCATCGCTTCCCGGCAAAGCGGTTCAAACGAAGGAAGCACCGGCCTCGATCAATGCAGAAGCGGACAGGACTGTGCAGATGGAAGCGGAAAGCTTACGGTTATTTTAATGAAAAGTGCCGAAGAGCAGAAACCAGGAGAATTGAAATCAGCGCCCGTAAACTCCGCATCGCCCGCGCTGGGGAGTGAAGATTTCTACTATGAAGGTGCGTATGTGGTGTTCACAGCGGCATTCCACCTCAAGCGAGGCTATTGCTGCAACTCGGACTGCCGGCACTGCCCGTACAAGTAGCACGTGCTCGCCGCAGAGGGTTAGCGGCCTTTGACAGCCTCATCGTCCGCTGGTGCCAGCGCCGGGATGGGCGTCCACGCTGCCAACTGGCGCGAACGCAGGGTACGCGCGTTCTGCAACAACAGGAGAACCCGCTGATCTTTGCGATACTGGTTGAAGGCTGCCTCGTGCAGCATATCGGCGACAACCTCAGGATCGCTGGACACAGCCATAGCTAACCAGTGCAGAACGCCCTGATCGTCGCGGTTGAGCGCGGCCAGCCGTGCCATTTCGACACAGAAGCGGCCCCGGTCATGGGTGGAGATGACGTGGGCCTGAAGGCCAGCCCAGCCGGCCTCGTCGAAGACTTTGGGATCCAGCTTCAACGCGTGTGCAAATTCGGTGCGTGCGCTTTCATAGTCTGCCACTTCGAAATATGCGGTTCCAAGATTGGAGCGGTACACGGCGGAATCTGGATTCAGCTTGAGAGCGCGCCGGTAATGGCTGATGGCGCCGAGATAATTTCCCGCAAGATACTCGGTTGCACCCAGGTTGTTCCAGACTTGCGAGTTGTGCGGGTCCAGCTTTAGGACGCGATTGAAGGCGATCCGAGCCAACTCCGGATGGTGAAGCTCCAATTCAGTGACGCCGATCCGATTGCGGACCTGGGCTTCTGAGCCTCCGCGCGCCAGTGCGAAAAAGTAATAGTCCAGTGCGTCTTCGGGCAGGCGGCGGGCACGGAGAACGTCGCCGGCGAGCTCCAGTTGTGCGGTAGACGCGGTTGCCGGGTCGGGAAGATGCGGTGCCATCAAAAGCCAATCAGGTGACTCGTGCCGAATGACACGATCCATGGCTGCGTCATCTGACGGAATGCGCTGGTAGGCGTAAGTAGTGTTTGGTGTTTGCGCCGGAGCCAGGAGGGTGGCGCTGAGCAGCGAGAAGGCAAGGAGGGGAAAAGCCAGGCGGGGGATATTCACAGGACGACCTCCGGGGAGTCATCGCGAACAGCAAGATCATCCTCCGCTGTGGACCTGCTGTCAAGAGCAGCGCACGCTCTCTATCGCTAGGACACGCGGGCAGCAGAGCTAGTCTGGTCTACTAGGAAAGATGCAAGCTTCCGTTTCAACTCGTGAAGCGGCCCAGGCCTTACAGACGGCATGGTCTGAGGAACTCGTTGAGTGTATGCGCCGCGAAGCCAGCGCTGCTGGATTCGATCTGGCGGCCGTCGCAGCGTGTCCAGCGCCGGACGAGCCCGACGGACGTCTCACGGCCGAGCGCTTTGCGAACTGGATTGCGGCTGGGAACGCGGGCGAAATGGAGTACCTCAAACGGACAGACGCAGCGGGCGACCTGCTGCGGGAGTCCGCGCGCAGGGCGCTGCCGTGGGCTCGTTCGATTGTGGTGTGCGCCTTCAACTACCAGGCCGAGGGGCCGTACTCGATCGATCGCGAACCAAGAAGCAATGAGGATGCGGGCTGGATCGCGCGCTATGCCTGGAACGGGAGGGAAGACGGCGAGGCCGTGGACTACCATCACGACCTGATGCTGCGTTTGCAGCGTGTGGAAGCATGGCTGCGGGCGCAAGCCCAGTGCGAGACCCGCTGCTATGTCGATACTGGACCGTTGCTGGAACGTGATTTTGCGGCGCGCGCGGGAATCGGCTGGATTGGAAAAAATACGTGCGTGCTGAATCAGGATTTAGGATCATGGGTCCTGCTCGGAGTCATTGTTACTTCGCTCCCGGTTGCCATGGCGGTGCAGCTTGCTCCGGACAGGTGTGGTACTTGCACGCGCTGCATCGATGCGTGCCCAACCCACGCGCTGGTTGCTCAACGCACGATGGACGCTTCGCTATGCATTGCGTATCTGACGATTGAAAAGAAGGGAAGCATCGCGGAAGAACTGCGCGAATCGATGGGACGGCAGGTCTTTGGCTGCGACATCTGCCAGGAGGTCTGTCCGTGGAACCGTAAAGCGCAGGTGGCCAGCAAGCCGGGCCTCAGGCGGCGCGACGACCTGGTAAATCCCAGCCTCGAATGGCTGGCGAGTCTCGACCGCGATGGATTCAAACGCTTATTTGCGGGTTCGCCTCTGGAACGTACCAAGTTGCCTCGACTGCAACGCAACGTTGCGATTGCAATGGGAAACAGCGGACAGGCTGCCTTCGTGCCGCAGTTGGAACGTTGGCACAACGGCGCGGATGCAGTGCTCGCTGAGGCTGCTGGGTGGGCGTTGAAGCAGTTGCGAGGTGAAGGCGTTTGCTCTGCTAGCATCGTGCGAAGTGACGCGCCGCCGAGCGCATAGGAACGGAGAAACGATGAGCTGGTGGAGCTGACGGCGGAGCGTCGAGACAGGGGGCCGAACTTCCTGACGCTCCAGCCTCTATAGACGCGACGAAATCTGGCGCAGCTCTGAGCCTTATGTGACGGAGATCGCGCCTACCCCAAACGAGACGAACGTCTAGGCGGGCGCGGGGACGGCGGAAGAGGAGGCAGCCGAACTTACCTCCTGGTCGCGATATTGCAGCTCGTAGAGCTTGAAATACAGGCCGCGCTCGGCGAGTAGTTGCTGGTGAGTGCCTTGCTCGCGCAGCGTTCCCTTGTGCATGACCAGAATCGTATCCGCACTCTGAATCGTGGAGAGTCGATGCGCGATCAGAACACTTGTGCGGCCGGAGATCATGCGCGAGAGCGCGAGCCGAACGCGGTGTTCAGTCTCCGTGTCGACCGAGCTGGTTGCTTCATCGAGAATCAGAATGCCGGGTGCGTGTGCCAGGGCGCGGGCGAAGCTGATGAGCTGCTTCTGTCCGGTCGAAAGTCCAGCACCGCGCTCGCGCACGACTTCAGCAAATCCTGCGGGGAGGGTGCGGATAAAGTCGCCAACGTTGACCTCATCGGCCGCATTTTCAATCTCCTGCGCGGTGATCCAATCAGTACCAAGGCGGATGTTGTCCGCAATCGTTCCTGAGAAGAGGAATGGATCCTGAAGGACGACTCCAAAGCGGCGGCGCAGCGCGTTCAGATCCTGCTCGCGGACGTCGACGCCATCGACCAGAATTTCGCCGCGTTGAATGTCGTAGAAGCGCATCATCAGGGCGGTGATGGTCGTCTTTCCGGCGCCGGTGTGGCCTACGATTGCAGCGGTCTCATTGAGTTGCACGACGAAGGAAACGCCGCGCAGAATCCACTCAACCTGCTCGACCCAGGGTTCAGGATCGAGCTTTGAGCCGAGGTTCGCGAGAGTGTTCAGATGGGCTTTCTGGTCTTCCGTAAGCTGCTGGTAAGTAAACCAGACATTGCGGAACTCGATCCGTCCACGTACGGGACCGGAGGCGGCTGGAAGCACCGGCTGCACAGGCGAAACGATATGCGGATGCTGGTCCAGCAAGCGGAAGACGCGTTCGGCTGCCGCCATGGCTGCTTGCAGGATGTTGTATTTGTCTGAGAGTTCCTGGATCGGCCTGAAGAAGCGCTGGGCGTATTGAATGAACGCAACCAGCACGCCGACGGTCACGGTGGAAAAGATGCCTGAGCGTCCGGCTAAGCCAAGGTTATGCAGAATCGCGATACCGCCGCGCCACAACACCAATGCAATCGCGAGCGAGCTTAGGAATTCGACAATCGGGTAGTAGAGCGAGTAGGCGAAGATTGCATCCGTCCAGGCTTTTTTATTCTCCTGGTTTACTTCTGCGTAATCGTTGAAGGCTCGCTGCTCACGATTGAAGAGTTGAACCACACTCATTCCGGAGACGTACTCCTGGGTAAAGGAGTTGATCTTGGCGGTCGCAGAACGCTGACGCCGGTAGCTTGAGCGGATGGACCTGCGGAAGAGAGTCGTAGCCAGCAGGATGACCGGAATGACCGAAAGGGTGAGCAGGGCCAGCGGCCAGCTCATCCACAGCATGATGCCAATGATGTAGGCAAGCAGGATGAGGTTTTCGAAGATTTCGAGCACGCCCGAGGTGAACATCTCATTCAGCGCGTCAACATCCGACGTGACGCGCGTGACGAGGCGGCCGACGGGATTGCGGTCGAAGAAGGACACGTCCTGAAGCTGAAGGTGTCGAAAGATCTCACGGCGCAGATCGAACATAATCTTCTGGCCGGTCCACTGCATCAGGTAGGTCTGGACAAACTCCAGCGCGAAAGAGAGTGCCAGGGCCGCGAAGTAGAGCACCGCAAGCTGCGAAACACCGGTGAACGGGTCGCTTGAGAGGTGCTGCGCCAACCAGGAGCGATGCGCAGGATGCCCCGTCATATAGGTGTCAAGCGCAACTTTTACAAAGTACGGCCCGGCGACAACGCTGGAAGACTTCAGGAGAATCGATACCGTGGAGACTGCGACCTGCAGCTTATACGGTCCCAGGTAGCGAACCAGGCGCTTCATCAAGCGGCCGTCGTAAACCTTACCAACTACATCTTCGTCGAGCTGAGTGGCACGTGGCTTCTCCTCCGGAATGATTGCCGGTTTGCCGGGGCGCGATTTAACGGGGGCTTTAGGTTGCGGTTTGCTCATGCAGACATTTCTTCAGTTTAGATGCTAAGGGTCGAGATTTGGCTTCCGAAGATAGAGCCCGGCGCACCAGGTTGAACAAACGATCAACCCGTTTCTGATCCCTGCCGTGAAAGAATGTAAAGAATGTTTTCGGCTGGAAAAGACGATTCGCTGGGGCTCTACGTTTCCATTCCGTTTTGCAAGGCGAAGTGCAGCTTCTGCAACTTTGCCTCAGACGTGTTTGCGGGTGAGCGGCTGGACGGCTATCTTGACCGGGTGATTGCCGAGATGGCTGAGGCGAGTGCGTGGGCCGCGAAGCTGGACGCATATTTGCCCAGGCAAGTGGATACGATTTACCTGGGCGGCGGTACGCCTTCGCTGCTGATGCCGGTGCAGGTAAAGCGTCTGTTCACGGATTTGCGGAGTCATTTTGCGATTGAGACCGACGCTGAGATAACAGTAGAAGCCGCGCCGGGGCAGCTTGCTCGGCAAACGCTGGCTGCGTTAGCGGACCACGGCGTAAACCGCTTCAGCTTCGGAGTTCAGAGCTTTGACGACGGTGAGTGCGCGGCGGTGGGCCGGTTGCACACGGGTGCGGCCTGTCTGGCCGAACTCGAGAGCATGGCGGCAGCGGGCTTTTCACACCTAGCGATTGACCTGATTGCAGGGCTACCGGGCCAGACGACGAGCAGCTGGGAGCGCACGCTCGATTGTGCGATTCAGAGTGGCGTCGAGCATGTCAGCGTCTACATGTTGGAGGTGGATGAGGACTCGCGGCTCGGACGTGAGGCGCTGTCTAGCGGTGTGCGCTACGGAGCCGGTTTGTTGCCGCCGGACGAAGCGGTCGCAGATTGGTACGAGGCGGCCTGTGAGCGCCTGTCAGACGGAGGTCTCGCTCAGTATGAAATTTCGAACTTCGCCCGGCCAGGCGCACAAGCTCGACATAATCGAAAGTACTGGGAGCGCAAGCCCTACCTTGGATTTGGATTGGACGCGCACTCGATGCTGAAGACGGACTCCGGTGCGGTGCGGTGGGCAAACGCGGATTCAATGGACAATTATTTGCGTGGGCTTACCGGCATTGGCCAACAGGGAAGCTGGCCACGCAGCGTGGAACGCGTCTCCCAGTTGGCGGCGCTCGAAGAATCTTTATTCCTGGGTCTTCGACTGAACGAGGGTGTACAGCTGGCTGGTTTGCGCGAACAGTTCGGCGACTCTGCGCTTCGCCCGATCGAGGACGCGTTGCAGGATGTGCTTGCAGCCCAACTGCTCGTTCGCGATGGAGATAGTCTGCGCCTGACAGCACGCGGGCGGATCGCTTCAAACGAAGTATTCAGCAGGCTGCTGCTGCAACCCGCAGCGTGATCCCGCTGCAAACAATTCAGGAGAAGAGATGATTGATCTGCGTAGTGACACCGTAACGAAACCGACACCTGAGATGCGGCGTGCCATGGCCGAGGCTGAGGTGGGCGACGATGTGTATGGAGAAGATCCCACGGTCAATCGTCTGGAGAATGCCGCAGCCGAGATGCTTGGACGGGAAGCCGCCTTGTTCGTGCCGACCGGGACGATGGGCAATCAGATCGCAATTCGGCTGCACACCCAGCATGGCCAGGAAGTGATCTGTGAAGCGCGTTCCCACGTGCTCGATTGGGAGATGGCGATGATGGCTGCCTACTCGGGCTGCCTGGCGCGCACGGTTGCGGCGGAGCGCGGAATCCTTACCTGGGCGCACTTGCAGCCGGCGATTGGACCTGGCCTCTACTACCGGGCGCAGACGGGGCTGATTTGTCTCGAGAACTCGCATAATATGGCGGGTGGCACGGTCACTCCGCTGGCTGTGCTAGAAGAGATCTGGGACGGTGCGGAACGCGCGGGACTGCCGGTTCATCTGGATGGCGCGCGCGTGTTCAACGCGGCTGCCGCGCTGAATTGTTCCGTGGAGACGATCACCCGCGGGTTCGATACCGTGATGTTCTGTCTGTCGAAGGGTTTGGGAGCGCCGGTAGGGTCCATGCTGGTCGGGAGCAGGGAAGCGATGGACGAAGCGCGCTGCCATCGCAAAGCGCTGGGTGGAGGAATGCGGCAGGCAGGAGTTCTCGCCGCTGCGGGCTTGATTGCGCTCCGTGAAATGCCCTCCCGCCTGCATGAAGATCACGCGAACGCACGCCTGCTCGCTGAAGCATTAGCGGAGAGTTCCAACGTTTCTATTGATGTGGACGCAGTGCAGACCAACATCATCATCTTCCGGCTGAATGGTGGCAATGCAGCGGGATTTGTGGCAGGGCTGCGGGAACACGGCGTTCTTGCGAGCGCAATCGGTACGGACTCTGTTCGTTTTGTCACTCACCACGATGTGAGCCGGGAAGAGTGCAAGCGGGCGGCTCATCTGACCATGGCCGTTTTGAACAGCAACACGGATTCGCACCAGAGTTGAGTGCGGCATCTAGGAAGGTAGATTCCCATGCCCATCCTTTGAGCGCAAACGATTCATCGTCTGTTCGCAATTGGGACGGTCTGCGTGTTCTAAGATTTGTCACATCGGCGGCTAGTCAGGGCGCATGCATTGGATTGGCCGTTGTGCAGAAATCAGCAATGAGGGCGAACGATTGACCCAGACAGATCAGACGATCGTGGTACTGGAAGATGACGGCGACATCAGCCGCCTGGTGCAGTACCACCTTAAGGCCGCCGGGTTCGCCGTCCGTTGCTACGCGGCGATCGGCTCCATTGTCGCCGATGCCGAACGCCAGCCGCCCGCGTTGTTTCTGCTGGACATCATGGTTCCCGGCGGCGATGGACTCGATCTGTGCCGTAGGCTGCGGCAGAACCCAACGCTTAGTTCGGTGCCGTTGATCTTCCTGACCGCGCGTGCTTCCGAAAGCGACCGTGTGCATGGCCTGGAGTTGGGGGCCGACGATTACATCACCAAGCCGTTCGGAACTCGGGAGCTAGTGGCGCGCGTTAAGGCGGTGCTGCGACGCTTCGAACGTCCCGCAGGTCCATCCAAGGTTCAGTTTGAACACATTGAGATCGACGGCGGCGCGATGCAGTTGAGAGTTCACGGAGAGTTGGTAACCACCACGGCGACGGAGTTCCGGTTGCTGGACTACCTGGCCCGTCATCCTGGCCGCGTCTTCAGCCGCGACCATCTTCTGGATGCGGTGTGGGGCGATGCCAGATTTGTGACGCCCCGGTCGGTCGATGTTTATGTGCGCCGCATTCGCGAGAAGATTGAGTTTGACGCCGAGACGCCACGTTATCTGAAGACAATGCGCGGCGCAGGCTACCGCTTCGAGATTCCTAAGGTGGGTACGCAGGGCGTAACGTTTGAACAATAGCAGTGTGCCCTGCGACATCGCGAACTTACATCCGGCATAAGGAGCCCTCGCAGTTGACCCGCAGCATTTTCGTCAGCGTATTTTCTCGATTGCTGCTGGCCGCCGGAGCGGGATGGGCGTGCGTGCGCTTGCTACAGCCGCTCTCATCCGTTGAGGTGTGCGCTCTTGTGCTTCTCTGGTGTGCGGTGATGGCGGTATGGACTACGCTATCGCTGCGCAGAAGTCTGCGTCCACTCCAGGCCGCGGCCAATGCGCTTGTCGAAAATCAGGAGTTCGCGCTAGCCTCCACACATGCCGATTTCGCCGGCCTGGGCTCTACACTGGCGGCGGCGGCGAGCAGGGTGCAGCAGGCCTTGAACAAAGCTTCCGAGAGCCGCCGCGAGCTCGAAGCTCTGCTCGATAGCATGCAGGATGCGGTCGTCTCGGTAGACGCAGCTGGGCGTATTCAATGGTCCAACGAACGCATGCAGCGATTGATTCCCGGCCCTGTATCTGCGGGTAGCGTAAGGGTGGGGCAAGCCCTGGTGCAAACGGTGCGCGATCCGGATGTGCTGGTATGCGTCCAGAAGGCAATCGATGGTCGCACGGTCCAGATCAGGAGGGCGACGCTGCTGAGTCCGGGGCGCATCTTCGAGGTGATCGCTTCTCCCATGCCCGCCGGCGGCGCTGTGGCCGTGCTCCACGACATTACGCGAATCGAACAGGTGGAGCGAACACAACGAGACTTTGTGGCGAACGTTTCCCACGAACTGCGAACGCCCTTGACGTCGATCAGCGGGTACGTGGAAACGCTGCTCGACCATGAAGTCTCGGTCAGCGAACAAGGGCGCGAATTCCTTTCGACGATACTGAAGAATGCAGCGCGAATGAGCCGACTTACGGAAGATCTCCTCGCCATCACGCAGGCGGAGTCGGCAGCAGTGAAATTTCATCCAGTGCCGGTTTCAGCGGAGATGCTGGTTCGCGAATCGCTCATCAACATGAGCGGACTCGTACAGGAGAGCGGTGCCAAACTTGAACACGGCGATCTGACCACGACCCTGGTGATGGCTGATGTGGATTCGAC
>JAABUO010002418.1_pt1 | contig 22805 bp, 20 predicted proteins | sample 5559291 | NCBI WGS metagenome assembly JAABUO01 (sample SAMN10711878, study PRJNA513372) | rock metagenome | isolation source: Antarctica rocks | place: Antarctica: Victoria Land, Finger Mt sud
TCCAGCACCACCGGAAATAGCGTCCCCTGACTCCGACCTTCACCTTGGATATAGCTCATGAAAACCCCTCACTCCGAGGGCATCTTCTCACCTACGCTTGTTTAAAAGGGAGTTCCGTAACAGACTCGAAGGTGCGCTTCTCCCAAGTCGCGGCATAGCCGCGTTGCCAAGTGAGGAAGTTTTTGGAAGGGGACCCGGAGCCTGCGAGGGGGGAGGAGTCCAAAACCCGTAGGGCGCGGAATCGCGAGTTCTGAACGCCGAGCCGAAGGGCGCAGCTCCTGCACCGAAGCGGTGGCCGAGTGAACGTGCAAACAGGAGATCGTGCATTCAACCGACTCACGCCTCGGAATGACTGACCCCAGCCTTCGATGCACACTTTTGAGGCCAATCGCTTTATAGCCGTAGATGGTCTTCTTCTCCACGTTCCGCGTCTTCGCGACGAGCGCGCGGGGCTTTCTCTGTTCCTATTCTTCTGGAAATTTACCGAGACAAACGACGGCGGAGGATTCGCTGCGCTGCACATCCAATGTCCCCTAGATGACGTTACATCTATAAGCGAACTGGAAGCCCACCGTTTTTGCCCTCCGTGTGGAGGGCTTCCCTTTCTTAACCGCAGCACCCTCTAAGGGCCCCCCATGCTAAAACCGAAAGCCGTTCTCGCACTCTCACTGAGTGCGCTTCTCGTCATGCCTCCAGGAGCTTTCGCCTCCAGTCACCGGGAAGCGCCAATCACTGCCCTGGACCATAAGGCCGACATCACGGACTTCTACAGCTTCGTCAGTTACGATCACCCGGATCGCGTCACCTTCCTGATGAACGTAGATCCCTTTCTCGAGCCGAGCAACGGGCCGAACTACTTCCCATTCGATCCCAATATTCTTTACGAAATCAAGATCGACAACGATCATGATGCGCTTGCGGATGTCACCTTCCAGATTCGCTTCAGTACCGAGATTCGTAGTCCGCGCAGCTTTGTAGCCTTTTCGGGCGATGGCGCAGGACGAGTTGCCGGACCGAACTCGCCTCCTCCCGTGGCACCGGGAACACCGATCGTGCCTCCGGCCATTACGGCGCTGGATGGGCCCGGCTCCCAGGGCATCAATCTTCGCCAGACCTACACGGTCACGATGGTCAAGAACGGACACAGCGTTGATCTCGGCAAGTCGGATGGATCTCCCCTCTTTGCGGTGCCGAGCAATGTCGGCCCTCAGACGATGCCGAACTATGACGCGCTGGCGAGACAGGGAATCTACTCGGTACAGGGGAAGAACGCGGCCGCAATCAACGTCTTTGCCGGCACCGTTGCCGATCCCTTCTTTATCGATCTGGGCGCTGCCTTCGATACCTTCAACTTCCGGCTAGGCGCTGGAGGAGGCATCCTGACGCCCAACAACGATCTACAGGATAAAAACAATACCGCACCGAACGCGGTTTCCGGTTTCAATGTGAACACCATTGCGCTGGAAGTTCCCAGCACCATGCTGACCAGCGATGGTGCCGCGCATCCTGCAAGCGATCCGCGCGCGGTCATCGGATCCTGGGCCACCACGTCCCGGCGCCAGATGACCATCCGCCGCACGCAAGTGTCGGGGGGGCAGTATGGCAATTCCACTGATAACAACGACCGGGATTCTTCTGATCGGGATCGCGGCTCCTCTAACAGGGATCGGGACTCCTCTGATAAGGATCGGGATTCCTCCGACCACAATGGCGGGTCTTCCTCAACTCCGGGATCGGGAGCGTATTACCAGGTGCAGCGTTTCGGTAACCCGCTGGTCAACGAACTGATCATCGGAACCGGCTCAAAGGACCGCTGGAGCATGGAAGAGCCCGTGAACGATTTCCAGTTTCTCGACTTCGATCTCGATCCGACCATCTCACGCGTGTTCAACGCTTTGTTCCTCATCAATATCCCTCCGCCGCCTCGTCTGGATCTGCTTCCGCTCGTGACCTACGCCGCTCCGATCGCACCTCGTGGAACGCCGGCTGGCCCGATCGCGGACCTGATGCGGCTGAACACTGGCGTACCTCCGACCCCATTCGCGACGCGTAGACGGCTTGGTCTCCTTGCGGGCGACCCGGCTGGATTCCCGAACGGACGTCGGCTAACGGATGACGTGGTCGACATCATCGCCCGCGTTGTCGGTGCCGGTGTGCTCAATCCGAAGTTCAACCTCCCCCCGAACAATCTGCTCGGGGACGGCGTGAACGCCACCGATGTACCGCCGCAGGAGTCGTTCCCTTACGCTCACTTTGCGTATAGCGGACGCGACAGCCGGCACATCGACCCCGGCGAGATCGGATGTGGCACGCAGCCGTCGGTTTCCACCAACGGTCTTGGCGCACCCTTCGACCAGGGCGGAGCCACGCCTTGCCCGGTTCAATAAGTACGAAACGTAAATCATGCAACCGGACCCCGTCGAAGCCGGCGGGGTCGTTTCGCAGTATGGAAACAAGGGAACCCATCATGAATTTTTCACTGGCTACGTTGGCTCTCGCCGGGCTCCTGTTCACTTGCTCGTCCCTAGCCCAGCAACCTGCGCGCCTGCCGGTCGACACGTCTTCCCACAGGGCGGACGTACCCAGCGCCGAAGATAGCCCCGCGCAGCAAGCGATCGAGCGCGCTAGACGACAGATCAAGGCCAATCCCAGCAAGGTGCGGCCCTATAACGAACTCGCTCTCGCTTATCAGCGGCGTGCGCGTGAGATATCCGATCCGACGTTCCTCGCGAACGCGGAAGAGGCCGTTGCGCAAGGCCTCAAAGCAGATCCGAAAGATTTCTTGCTTCAGAAAACCCGGATATCCCTGCTTCTCAGCAGGCAAGATTATGTGCACGCCAAAGAGCAGGCCATGCTGATGCACAAACGGACCCCCGACGACGTGATGCTCTATGGATACCTCGCCGAGGCCGACATCGCCCTGGGGAACTATGCGGAAGCGGAGAAGTCAGCGCAGTGGATGCTGAACATGCTCGCCAACAATGTACCTGGACTCATGATCGCTGCCCGGCTGCGAGATCTTTATGGCGATGCGGATGGTGCGGTGGACCTGCTTAACACAGCCTATTCAGAGACCGCTCCCACCGAGGTCGAAGAGCTGGCGTGGATCGCGAATCGGATTGCCTCGGTTCAGATTGGAGCAGGCAATTTCAACGCCGCCGCCCGGACACTCGATCTCGCCGGCCAGCTCTTCCCGCACTACCCCGATACGTTGGAGAACCTGGCCCGGGTAAGGCTTGCACAAGGCAGGGCAAAGGATGCTGTCGAGCTGCTGCGTCAGGCTCGCCTACTCGACCGCGATGCCGCACTCCTGTTCGCGCTCGCAGAAGCCCAGACGGCAGCAAATCAGGCAGCGGACGCACAAACTTCCTATGCAGCCTTCGAGTCGTTGGCGACCGCGCCCGGCGCCCATTCGGACGAGACTCGGCTCGACCTGATTGCTTTCTATTCGAAAGACTCCGCGCATGCTTCCCTGGCGTTGAAGCTGGCCAGGCAGGAGAGCGCGACGCGGCACGACGTCCGCACCATGGATGCGCTTGCATGGGCGCTGAACGCGAACGGGATGTTTGACGAGGCGAGGCTTGAGGAGCGGAAAGTGCTCAGGGTTGGGATTCAGAGGGCCGAGATCTTCGACCACGCCGGTCACATCGCTTCAAATCTGAAGCTCATGCCGGAGGCGGCAAGGGACTTCGCGCTTGCCCGTCGTCTGCAGCCCTCCAGCGACGACCCTTCAGCCCCGAGCGTCTCGATCGGCCCGATGGCTGGCGCGGCCATCGCCGCGACGAGGTCGGGAACCGGCGACACGGCGCTCGCCATCTCGCCCTCGTCTGCCTCTTCGAAAGAAGCACCCGTGCCCGTGGTCCTCACCGCGGTGCCGTTTTCTGCAATCCCAACCGAGCTGCTCATCCCTCGTCCCACGGATACAGAACGTCTTATTCATAACGCCCAGGGCAAAGTGAGCCACAACACCAAGAGTCCCGCTGCCTTTGCGGAGCTCGGCGCGGCCTATCTCCAACGCGCCCGGGAGACCGGCGACGTGAGCGATTACCAGCTTTCCGAGGACGCCCTCGCCAGATCGCTCGACCTCGTCTCCTCAGACTTCTCAGCGGGTGCACCGATGGGGACGATGGCGGAGGTCTGCATGGGGGAGCATCGTTTCGCCGACGCGCTGGTGTGGTCACAGAAAGCTCTTGCGCTTGGATCGGGCGACGTGTCGCCCTTCGCGATCGCCGGCGACGCCTACGCAGACATGGGGGAGTATCGCAAATCAGGCGAAGCGTATGCGCGGCTGACCCCGCGCGACATGACACTGTCCCCGCGTGCCGCCTATGCCCGTGACAGCCGCATCTCATACCTCAAGTTCATAGCGGGCGATACGCCTGGAGCCGTCGCCTTGATGAACGTCGCGGTGTCGGAGGGACTGGAGGCTCATCTCCCAGCCGAAAACCTTGCATGGCTCTACTACGAACTGGGCGAGTACAACACGCAGGCTGGCGAGGCGGGCATCGCCAACGCAGCTTACTTAGCATCGCTTACCGTGGAACCCGGCAATTATCGGGCCCTGGCCGGCATGGCAAAACTGCGTTCCAACCAGGGCAGGCCAGAGGAAGCGATTGCCCTGTATCAAAAGGCGATCGCAATTGTGCCCATGCCCATTTTTGTTGCGGAACTTGGCGATCTCTACGCGCGTTCAGGGAACCCCAAGGAGGCGGAAAAACAATTCAAGCTCGTCGTCTACATTGGTCTGCTCGGTCACATCAATCAGGTGCTCCACAACCGTGACCTGGCTCTGTTTTACGCAGACCACGACACCAGGGTGCCCGAAGCACTCGAACTGGCAAAGAAGGAATTTGAGGTCAGGCAGGACGTGTATACCTGGGACGCGCTTGCCTGGGCGTTGTTGAAGAGCGGCAAGTTCGCGGAAGCACGTGTGGCCAGTGATAAAGCCTTGCAGTTTGGAACCCGTGACGCCCTCCTGCTCTATCACTCCGGCGTCATCGACGACCGGCTGGGGCATCCGGATCGGGCACGCGCACAACTAAAGGAAGCGCTCCGCATCAACCCTCACTTTCACTTAATCTATGCACCCGCAGCGCAGCAAGAGCTTGCTGCCTTGAATACGCAATCCAACGCGCATTCCGCCTCGAACGCGAGCCTCAACCATGCTCCATAAATGCTTCCGAGAGCTTTTCTTCCTCGCCTGTTTGCTTGTGATCCCCTCCACGATGTTTGCCCATCCGATGGGGAATTTCAGTGTCAACCACTACAGCAAAATCACGCTTGAGGGCGACCGGGTCAACCTGCACTATGTGATCGACCTCGCCGAAATCCCTACTTTTCAGGCACTTCAGGATGGGGGTGTCACCGCATCGGGTGACGTTGCGGCCATCAGGCGATACGCCGCTGAGCGCGGTGCGGAGCTGGGCCGGGGCCTCCGACTTACCCTGGCGGGTGAGCCGCTGACGCTGCACCTCAAGTCGAGTCGGATCATCTTTCCTCCCGGGGCGGGTGGTCTGCCCACGATGAAGATGGGTTTTGTCTACGAAGCTCTGTATCCGCCGACCCTGGATCGCACGCGGGCGATCCTGCATTACGTCGATGCCAATTACGAGGGGCGCAGTGGATGGAAGGAAATTATCGCTACCGCGCCGGGCGGTGCCCTCAGCCGGAGCAGCGTGCCGGCCACCGATCGCAGCGCCGGATTGACGGACTATCCGACGGACCTGCTAAACAGCCCGCCGCAGGATCTTGAGGCAACCGTTGAAGCGAAGCTTTCGCTCGCAGCGGCTGCAGTGCTGGCTCAGGGACCGCAAAAACAATCCGCCGTCGCGGCCCCGCAAGCCATCCTGCCGCTGCCGAGGCCAGCAACAATCCAGGGAAGCCACCCTGCTCCCGCTGTTCCGCTCACGGAGGCGGCGAGGCCGGGCGCTCGCCGGATTCCTGAGCCAGAAACTCCTGCCCCCGTACTGCAGGCGAACGAACAGAAAACACCGCGCAGTCGATTCACAGAACTCATCACCACCCAACGTCTGAGTCCCTGGTTTCTCTTCACCGCCGCTTTGATCGCCATGGGACTTGGTGCGTTGCATGCCCTTGAGCCCGGCCACGGCAAGACGATTGTCGCGGCGTACCTCGTAGGCTCACGCGGAACGGCGCGCCATGCAGCTTTGCTTGGCGTCATCGTCACCCTTTCACATACCGCCGGGGTCTTCGCGCTGGGCGCGATCACACTCTACGCCTCGCGCTATATCGTGCCCGAGCATCTGTACCCCTGGCTCGGCGTCTTCTCTGGTATCACCATCGCCGCCCTTGGATGCTACATGTTTCTGCGCAGGCTCAGCGGAACCGCAACCGACCATTCTCACGGCGAGAGCGGCCTCGAAGGTCACTTCACCTTCTTCAAGCGGCGCGCGACCGAGGAAGCTGCTGCCGCCCAGATGGAGGCCGGCCCTGCGGTACTGGCGGCGGCATCCAACAAGCGCGTCAGCATGACCCAACTCTTCACCCTGGGAGTAACCGGCGGCATCATCCCCTGCCCCGCCGCACTCATTGTTCTGCTAAGCGCCTTTGCCTTGCACCGGATCGCCCTGGGGTTCTTTCTGATCCTGGCATTCAGCGTCGGGCTCGCCGCGGTCCTCATCGCCTTTGGCATGCTTATGGTCTATGCCAGGCGCTTCATGTCGCACCTTCAAGTGGACGGCCCGATCACCAAACGTTGGTTGCCCCTTGCCTCTTCGGCCTTCATCACAGTGCTTGGCTTGGGAGTGATGGTGCAGGCGCTCGCCGCCGCTCATTTCAGCACCGCCGCCTTCTCGAAGGAGCGTCTCGGTCCCGTTCTGTTTGTCATCGGACTCGGCCTTGTCCTCGGCATGCGGCATTCCACGGACGCGGACCATGTGGTCGCCATCTCGACCATCGTCAGCAAGCAGCGAAGCATCCGCGGTGCCGCGTTTATCGGCTCCGTCTGGGGCCTTGGACACACCATCACGATCTTTGCCGTGGGCGCGCTCATCATCCTCTTCGGCGTGCAGATTCCGCCGCGGGTCGGGCTCTCCATGGAATTCTGTGTAGCGCTGATGCTGATCGTCCTTGGAGTCCTGAACCTTACCGGAGTGATGCAGAAGATCACCACGCGTCTCACGCCCAACAGCCTCCGGCCCGGCTCGACACCGGAGGGAACCCAGCGCAGGAGAAGCTACGTACCCCGCGCCGTCACCCGCTTTGGCCTCTACCAGTTCATCCGGCCGCTGGTCATCGGACTTGTCCATGGCCTGGCCGGTTCGGCCGCAGTCGCGCTTCTCGTCCTCTCTACGATCCATGACCCGGTGAAAGCAACCCTGTACCTGCTCATCTTCGGATTAGGGACAATGATCGGCATGATGTTCATGACCGCCGCCATGGCCGTCCCGCTGGCCTACGCAGGAGACCGCTTTTCGCAGATGAGCCGCTACCTCGGATTAGCTTCGGGAGCAGTCAGTCTTTGCTTTGGATCGTTCCTCGTCTATCAGCTCGGCTACGTCGCACGATTGTTCACCAGCAATCCTCAGTGGACGCCCAGGTGACCCACGCTCCTGAGGCTCGAGATCACAAATCGGCCCATCGTTTCAGCTTCGGCTTTTCATCATCGATCTCGTAGCACCCCGGGAGAACGGCATGTCTCGTCCCCTGACACTTCGTATGTACCTTGCAGGCTGCGTCCTTGCGCTTTGCGGGCTCTGTCTTCCCGCTGCCTTTGCCACCGAGCTTTCGGGCCAACTGACCGATCCCCAGGGACGCGGCGTCCCCAACGCGACGGTCCGGATGCTGCGACGGGCAGACGCGGTCGTACGAGAGACCCGAACCGACTCAACGGGCCTCTTCACCTTCAATGACCTCGCGGCCGGCGAGTACCGGGTCACGGCTGTCTTTCCCGGGCTCGCGGTCTTCAACCGCACGTTGACCATCCATCCCGACGGAAGACAAAACGAGAACTTCCAATTTGCGAGTCTGGCCGCGCAGGCCGAGTCGGTCAATGTGACCGCCTCAGTCACGGATCGAGGAGTCTTCGAACCGGACCCGGCACAGCAGGTCATGATCCGGGATCAGACTCTCGACGCCAACCCGGGTCGGCCCGGCATGCCCGTCTCCATCCCCGGCATGCCCGTCGAGTCTCCTGCTGGAGGCGTCAAGCCTCCGCAATACTTCGTTCCCGGTGTTGCCGGGGATCACGGCGAACCGATTGCCATGTTCTTCCAGGTCGGCGGGTATCTCTTTCCGAATAATCTTCCCGCCAATGCGCACGGCAACGGCTACGCAGACCCCAACGTCATTATTCCCGCCGCCATCGAAACCGTACAGACCGACGGCGCCGCCTTCAACGTGCGCGAGGGCAACAACTCCGTCAATGCCGCCATTACCTTTGGCCTGCGGGACCGCATCGAGCCATTCCTGCGGCTGACCGGAGACTACCGCGATCTGAATCTTGTCGGCGGTTGGAGCCCTGCCGATCCCTCCAATCGTGCCTGGATCGGTGCGGAGATTTCTCTTGGTAACGGCTATCTCGGTCGCCTTGAACATCGCAAACAATATAAGGGCAACCTCTCCAAAGTTTTCACCTTCGGCAGGCACGAGCTGACCGCCTACGGGATTGGCTATTACGGGGCCGCGTTCCAGCCCGGGCTCATTCCAGTAGGTGTCCCTACTCCCAAGGACACCTACGACGCCCGACAGTATGAAGCGACCTCAAACGGAACGGCCATCTTCAATGATATCTGGCAGCTGAACACCAGGCGGCAATTTCAATTTTCTGGCTATTACCGCTACTACACGCTCGATGTGCGGCCCAACTTCGGTGACGGCCTGATCCGCCAGAGTGAACACCGCAACGCAAATTCTGAAAACATCCTTTACTCCGATCAGCATGTCTGCTTCTGCGGCACTTAGCTCGCCGGACCGGTCGTAGTTGTTTGCATCAAAAGGCCAGGACCAGGGACCATCGTCGGCCTTCTTGTGGTCTTCCTTGACCGGTCCCCACTGCGCGCGCGTGCTCTTCTGGGCGAGTGCCTTCTTCTCCTCGGTCGTCAGCCTCTCGCGCCATCGGCCGATGTTGTTATGCCATAGCTTGCCGTCTCTCCTCATCCGCTCCGGGGCGGGAAAGGTTTAGGTGCGTGGGGTCTCCTGCTGCTCGAAGGCTTCGGCGAAGCCCTGCAATCGCAGGTTGTTGTCCCACACCTTGGCGAATCGCTCGTGTTGCTGGTGAAGGCTGACGAGGTAAACGTAGTGGTCGCGCACAATCGTCCGGCTCCACTGCTCCACACCGGCGTAGTCGTTTCGGTAATACTGTGTGAAGTGCCGGATTATGTGAAGTGGCGCCTTCACCTGGGAGTTCGGTACTACGAATCGACTGAGTAAGGCGATCGAAAACGGAAGTCCTGCATCGTCGGCACCGTCGAAAAGTTGCCCACCAAAGCTCACGCGCAGAAGGCCGTGGAAGCCCTTCTTCAAACCCTTAACTCTGAAACTCCGCAGCAGCGCATGGCCGCGGTGACGTTCGGTGCTATTTGCGATCGATACATGCAAGGGGAGATGCCGGAACGGTACTCCACTGCGAAGTCGTACCGGTTCAACATCGTGAATCACCTGAAGCCACGTTGGGCGAGTATCTGCTCGAAAAAATTCGACCGATGGCGGTCGAAGATTGGTTGAAGAATCTCCCTATGGCCTCGAAGTCAAAGGCGCATTTGCAGAGCGTGATGCACCTGATGTTTCAGTGTGCCGCCCACTGGGAAATCTTCAACGAACAGAGAAACCCAATAGCGCTGGCTCGCGTGAAAGGCGGCAGTAAACGCCGGCAGCGTCCGACCACGCTCACTGTGAGGAGTTCGAACTCATCGTTGCGACACTGCAGGAGCGGTGGCGCATGATGGTACAGATCGCCCAATGCCTCGGTCTTTGGGTCAGCGAGATCGCGGCGCTTCTATGGGACGACTTCAATTTCGATAAAAACCAGCTTCTCGTTCAGCGCAGCTTTGTGAACGGCAGGGTGGATGACGTCAAGACCGAATACTCCCATGACTACGTTCCTCTGCATCCGTCCTTGACCGAGATTGTTCTGAAGTGGAGCACGCAAGCTGTGCCCACGGAAGAGGCTGGGTCTTTGCCAACCCGAGAACGAACCGGCCGGCGCGTTGCAGAAGCACCAGTACCGCGGACTCAACATACCCGACAACCTGGACGCCGAGCCGCTATGCAGCCACACCAAATCCGCCATCATTGTGTTTGCCAAACATGCCGGGGCGCACGCTTCCCGTCTGCGTCGAGCCGGACTGCGCCGTGCATAATCCACGCGAAGTTGCCCCGATTGCCGCCGACCCGCCACCCGTCACGGCACTGCTCCCAGAACAGGAGACGGAAGAGGAGGCAGCGCGGCGCGAAGCGGAGCATGAGCAGCGGGGATGGCGGAGTGCAAAGCCGAACAGGAGCGCAAGGAGGAGGAACGCAAAGCCGAGTTCCAGCACCAGCAGAAGGAGTATGAGGCCGAGCAAGCCCGCCGAGAAAAACACCGTAAGGCGCGGGTTGCCACCTTTGAGCGCATCATCGAACAAGCTCCCGCATCGTTCAACCCCGCACAGATGCGCGTCTTCCTCCGCTTGCTCATCCACCTGGACTACAGCTTACTTGAAGAAGTTGCCCCTCATTTCGCCAATGGGGATGAGAATACGCAACTCTCTGACGAGGAGATTGTGCTGGCAGCATTGGACGGCACCGCAGACGAGAAGCTAACCGGCCTCGCCCTGCGCCTTGTCCTATCTGACCATGTCGGTATTCCTCACGAGAGCCAGCCAGACTTGCTCAACGAAGCCGAGCAGGTCTTTGCACCCAAGAAGCCCAAGGCCGTCAAAGCGCAGCTCGACGGTTCCAGCAAACCAAAGCCAGCAGCGGTAGAGGCCCCGACAAAGAAGGAGGGGGCAAGAAAGAAAGCTGCCTAGTTCGTTCCACTCTGGCCCCGGATTCGTCCGGGGCCGCTTTGTCTCGCCACAGGCACGCAAGATTGCGCCGGGAGACACCCCTTCGGTTTCTCCCGGACCCTCATCCGGCCCCTGACCGACTTCCGCTCGCCGGCTGCGCGGCAGGAGACCTTCCGAGGCCGTTTCGGAACAGCGATCCAGCACGAAGCGCGCAGAACTGGGCTGGGTAGCACACACGTTCTTCGTATGTCGTTGTTTGAGCGAGCAGCCTGCACGATCCTTCGCATTTACTTCATAGACGGTGTCTTATCTTTGCGGTGGACTGCTCTACGCTGGAGCGATTTCTGCCGGGCAGAGGTATGTATCGTTTCGTGCCGATAGCGGAAACGAGACGGGAGGTCGCGTGTCACTACTTGGGCTGGGTCATCTTTACCATCTGCTTCAGCGTGAAGTGATGGAAAACATCGAGCATTCTAATATAGATGGTGCGATACATCTTGACATGCGGTGTTATTCTTGTCATAGTATACATATGCCAAGGATGATGACGGACAACGAGGCTGCCGTCCGCCGCGCGAGGATCCTAACCGCCGCGCGATGGTGCTTCCTAAACTTCGGTTTTGCGAAGACGGCATTCGAGGACATTGCCAGACGCGCCAACCTCTCGCGGACGCTGCTCTACCGGATCTTCAAGGACAAAGAAGAGATCTATCAGGCCGTCTTCGTGGACTGGCTGGTCTCCCGACACCCTGCTGCGAAGCAGGCGGCGAAGGGGCCCGGCAGCCCTTACAAGCGCTTGTTCAGTGTGTGCCAGTTGATGGCGCTCGAGCCTTGGGCCGAAATGGTCGGCACGCCCATGGGAAGCGAGTTCCTGGATGCCTGTGAGCTGATCGACCCCGAGAGTGAGGCGCTCTACCGCAAAGTCGTGTACGAATGCGTTGCTGCCATCCTGGGCGACGACGCGAGCGCAGAGGTCTTCCTCCTGGCGTTGGACGGTCTGTTCGCGGACAAGCCATCGATGGAGGTGCTCGAAGAGCGGACAAAGCTCCTCGCAGCGCGCTTCGCTCCTCGCTCCAGAAAGAAAGGACCGAAGGCATGACAACGTCACCTCAAATCCAAGAGATCGTCATCATCACTGGTGCGTCGAGCGGCATCGGCGAGGCCACGGCGCGCGAACTAGCCCGGCGGGGGTTCCACGTCCTCGCGGGCGTCCGGCGCGACCAGGATGCCGACGCAATCCGGGGGCTGGGCATAGAGCCGCTCATCCTCGACATCACCAACCCGGACCACATCCGAGCGCTGGCTGCTCGGGTGCACGAGGACCCGCAGGGCCGGGCAGTGCGGGCGCTGGTGAACAACGCCGGCATCGGGGTCAACGCACCGGTCGAGGTCTTCGCGATCGACGAGTGGCGACAGCTGTTCGAGGTCAACTTCTTCGGCCACATCGTCGTTATCCAGACACTCCTGCCGGCCTTGATTCGCAGCAAGGGTCGCGTGGTCAACATCAGCTCCGTGGGCGGCAAGATCGCAATGGCCACCTATGGTCCTTACGCAGGCACCAAGTTCGCGCTCGAAGCCATCAGCGATGCATTGCGCCGAGAGGTCGAGTCGCTTGGAGTGAAGGTCATTGTGGTCGAACCGGGTGCCGTCAAGACCGAAATGCTCGGGCGGGTCGCTTCCACTGGCGAGCGCATCACCAGCGGAATGACCACTGAGCAGCGTGGTCGCTACGCCACGCTCATGCATGCAATCATTTCGCAGGCCCAGGCGGCTATCCCCACGGGAGTGTCTGCCGAGGAGGCAGGTCGAGTCATCGCGGACGCGATCGCCAGCAAGCGGCCTCGTACTCGCTACACCGTCGGTCGCGAGGCCGCACTGCTGCCTCTGCTCGCGATCCTGCCCGACCGGATGCTCGACCGCATCTTTGCCGCCGCTCTGCGTCGCCACTTTCCCAAGGAGAGCCAATGATGACCTTTGCCCGTGACGACGCCGGGCTGGGAGGTACGGCGGCTAGTAAACGATTCATCTCGATCCTGTAAGTACTGTTGAGTCGTCTTCTCGTCAGTGACTGATCAAGTGTGGAAGGTCCGGACCATTCTTTGATATCACTTTCTTTCGATAAGTTCAGTCGATGAATACAGACGGACCCACTGCCGGGTATGAGCTCGCGTGCAGCGACGCGAGGGGTCGGGCTTGCGGACGATTGCCGACTCGTCGTGGTAAGGTCTGCCGGGAGCGGGGGAGCGCGCGTGGTGGCGTCCTGTCGGAGTCGGGGTAATGGCGCGGAGGCTGAAGCTACGCTGAAGATAAGCTGCCACTTTTGCTATCGTTGACAGTAAGCGCGTTTTCTATGAGCAGGTCACTGGTGTCAAGGGTTTGTTCTTGCCTTTTCCTTCCTAGGGCTTTTGCTTTTGTTGTTGCTCTTAGTTTCGTTGCTCTCCACCGGGTTTCTATGCGCACTCTGGATGAGCTGTCGTGAGGCAAGCTCGGTGCCGGTTGGGGTTCGAGAGGAGAGTCGATGCTGCCATTTATCGGTCGGCCTTGGAAGACCAAAACGCGCACGCAGTCATCGGAACACGGTGTCGTCGCAACGGGTGAACAGGGTCATCACTTAGGCCGCTTTTTCGTAGAACGGTATGTACGCCTCTTGCGTGCTCCAGAGGCGATGGAGCAACACGGCCAGCTTGCGGGCTACGGCAACAACGGCCTTGCTCTTGGCCTGCTTGCCGCCTCTGGCAGCCAGATGGAGACCCCACTGTCGAAGCGCCGAGTCTCGTCCGTGCGGTCGCAGGATGTGGTTGGAGCACTCGATCAGCAGACTTCGAAGGTAGGCGTTGCCGGCGTGGGTGATGCCGAGCTGAGGATCATGGTCTCCGGACTGACTTCGACGTGGCCGTAGGCCAAGATAGCAACCAACATCACGACTTCGACCGAACCGCTCCTTGCTGCCGAGCGTCAGCACGAAGGTCAAGGCGGTGAGGTGGCCGATGCCGTGGACCTTCAACAGGGCCTGCGTCTCCGGATACTCGGTCTGCCCGAGCTGCTGGATCTGCCGGTCGTACTGCTTGATCTTGGCGGTCATCTCCGCGATCTGCTGGAGCACCGGACCGAGCGCCTGTGCCAGTCCAAACGGCATAACGGCCAGGCACCGCTGAGCGAAGCACGTCGTGGCGGAGGCAGGCATACGGAAGCCGCAGGCCTTCGTCAGACCACGAACCGCGTTCACCGCAGCCGTGCGCAGCCGCACCAGCAGAGCTCGCGCACGGATCAGGGTGAGGGCCTCCTGCTGTGCGACGGTGCGGTGAGCGATCGGCCGAAGGATGTTCGGATCAAGCCGGGCATAGCGCGCCAGCTTCTCCGCATCGACCTGGTCGCTCTTCCGATCACTGTGCGAGATCGCTCGCAGCTCACGGACGTTCGCCACGATGACTTCGTGGCCTAGTTCCTGCAGCAGTGCGCTGATCCAGATCGAGTGCGTTCCCGCCTCCATCGCAACCCGTGCTGGAGGCACATCGGTGAACCACTTCTCGATCGCCTTCGGGGTCGTCCGGAAGCGGCCCCGATCGACAATTTCTCCATCCTGGTTGAGGGTGCAGTAATGGCTCCAGACATCGCCAAGGTCGATCCCGATCGTGATCTCAACCTTGGCCTGCCTGCGTGGAACTTCAGCAATGAGGTGCTGCGCTGGCTTCTTCATGGGATACAGTCTCTCTCCGATCCGGAAGACCTGCTCATCCCATTTGTCGTTACCGATGCGAGCTGTCTTTGTGTTGCATCTGTTGATTAGCCGTCGGCTCGACGCAACATTTCCTGAGGCTTCATCGCCAGAATTTTGCTTACCGAAACAGGTGGCTGTGCCTGAGATGCATTTGCTACGAGTACATCGACGAGCGCGCGACACTCATTCGCACCTGTGGCGAGCAGCTCGCGGAATGAGCGAATGCGCGACACGAACCACAACATGCTTGCAACCAGCCATGCTGGGCTTGCGTGCAGCAGCGACTTCCCGGAGGGATAGAGCCGGTATCCGAGCCGCTGAATCAGCGTGAAGCTTTCCTGCATGCCACGTGCGATTGCTATGGACTCATCCCAGGACGCACCTCCTCCGCGCCGCACCCCCGCCACGCTCACGCTTTCGAAAGCCGCGCCCAGCGGCACCTGGCAGCGAAGCCAGAGGAGCATGTCAGGCTCCAGAACAGCAGGAAGGCCAGCATTGTTAAAGATGGTCATCCATTCCTTGCTGTTCATCTTGCTCTTCTGTCCGGCAGCACCGATCTTGGCGGTCAGCTTGCCATCCTGATCGAGACTTGCCTGTAAGAAGGGCATACCGAACGAACACCGGTCCGCACCGACAGCATCGCGCAGGTTCTCTGGCTCGAAATTGTTGAACATGAACTGGATCCATTTCGCTGCACTGCGCTGGAGTCCCGGAAGCATTGCCTCAACCTGGTGTGCGAGGAGAGTGACGAGAACCAAATCGTAAGCGATCTCCTCATCAAGCTTGTCGGTCACACGAACATTAGCGCGCTCTCCCTTAGCGTTCACTATGCCTCCGTCGCGTACCAACTGCCGCAATCGAGGGGAGCCTGGACGTGCGACCGCGGTCACATCATGTCCGCCGACACGCGCCAACTGGAACACAAAGGCGCTTCCGATCCCGCCGACACCGATGACAGCAATCCGCATAGTCGAGGCAGAAGGGATTTGGGGTTCACTGCTCATGAATCTATGATCCAGTGAGACGAGGCGACTCTCAATGGGCGCGCGTCCAGTTTTTATGCTTGGGAGTCCAACCTTGGACGAAGATCATGTGTGGAACACGAGCGACCCACTCTCCACAGCGCTGACGAAGATGAAGCTCCGAACCTTCATCAATGTCGCGCTTGACGCTGGTGGGAACTGGGCGGTGGACTTTCCCGCGTACGAAGGTTTCACGCTCAATGTCGTTCAGAAAGGCGAGTGCTGGCTCTCCATAAAGGGCAGCCATCAACGGGCTCGCCTGCATGCCGGCGATTGCTTCCTTCTAACTGGCGGGAAAGAGTTCACGCTCGCGACCAATCTCCCGTTGGGAAAGCGCTTCCGTGCTGAAGAGATCTTCTCTCAGGCCGAACAGGGGATCGCTCGTTGCAATGGAGGAGGAGACTTCTTCGTCCTTGGGGTCATCTTCAGATTCCAGGGACACCTTTCGTCGGTTCTGTTGGACCGAATGCCCGCCCTCGTCCATGTAGACGGTAGTTCCGATCACGCTGCCGTGTTGCGCGGGAGCCTGGATCGCTTCAGCGCTGAGATGCGAACTGGCGGTGTCGGCCGCTCTCTCATCCTGAGTCATCTCGCACCGATCATGCTGCTGCAAACATTGCGGTTCTATCTGGCGTCCTCTCCCAAAGAGGAGAACTGGTTGGTCGCCCTCACTCACCCACGATTGATAAAGGTCTTGGAAGCAATGCAGACCGACTACAAGCGAGCTTGGTCCCTTGAGCAGCTCGCAAAAGTAGCACACATGTCCCGTTCGGGCTTTGCGCTCACATTCAAAAAGAAGCTCGGCGTTTCACCCATGGTGTACCTGACGAACTGGCGTATGCAGATCGCATGCGAACTGCTCGAAACGGGAGATCAGAACCTCGCTTCCGTCGCCAGCGAAGTAGGCTATAGCTCGGAGAGTGCATTCAGTACCGCTTTCACAAAAATCGTGAAATGCAGGCCTGGCAACTACCGGAAACCAGCTGCCGCTCATAATCAAGGACTTTATCGCGTTCCTCTGGCAGCTAGATTCGTAGTCGTCTAGTAGTAGGTAGCGGGAAGTCGTCTTGTGTTGACTAGTGGGCCGGTGTCGAGCGTCCAGATGTGAACGGGCCAACTTCCGAAATGAGCGTTTATTAGGATCGATCCCGTCAAGGCACGCCCTCTTCTCTTATGGATGCTTCGACTTTGTCTTCAGCGTGCTGGGTGAATCAAAACGCTGCTTCTGCGCAGGGCGCGAGCCGGCGATGAGGATATCGACGATACGGCGGGCGCTCGCCTCCCAGCCCGGCAGAGCAATCGTGTGGAAGACGCCGATAAGAGCACGGACGATGTCATCCGCAACGGTATCTGCACGGAAATCGCCGCTGTCGATGGCCCGCCGAACCAAAGCGAGAAATGCGCCGTGGATATGGCCGCGCACGCCTTCGATGAGCCGCATCGAGCCACCCGCGACGGTATCCATGGCGGGCAGGATGAGCCTTTTATCAGCCACGTGGTCGATGAAGAGAAGCATCCAGGCGCGGAGGGCTTCGAGCGGCGGCTTTGTGGACGCAAAGCGCTGCCCGGCTGCGGTCAATTTTTCAACTTCGCTACGGTAGACGGCTTCGATCAGAGCGTCGCGGGTCGGAAAGTGACGGTAGAGCGTGCCCGGGCCAATGCCCGCTTGGCGGGCGATGTCGTCAAGCGTAGCTTCGGCGCCGTGCCGGGTGAAAGCGTGCCTGGCAACCTCCAGGATGCGTTCACGGTTGCGCTGCGCGTCCGCGCGAGGCTTGCGTGAGGGCGGAGGTGGCGAGAACTGCGCGTTCCACATACATAAGTTTCTCAGAAATTTTGCAACCGGAGACCATCTCCGCCTATCTTATAAGCGGAGAAGGTCTCCACTTGCGGGGACTTCGTTTCCACTCCGGCTGCTGCTTGTCGCAGTCTTGCCGTACCTAGCGAAATAAGGAGAGAGTCGATGCGGATTTTTGTGACGGGAGCAACGGGATTCATTGGGACAGAACTGGTGAAGGGACTTATAGAGGCGGGGCATCAGGTGCGCGGGTTGGCACGCAGTGACGCCGGTGCGGAGCAGTTGAAGACAGCAGGTGCCGAGGTGCATCGCGGGGATCTTGAGGACCTGGACAGCCTGCGTAGCGGAGCGACGGGCATGGATGCCGTGGTGAATCTGGCATTTGATCATGACTTCTCGAAGTTCGCGCAGAATGCAGAGAATGAGATCAAGGCGATCGAGGCGCTGGGTTCTGTCCTGGAACCAGGTAAGCTGTTCGTCGTGACCTCTGGGACGGGACTGGCGGAGGGCGGCCCGGGGCATGTGCGCACCGAGAAGGATCCGCCAGCGATGAACGAGACGATACCGCGAAACCCAGAACAGGCGGCGAAGGCTGTTGCGGAGCGGGGTGTGCATGTGGGAATCGTCCGGCTGCCACAGGTGCACGACACGCGTAAGCAAGGGCTGGTGCCGTTCTTGACGCAAACAGCGCGCGAGAAGGGTGCGTCAGCGTATGTCGGCGATGGCGCGAATCGCTGGGCAGCAGCGCCGCTTCAGGACGTGGCGCATCTTTATCGGTTGGCCATCGAAAAAACGGGTCAGGGTTACACCGTGTATCACGCCGTGCAGGAAGAAGGTGTCTCAATCCGGAAGATTGCGGAGACAATTGGCAGTGGGCTGAAGGTGCCCGTGATCTCGCTTACTCCAGAACAGGCAGCCGAGCACTTCGGCTGGTTGGCTCACTTTGCGGGGTTGGATATGCCTGCTTCGAGCGAATGGACGCGCAAGACCCTGGGATGGGAGCCGACCAGGCCGGGATTGATCGAAGACTTGACGAACATGAAGTACTTCTAACGGAGCTGTTGCTGCAGCGAAGCGGCTCCGTCTCTTCGCTGCAGCATGTGAGCGCCATCGGTCCCATCATGCTGCTGTTGCTGCGCTTTTTACGATGGTCTTTCTTCGCCCCATTACGTTTGTGGAGGCGACGCTAGCCACCGCATTTGGCCCGGTTCTCCGTTACCGTCTGTTTATTTCGCGTTGCCCAAAGATGAAGCGGCACAAGCGCGGCACGTAGTGTCTGGCCGAGTTCCGTCAGTTCGTAATCCACTCGTGGTGGAACACTCGGGAACAGTGTCCGTGTGACGATGCCATCGGCTTCAAGTCGCTTGAGGGTGAGCGTGAGCATCCGTTGCGAGATGCCGCTTACCCGCCGCTGAACCTCGTTATAGCGCAACTCGCCCTTGGAAAGTGCGCCCACAACCATGATGGTCCACTTGTCACCGACACTTGCCAGAACATCGGCAAGTCCCTTGCAGTCGGTTGGGGTGAGGGATCCCTCAGGAACAGAAATGTTCGTTTCGCTCACGAAAGTGCCTTCTTGCGGAGATAAACCCCACATACCATACTAGCCCTACGAACAGATTGTTTGCGACTCGCTTTGATGGGTCGGCCTGAACATCCCTGGGAAAAGGAACGAATATGCTGAAACTGCTGGTTGTCGAAGCAAGCCCGCGAGGGGAATACTCCATCTCACGCAATCTGGCTTCGAAGTTCGTCGAGGATTGGAAGACCGCACACCCGGATGGTGAAGTGGTCGAACGCGACCTCGCCAAAATGGATCTGCCCTATGTGAATCTGCCCTGGCTGGGTGCGAGTCTGACGCCTGCCGAGAAGCACACGCCCGAGATGAAGGACGTGCTCACCCTCTCGAACGAACTGGTGGACGAACTGCTGGCTGCGGATCACATCGTGATCAGCACACCGGTCTACAACTACAACATACCGGCCAACCTGAAGTCGTATGTGGATCACATCGTGCGTAAGGGCCGCACGCTTGGGATGACCGGCGAAGGTCTTGTGCATGGCAAAGCATGCACGGTGCTGATGGCTTCGGGTGGCGTGTACACCGAAGGCTCACCGATCCGTGACCGGGATATTGCGACGTTGTATCTCCGTCTAGTCCTCAAGGTCATCGGTATCGAAGCCGTCACGTTCGTTGCGGCTGGTGGAAGCAAGGTCGTGGACCTTGGCGAGAAGACCCGCGAGGAGTTCCTGTCAGCGTTCGAGCCTGCTCTAAGCGCTGCTGCAAGAGCGTAAACGCAGTCCCTCAGAACGTGCCTGGGAAAAGAGTCTGATGGTGAGCCATATAGCTACACCGGTGTCCTCGGAGCATCCTGAATCCTCTCTGCTGTTGGAGTCGGCGAGCGTGGGTCGGGTCGGGTTGATCGTCTCCAACCTTCAGCGCTCGCTGGACTTCTATGCGGGAGTGATTGGCCTCGATATTCTGACCGAAACGTCTGGGTCCGCTCAGCTCGGCGTGGCCGCAGACAAGCGCATCCTGCTTGAGCTCGAACAAAAGTTGGGGGGTCGTCCTCTTCAGGGTAAACGGCTGGGGCTGTACCACACTGCTTTGCTGCTGCCGTCGCGGGCCGCGCTCGCGAGCTTTGCCGAGCATCTCCACCGGCGCGGTACCCGTGCGGGGAGCAGCGACCACCTTGTAAGCGAAGCCTTTTACCTCGAAGATCCGGACGGACTCACGATCGAGGTCTATGCCGACCGAGAGCGGGAGGTGTGGCCATGGCGCGGCAAGGAACTCGACGTTGCAACCCTGCCGCTGAACTTCGCCCATCTGCTTGCCACGCCACATACGCCCTGGAAGGGTGTCCCACGCGACACGTCCATGGGTCACATTCACCTCTACATCGGTGACCTGAAGAGAGCGGAGAGGCTTTACCGGCGCGGTCTGGGGATGAACCTGACATCACAGGGCTTTCCAGGCGCACTGTTCCTTGCGGCCGGAGACTACCACCATCATGTCGGCCTGAACACCTGGGCCGGTTCCGTTCCTTCAGCCTCCGATGAGGATCCACGTCTCTCCTGGTGGGAGCTATACGTGCCTGACCAACAGCTATCAGCGTTGCGGGAACAGATGGCCGCATCCGGCTGGCAACCTGGGAGCGAGGGAGCACTTGTGGACCCCTGGGGCATCTCCCTTCAACTGGCGAGCAACGGCTGAGTCACGGCCATGTCGCTCAGCTAGGCATGGGCATGAATGCTTGCTTGCGTCTGGCCCCAATCAGTAACGACAAGTCGGCTTGTGGTAATTTACGCACCGGTGTCGAGCCGTCCAGATGTGAACGGGCCAATTTCCGAAAGCGCATTTCTCGTTACTTATGGCCAGATGAACTCAACGCCCCGTCGATCCACATCTGAAGGCTGAATTTGAGGCTAGTGGACGACTGCGCTGCGGTGAGGACACCAGCCTCGCGCAGTACAGCCAGTCCGTGAAGGAATGCCCATAGTGCGTGCGAGGCTTTCACCGCACGTTTCTCCCCGTAGACACGGGTCACTTGCTCAAGGAAAAATTCGGTATTGCGGGCGCATTGCGGAGTGCATTGCGGGCTGTCCGAATGAGCACCTGACGTCTTCAGATAGAGTGCAAATACTCGCGGCCGTTCATGGGCAAAGCGGAGGTAAGCCGCAGAGACTGCCCGAACTGTCTCCGCAGGCCCCTTGCGGCCGGCAGCCTTCTGCATGATCTCAAGCATCTGCAGACGGGCCTCTTCGGCCACGGCTTCCTCCAACGCACCGAGGCTCTCGAAATAGTGATACAGCGCGTTGGGTGCTAACCCAAGACTAGAAGCCACGGACCGAATGGCGAGGTTCTCGACGCCCTCTTTTTCAACCTGCTGCATTGCAGCAGCCAGGATCGTGGCTCGATCAGTCTTCGCCGGATATGCCATGAGACTCACTGTACATCTTGACAGGGTTCATAATATTATGTACGCTGTACATGATGGTAATGGACGCTGTACACCTAGAGCAGGAACATCTATAAATCAACGCCGTCGCGAGGAGAATTCATGATAAAGGTTGTTTTGGTAACGGGAGCAAACAAGGGCATCGGCTTCGAGGTGTCTCGCGAGTTGGGACGCGCCGGCTTCACGGTGCTGCTGGGAGCGCGAGACACAGCGCGAGGTGAAGAGGCTGCCAGCAAACTGCGGGGCGAGGGTCTTGATGTTCGTTTCGTTGCGGCGGACCTGAATCATGCAGCCGAGAGCGGTGCGGCACTCGCCAAGCAGATCGGCGAGGAGTTCGGGCATCTAGATGTGCTGGTGAATAACGCGGGCATCGTCGACCGGGGAGATGGACCCGCCAGCAGCGTTGGGATTGAGACGCTGAGGCGCACGTTCGAGACGAACTTCTTCGGCACGGTAGCCTTCACGCAACCATTGTTGCCGCTGCTACGCGCGGCTGAGAGTGCACGTATTGTGAACGTTTCTAGCGGACTCGGCTCACTTGCGATCAATGGTGATCCCAGCACGCCCTTCTATCACGCGAAAGTCCTCGGCTACAACGCTTCCAAAGCCGCTCTCAATATGTTCACCGTAGATCTTGCATACGACCTGCGCGAGACCAAGATCAAGGTCAACTCTGCCTGTCCCGGTTATGTCGCTACCGATATTAACAATCACAGCGGCCCATCGACGGTGGAGGAGGGTGCGATCGTGATCGTGCGCCTCGCACAACTGCCCGATTGTGATCCGACGGAGCTAATCAGCGATACGTGCGACGTCGAGTGGCCGCCCCGCTCAGGAAAACACATAGAATTTCCTGAAGTGGATCGGGGAGACTGGTTTTCCCTCGACCATGCCCGCAAGTTCATCCGGGCGGAGCAAGTCCCGTTCCTGGAAGCTTTAAGATTGCTCAATGCCTGAGAGTCATTCCAGTTCGTTTCGAACCGGGAGTAAGGTCGCACTCCAGCCGCAGCACGATCGGAGTGTGGTCTGACGGTTTCTCGAATGTCCGAGGTCCTTTGTCGATTTCACAGCTTTCCAGTCGCTTGACCAGATTGGGAGTGAGCAGGAAGTGATCGATTCGAATGCCGCGGTTATGTTCGAACGCTTGCCGGAAGTAGTCCCAGAACGTGAACTGGCCAGCTACTCCGGGATGCAGCGACCGGAACGCGTCGGTGAAGCCGAGTTCGAGCATCGCCCGATAGAGTCTGTTACGGAACTCCCTTTTAAACAAGCGTAGGTGAGAAGATGCCCTCGGAGTGAGGGGTTTTCATGAGCTATATCCAAGGTGAAGGTCGGAGTCAGGGGACGCTATTTCCGGTGGTGCTG
>JAABUO010002420.1_pt1 | contig 22788 bp, 24 predicted proteins | sample 5559291 | NCBI WGS metagenome assembly JAABUO01 (sample SAMN10711878, study PRJNA513372) | rock metagenome | isolation source: Antarctica rocks | place: Antarctica: Victoria Land, Finger Mt sud
TTCTAATAACAATAATAACAATTATTTAAGTTATAATACTACAAAAATTTAATATTAATTTAATTATATAATGTTTAAAGAAATAATATATAAGTAAAATATTAAATAAGATTTATATAATTTTTTTCTAAATTAATTATTTAATTATATATTATATTTAGTGTGATCGTTGAATCGAGTCGAACACTTTTTTCTCAATTCAATCCACCCTCTTGGGCCTCGTAGGGTTGGGCCAGGGTTAAGGCGCGAACCTAACCCTAGGGTCGAGTTTCGTTGGGTCAATGCCAAGAACTTAAGCTAACTTTGTCGCGTTAGCATTCGCTTATCTTATCTTATCTTATCTATGCGCTAACCTAATTAAGCTAGCGTAGAATTCATGCTAGCCCAATTAGGCTAGTGTAGAGTTTACGCTAATTATATATGATTAGCGCGTCACGTAACGTCACGTGATTAGGTAAGTCGAATTAGACACTCGACGCGCATTCTTCGTTCGTCTCACTCTATTAAGCTAGGAAATTTGCCTGACCCTAGGGTTAGGGTTGGGCGAGTTAACCCGATCGGGTTGAAACTCGACTCGACGATTACACTAATTATATTATTGATATTTTAGAAATATATATATATAAAAAACTTTATATATAAAATTGCTTATATATATAGTAAAACTATTAATATAACTATAAATATAATTAGATATTGTAGTTTCTCTATTATAATAATAATAAATTAATAATAATATTTTAAAAAAGAAAATTTATTAAAATATTATTAATATCTACTTAATTATTAGTATATATTATTATATTATTACTTAAATTTAAACTTTAAAGTATATTAGAAATTGTCTTTATTTGTGTTAGACTAGCAAAATAAACAAGTCTTATTACTTTAATTTTATTCTAATATATGAGTTTGTATAAAAACTTTGTATAAACTAGTACAAATCTATATAAACTTGTTAACTTTATAAATAATAAATCTATTTAAACGTTATAACATTAATAATCTTAAGATTTTTAAATTTAAGCTTATAAATTTAATTTGTTGTTAAAGACTCTTTCTATTAATTATTTATGCTAAATAAGTTGTTCTATTTTATACAAAGATTTTGTACAAATATTATCTACACTTTGTACAAATTGTTTGTTCAATTGTGTGCAAATCTTGTTGTAATATTCTTATATTTGTATTTATTTATATTAATAGTTATGTTGTTTTATGCTGTTTATAGTAAACAATCTTTGTAGCTTGTTCTTTAGTAGTCTTAAATACTTTTATGTAATTGTTGATATAAACTTGTACAATTAATGTATATTTATTAGTGTCTAGTAATACAATATACTCATAAAAGATGTCTTAAGCTTATTGTATTATTTAAATATCTTTGTGCTCTTTTTTACAAATTTATGAACATATATTATTTAGAGCAAGTCTTTGTGCATTTGTTAACAATTTCTATTAATTAATTTATATGTTAACAACTTGCGATCAAATATATTACGTACAACAACATAGAGTTTTTTACAAATCTTTTACAACTTTCTATCGCATATTAAGAATGTCAATTAATAACTTTATAAACTTCGTAGAGTCTAGTATCAAATAATGAAAAAAATTTAAAATCGAATTGCGAGATAATTACTCGAATGACTCGATCAATTTCGATATAAAATCTAAATAAACTTGTGAAAAATTAATTAAAAATAATACAATTTTAATCAAATCTAAACTTAACAACACTTGCTTAAAACTTCTAGTAAAATTTAAGTCTATAATTAAAAGAATTTTATAATATGTTATTATCACATTGAATTTAACTAATTTGTATAAAATTAAAATCATAAAGTTATAAACAAGTTTATTGTTTTACAAACTCGACTTAACGCTATTTATTCGAACAAAAATTATAAGAATTATAAGAATAAAGTTTTCGAATACAAGTTTATTTCGAGTAAATACTATTTCACGTATTATAATAATGATTAATATTAATTTTGTGCAAAGTATAACAAGCATTAAGCTAAGCGTTCAACAAGAAAGTTTATAAAAAATAAAAATAACGAAGATTCAATTACATTTAATGATGCGTACTATCGCTTCTTTATTGTATTTTTATACTAATATTGTATAGCAATATTTAAGAAGATAAATATCGTTTGTAGAAACAAAAGAAGCGATTCGAAACTAATAAGTATAAATGAAATAAAAAGAGAAAGTAACACTAATTTGTATAAAAAAATCTATAGAATGCACAAGTCTATGACGAGACATTACAAAAAGCTCGCTAAAGATGTTTTAACAAATAGTAAGTAATTCGATGCGAACGACATAAGTTGATGCAACAACGAACGATAGCATAAATAGTGTTGAAATAATTAGATAGCTTGACGACATTTAATAATATGTGCGAAATTAATGTTGTTTTACAACTTTTTGAGTGTTTGTAGTGCGATCATGTTGATCGTCGCAATATTCAATGTGAATTTTCAAATTTCAATGTTCGATTTTCGATTTTCGGTTTTCCAGAAATTTTCTATTTTGACCTTAAGCAGGGTATCGGCCACCGTAAAGCGTCGGCATCCGGCCCGTAAATCCGGCCTACCTTGAATTACTTAATCGATCTCTTGATCTGATCCTTCTACTTAGCATGCAGACACCGACAATCACGGCAATCCCTTGGGTGGTTATGCATTATAGTCATTGGTGTTCCGACTCCAAGCATCAATAGACATGGAGTTCCGCCAAGTCGGTCGAACCCGAAGAGTCCAATACGTATCGTTGTCAAGACATGCTATAGATTGAATCTTAGCAGTCCTCAGGGTTCACGCTGCAACCATGGATTCATTGTCCTGCAGCTTGCTTGCCATGGAGTAGCTTGTGGTGATACGTTGTGCCCTTTTCAGGCACTTCTGCTAGGCTGATCGGCTTCGTGCTATCCTGCATCAGCTCACGATGATCGGCTACGGCATCCAGTTGGGGCAGGTCCCCTAGCTTGCACAAGTAGGGAAGCAAAGAAGGAACCAAGTGGGGTATCCATTCTCAGCATACGCGGCGGAGACAGAACATGAAGGTGTCGGTGTCAGGGACGCCATCGTAAGGGTCATGTACCATGCTCTGGAGGGTCGAGGGAAGAGTAGGTTTTCGAAGGTACGTCAGCCAAAGAACAAGATATAGGTAATGTAATCAGCGTGATATCTTTCGCGCCCACTCTGGCTGTTCGGCACCTCCATGGCTGCCAGACCACAGCTGATCCTTGATCGCTGAAAGGGTTGAAGAAAGTACAAGAAAGACACTCTTGTTGTGCCACTACAGCTCTGGATTGTGATGGACTTTATAATTGCGCTGACAGCTCGAGGAGAGCAACGAGGTTTGCAATGTGAACCCACGATTCATGGGAAGGTGTACCAGATGAACAATAAGAGAAGTAAATCGAGGCACTGATTTCCAGTCACCAATGCAAAGAATTTTCAATACAGGAGCATTTCACCCCATCATCAATCAGAACGATCAGTGCTATGATGTGACACTGATCGAAGTAACTTTCCGAGAGCAGTCAGTCCATAAGGGTCGTTCGCTGATGGGTCGTCAGGTTAAATCGTTAGCTCAAGAACGGTTTAATCAGCCGCGGACGAAATCGGAATGCAAAGCCTATATTGGAAAGCTGAGAAGGATGGTCGAACATCCCTCTCTGCAGTAGCCACAGGTCAACTTGGGGACGAGTGGGGAGGAAAGTATTTCAGCGGCAGAACGCACCTGGGCTGGCGTCGAGAATGGCAGAGACATGTAAAGGAGGCCCACGAATGAATATCGAGTGTCCTCTTGCACAAGGACCCCGCTCAGCGTCATGGGCATGCTCGAGGATGCATATCAATTTTTTTCTCCAGCGAGCCGTCGATCAAGAGGCCTAGAAAAGTATATAGGTTCGGCATCTATGAAATTGCCGGTTTCAGCGTACGGCCGTACTTTGAAAGTATAGATTGTTGCTTATGGGTTGCGAGTGAGCTGTTGTAGCCCTGCTGTCCAATAAAGCGGGTCTTGAGCAGTCACTGGGAATCCTTCGACTACACATACATGAATCCATCTAGGAGTCGCATGTCTTAGAAGAGGGTGGTCTGAGACGTGCAAGATGGACATGCCAAGAGTCGATTAGCTGCGTTCAACCGAAAGACCAATCAAAACAATGATTCAACTGGGGTTGTCGGATATCGACATCCTCCAGCACCATGACCTTGACGGATTCCTGATCCTCGCAAGTCAGGCTGTTGTGAGTCATACATCCCTAAATTTAGTAATCAGCTGGCCTTCATGATCCCGCTCCGGGCGGCCGACGGCAGTGGCACCCATGCCAGATGAAGGGTCATGATCCAGAGATCCAAGGAGGCAGGGCTCGTCTTCTGTCACGGGCAAAAGCAACAAGAAAAGATTGTCTGGAGGGGATATGGAAACTTGAAACACGACGTGGAATAGCCGAAAGGCACAACGAATATGGATGAACCATATTGCTGGTAGAAGTATGCAGCCGAAAGGGTAAGGTGGTCGCGATGAAAGTCGATTGGCTGGCGGACGGGAGGGCAGGATGATGAGTGGCCCTTCCGGCTGGCCATGCTGGATGCACCTGCACAACCTTAAAGTACATGAGTAATGTTCAGGCAGGGCAAGGGAAGGAGATACGGCCTCGTTTGTGTGTCGATCTTCCATGTGCCTGTCCATCGGGCATATGCACGTCTGATCACCCAATAATCCCAGCATCGCAAGCGCCCAGTTGGCACGAGCGCTCTTAAGTCAACCAAACCGTCGGATGCCCATTTGAACGACTGCGTTCTATGGCGCCATCATGGCATATATGTGCTGGCCTTTGGCGACTAGTTTTGTGCACTGAGCAATTCCGCACTCCCAGTCGCATATCGTCTCATTTAGCGACCGCCTATCCTCAATCATGTTGTTGTGTCTGAAGAAAACAAGTTACATGGAGCAGATGCAAAGGATCGCAGAAGAAGGGTAATGGTTTGATGGGGATACGGGAGTTCCTCGTTACCGAGGAGCCTTTGCGGAGAAGCCTGTTCGGCAACGAGCGACGCCACCAAGACTAGCAGGCGAAACTCATCAGATTGCCGGCGATCACCCAATTATGAATACTTCGACGAAGTAGAAATGATTGGTGAACCCATGTCCAGCGTAGTCTTCTCCGCTTCGCTGAATGTACCAGCACAGCAAGGAATAGATTCCTATCCTGCTCATGACAGATCACGGTCGACTATAACCAGGATGCGTTGTGTGCGCGTCAACGATCTATCCCGGTCCAAGCAGGGTGTTTGGTGTACTCCACATGCGGAGAAGCAAGAGGATCACACTCCGGCTGCTATTGGTCTCTGCGCCAGACGCTTGATGTGTTGATCCATTGCAGGATTGGGCGGAAGACCCTGGGGTACATCTGCGGCGTCTGATACTGGAGCCCGCTCTTGATCTACACTCTTGACTGCCGGTTTGGCAAGCTGTTAAGCCGCGATCGTGATCTCAGTACGGAGCTAACAATGCACCTCGTCTACTCAGCCTTTGGCACACAAAGAATTTCTACTTCGGCATTGGGATGTTGCTGTTCGACCAAAATTCGAGGTCAAATCATCGGGATTCTATCTGACGATTGACTCATGGAGCTTTGGAAGCGAAGCCAAGCGGCGTCGTAGCAGGCTAGCATCAGGCTATCAGCACTAAGTAATAAGCCTGGGGCGGACCTGTCTCCAACCCGAGATCCCGTGGTAATATTCCTATTGGTCATCTGCACCTGCTTGCCAGGTTCTCCGCAAGTCCCAGGACAGCCCGAGAGCCCATGCCCTACCCAGGATAGACAGTTGTATTATACAGGCCCACGGCCGACATACTCTGATCGGTTCTGAGCATTGCGTCCTCACACCACAGTCCTCAAGACACTCGTGATGCCAAGGTGACATACTGCCAACGCAACATCATGACAGCTGCATAACACCGTTGTCAGGATGTTGTCCCACCAACAGAATAGCGGACCCATTCGAGTGCATAGACGACCTGCGCCACTGTCGAGCAATGCATCCTCGACAGCTTTGACCTACCCAGCGCCCTCGACAGCCCCGGAACCGGTCTCTCCCACTGCTCTCAAGAGGCAACGATCACTCGCAGACGTCGAGGGTGCCGGCTCGAGCGAGAAGCAACGGAAGAAAAGGCGACTCCGTTTAGAGCTGATAACCTCGAGACTCAGTCGACCATATGCATCTCCAAATACGAATATCGTCAGTCGAAGCAGGGTACGGGTTGGAATCGGGACTCGGCAAACGCCGCCGACGAAGATTCCAATTGTGAAAGCGGCCATCTTGAACTCAATCAGAAGGGATAGTGTCTCGTCGAAAGAGCTAGTAGAACGAAAACCGAAATTCCACCAGGCCGCCTCGCCATACGCAAACTCTGATCCTATGGACCTTGACATCATGCCGAACCTAGATGCACCCTACCAGAGTCTTGCATTCATGAAGACTCCTTCACAAGGTGAATCGAAAGTGGGTGTCTCTCCTTCGTCTTCGTATACGCCAAATTACGATATCTTCGATGACGAAGATGACGACCTTTACGAAATCGAAGACGGAATTGCTGGCGAGAACGACGGATATGTGGCTTTCGATGAAGATTCGGACCCAGAGGGCTACGAAACCTTATGTCCGTTCGACGAGGTGCTCATCCAACACCACCAAACATCACCAATAGATAGTAAGCCCGAGAACAGCCTCATTGCCAAAGAAATACAGTTCCAGTTGCCGAGTGAGCGTCTTGCGTCCGAGGTATTCTTTTGAAGTCTCGGCTGCGGACGAAGGGAACTTGCCAGCTACGTCCTCAGCTTGACGAGTTGACAGTCTTGCGAAGAAGTTGAGCCACTTGAATCAAGTACCACCTCCACGCCAATCGCGATCACTAGTCGAGATGATTCCGGGATCTTGGCTTCGATGATGGCCCTCTAGGCCACTTGTTCGCTTCAATCGCTGCTTAGCTTGGGTTCTGGTGAGCAAGGAGAAGGAATGTTGTTTAAGCTGGATGTCTGTTCTTCGACATGATTCACGATACCCATGTGTGTTACGATTCAGGCTACTTGTCGAGCACGGTCGCAAGCGATGTCGCACATTGCCTGAAAGGATACATCAGATACACCTATCAAAATATAGCATCAATGGATCACACCTTGATAGCCTGCTTGCGTTCGAGGTGCACATCATCACGATCAATGCGAGTACTGATATCCTGCTTGATGAGATCGCGGCTCCTACCATTCACAAAGGTTCTAGTCTCGTCGATTAGCGAATGGTCTCGTGACTCTGACTGACACTTACACGTATCGCAAGCCGGGGAATGCCTTTTCGTAGAGTTGATTTAGCTCCGCAAGGTTGCTATCGACCTGGCCACCCTCAGCTCTAAGGTGTGCCTGTTCGGCGCTGCTCTGAATACTGTTCACTTTATTCTCACCCAGCCTTGGGTGAGCTGCCAGTATTTCGTGTAGCCATTGCGTGTCACTTGTAGAATTGGATTCGGCCAAGGTTGTCAACTGCAAACCGATACTGGCGATAAGTTCATCATAATCAGCGAACTGCTGCTCGTGCATCAAGCCGACAGATAGTGTGTGAAGCGGAATACAAGGTTCGAAAAGGCGATCCAAAATCGCTGCACGCTTGTCGGCTTGCAAGCCTGGGACGATAGAGATTGGTGGTAGCTTGTTCATGGTCCTAGGCGTTCTTTATTCCTCCAAATAGCTTGTTATGACCGCAGTACTACAGTACAGCATATAGTCCTCTTGATGGCAGAAGTGGTCGACGGCATAATGTATTGTGTCGAGCTTGCTGACTATGCGCCCAGATAACGACAAATTCAATGCAGGTGGGGTCGTTTGCCGCATGTTTCAATTAGCTTTCGATGCAGGAACGGAAACAATCGAAACAAAGGATTGACGGGCATGCCTGTGTCGTGTTACGGACGGGTAGCATGGTCCAGTATTGACACTCTCATTCACCCATATTGCTGCTTTCTTGGCTATTCATGATGTGGCACAAATCAATAAAAGTCTTCGAGTCCTGGAACACTCGACTCCTGCAACTAAGCGCGGACCGCAGAAACCCCTGATTCGGTTCCGCAGATCAGCTTGCATGTAATTAGCGTTAAGCGACGGAGGCAAGAATTTTGTCGAGGCACAGTCGTAGCAGGACTGAAGAACGAGATTTCATGAGGGCACGCAATGTCACTCAATGGCTTGGATGCCACAGAAGTCAACGACGCATACCAATCCGCCCTGAGTGAGGGTGGAGGCTGGTAAGACCGTCATTGACAATACTCCAAGCACTAACCCATAGAAGACTAACTGCTACTCAGGTTCTTGCTCAAGTACACCAATCGAGCCGACGTGGGCATTCTGCAAAAGGGAACTGGTGGCTTACAAGAAGCGCGGGAGACAGTAGCTCGGTACGATGAACAATCCCCCTTGTATGGCTTCGTGCAGTACAGGCGGAGGAAAGTACTGCTCAAATATGTGCCCCAGGGAACCTCGAGATTGCTGCAAGGTCTGTCCATGATCATGGTATCAAAAGAGATTGTGGTCTGCTAACAATCAAAATGAAGCTCGACTAGCCGTTCATTTTCAATCAATCGCAGAGAGGTTCTCGCCCCATGATACCGTCTTCTCCTTCAACACCTCAGTCGACTTGGCAGACAGCGCGTTGTCTGCCGCTTGTTCCCTCCATACTGCTCCGGCATCTATTAAATCAGCTAGCTCACTCCGACGAAAGGCATTAGCAGGAATCACGGAGGATGCGGGCGAAATACAGACTGTGGTAGAGGCCACTAGTGATAAGGAGGAGGACGAGGAGGAGGAGGACCAGAGCTTACGTTCTCCAGGCGCGGAAAACAGCTTGACGCGCCTTGATTCGCAAAATGACGCCCCGACTCCGCCCTCGCCTACACCAACTCCATCATCTACCCCCTCCTCAAGCACCATCCGCAAGAATTCGGACAAAGCCTTACCACCAATACCAAGATATCCCGATTCAGACAGACAGCCCGAAGCGAGTCGCGAGCGCAAGGAAGAATTGGTAAGGCCTAGCCTCGAAGGCCGTCGCTCATCTAGCTCAGCGCGACCACCAACAAGCGAGGGCTACGACCGTTACGACGCGAACGGATACAAACTGAAAGTAAAAATTGGTCCAAGGCCCTCGCTCGATTCCGCAGATCCAGCTTCTGGAGGTTACAACCCTCGACCCGTATCTTCGCTTCCGGCGAGCGTCCGCATGCCATTACGAAAGGCAGCTCCTGTGAGGAATTACCCCCAGGTCAGTGAAAGCCCAACACAGCCAGCAATGCCTACTTCAGCGCCAACCAAAGTTTCATCTTTCTCCAGCATGGGCCCACCCTTTGTGCGGCCCATTCCTAGTCCGCCCACGCCTGTACCGATACGTCCTCGCACCGTAGACTCAAGGTCATCAGCCATAACCCCAGAGAAGCGAAGGTTGATGAAAGCGGTAGAGCTTCGCCAGAAGCAGCTGGCCGCAAAAAAGAGTGGGCAGGGACCTGGACTCAAGGGGATATCTACACAGCCAGGTGAAGCGATCATTGCGAAACCACAGCCTCAAGGCAAGGATTCACGGTCGCCAGACTATTCCGGTACTGGCGAAAGCTTTGATATTTTGCCAGATATCATGACGGAGGATGGAACAGGCGTTGTAAGACATGGCGGCGCGGATCCCGGTAAAGAAGGTTCTGCAACCATAAATGCCTCTCCAATTTCGATACCAGAAGACTTCGACGGGCCGTCGACACAGGCTTCTTCCGTTTCCGAGGAAGAGACTCCTCGAAGAAGGATTCCTGAAGAGCCAGCAGGCAAGCCCAAAGAATCTTCCACTGGAGCGGACGAGGGAAAACCGAAAGTGAAGGGGCAGCTTGAGGGACCTCCACACTCTGAATGCAATGAAGACCGACGGACCAACGGGACAGAACCACCTTCGCCGGACTGGGAGGATAAGGGAGAAAGTAGAGTCATCCGGGTTCCAGAGGACATCCATTCAGAGGACGGATCTACAGACATTTTTAGAGCAAATCAACCAGAGCTAGAGCTCGCCGATGGCAAGCCAAGAGAAACGCTCTCTGAAGAGCAGACCACGCAACTATCGGAAAGCGTCGACGCCTCAGAGTACGATGGTGAGATGAACAATACGGTTGTTTCCTCTAACGCAAAAGAAGACACCTCGATCGTCCCACATCAGCTCTCGGACGATATCATGGAAACGAGTACCTCACCACAAATCTCCGCTCCCATATCCAGGTCGCTCAGCCCTGGAGCAGAGACTGTCAGGCCTCAAGAAGTCCCACTGCCGCCCATCAGCGAAAACGAGGAGGCGCATCTGACTCCTCAACAAGCTTCTTTCGCGAGCGAATCTACGTCACAGAATACTCACCATGCAGATTACCGACCCCACCGTGCAACGCAAGTGACAACTGACCCTCGTGATGAAGATGAGCACTCTGTCAACACAAGGGCCTCGACGGGAACTCGTCCCTCAACGGCTGATACTGTAGGGGACCGTCGTAGCATGCGTCCGAACCGGCGACACGGTCTAATCGAGCCAGTTCGCAGAGTGTCCAGCGGAGAAAACTCTGACGATCAGTTCCTATCAGATGATTCATTCATGGAGGAGCTGAAGACCGCCACTGTTCAAGAAGCGAAGCCTGTCCGTGTATCAAGGTCACCTATTGCCCTGGATTTTCCTCGGCCCAAGAGTGAGCACACGGTAGGGCTTGTGAAAAACCCTCGAAGCGTCTCAAGTCCGATCGACACTACCAACGGGGAAGATCGCAAGACGCCATCCCCTCCACTCCCTACTCTCCAGCCCCCCCGGGCTGTCTCCGTTTCACAATTGAGATCAAGCAGCCCTCCGGATATCTCGCCGCCAATGTTGAAGAAACCTGGGGTTTCTACAGGCATATCGCAACGAATCAAAGCTTTGGAAACTTTGTCGAGTAGGCCCACGAGCCCTTCCCAGATGCTACGTTCTCCAGCCAATCCTCCTCCGGCGTTCGCCAGTCTCGGAACAAGGAAATCATCTCTACACAGTCGGCCAGGGACATCTGACCGGCCTGCAAGCCGTCAATCACGGTCTCCGACACCAGCATTCGATTTAAGCTCGCCGAAATTGACTGCTCCGAAACCCTACAACCAATTTGTCAGCGTGAGTGTTGCGAGCAAACCTGGCAAATCTCGGCCTGAGTCCATTTCCGTCACAGCCCAGATCGTCAGAGACGAGCGCAATAGGACACCTGAGGTCCCTCTTGACTTCTCGCAGCCCCAAATTATAGATCTTCATCACAGCCCTCTGAAAGTCGAACATCGAACCTCGGAAAAATTGCCACCGCCATCTAAGAAGCCTCCTATCAAAAGACACACTACTGCGCCTTCCACTTCCTCCACCTGCACAGACCACAAAGGCGAGTCTTTTCTCGGTTCGCCAAGGCGTGATTCGATCCACAGCGGGTCGAACGGCAGCCGCCGAGGCAGCGATGTTGCCCTTTCACGTTCCGCCAGCGAAATCTCGCTCAGTGGAATGAGTCCAGACGGCAGAATGGAGGACAAGAAAGAATCGAGAAAGAGCCGATTGCTCAAACGCATGTCGACGATCTCCTCGGCGTCGAGACGCAGCATTGCCACGGCATTGAGTCCTGCGCCCGCGAGAGAACAGCCTATCGCAGAGCAACCCGAGCCTGTACAGCAAGCGCATTCTCCTCCAACGAGAGCGGTAGATATGGGTGACATGAACATCCAGTTCCCAGATACTCTAGTAAGCAGATTTCAAGCTCCACCTATACGACACAGCAGCTAACAGCCCTCCCAGCTCTGGAAACGCCGCCACATGACCATCGAGCCACAAGGGGTTCTTGTCCTCTCCCCCTCTAAACTGGACAGAAGTGTATGCCTCCTCCCCAATTTTCCCCGTACTCTTCCCTCCCCATATCCTGACACCGACTCTCAACAGGCCTCCCGCGTCATTACAAAACGCTACCCCCTGCTCGGGTTCCACCCCCCTTACATCCCCGACCAGGACCGCCAGGAAATGCCCAACAGCGTGAACCTCGAATTCGAAGACGGCGGCACGCTGCAATGCGCGTGCGAGAACCTGGCGGGGCAAGCGCATATCTTGGGGGCGCTGACGCAGGCGCATTGTTTGTATAATCGTCGATAATCAGCGGCAAATAGTGGCGGCCCATGAGTGCATAGATACCCATGTTTTCTCCTTTGAGGATACCCGCAATGTATCGGAGAGGGTTATTTTGTTGGTGTTTCTGGTTGAAGGTATGAAACAAGCATGGGACGAAGTGTATGGATATATGGGGCGATTAAGGGTGGGTTGATTATTGCGGATACCTTGATCCCTCTTCACTTCGATATCCTACATTTGGCTGGATAGCGTGTATGGCCTTTGCTCTTCTTTACATAGGCTCACACATGGACAAAGGCATTTCTACAGCAAGCGGCTTTCATTCCGTATTGTAGTATCGAGACGAAGAAAGTCAACAGTAACCAGCATTCCCAAATGTCAGTATCCTTAAAAAGTCATCAACAACCGCAATCGAGCATTCGCGAGTACAACATGGAAACGGCCTCACGGCATTCCTCTTCCCTGTTTTTATCGACCTCCTACATCATGTTCCATCTTCCCCGCCCTTCATTCTCTTGTTCAGCTTTTAAACCTATTATCTCTATTGGCTTTCCCCGGTCGTATAGAGCATTTCCACACAATGTCAATAGTGGGCGTAAGTACCCCGGCGAAAGATACATAGATAGTGGCGACTGAGCTTCCCACGGTGCCATGCTGAAGGGTAGATCATACCAGGATTCTGATCCTGCAGACTGGACTAGGAAAGGAATCCAATACTTATCCCTCCAATGCATGGGGTGCTCGTTGGGGCGTGGTCAAAGGCTATCTTCTATTGATCGTGGTTCGTGATAGCTGATAAAATCCATTGAGCCCACAGCCGAATTGGGAAGCAACACTCGGACTTTATGATATGTTATGTACTGATGCCTCTCATGAAACCCTGTGAATGATAGCGTTCCGATATGACTGGCCTCTTGTTTTAATGTCTCCCATAACGATACTCGGCCCTGGTCGGCGACTATCGTTTGCCTGAGCCAATGGTCAGTCATGAATATGGGGCATTTGGACGTGGGCGAAGTGGGTTATCCTATGGGATGGAAATAGATTGCATCTGAGCGGAAACGGCAGATCGACGCTTCCACATGGGACTAGTGACTGCGGCCTTGGTGTGACGAAAGTCTTTCTGCAAATCAAGATTCAGCATCGCCGGGCGGGTGAAGAATTGACATGTCTACAGAGAGAAGACTCGGCTCCTTTGGGCCCCCTTTAGGCTTTGGGTCGTAAAGGAGGTCTGCATTGGTCTTTTGGGGCTGGCCTGTGGCTTTCAGCATGCAGAATATGAAGTCATTGGAGAGCTAAAGAAGATCTGGACCGAGGGTGATTCGTGTCATGCCCGGAATGCGTATTTGTTTTCCTTGACGTGCTTGTACTTGTACATCTACCTCTACCTCACCCATAGCCGTCGTCAGCTTGGTCCGGCTTCATATATCCGACTTTCCTCCTGCGCGGATATGGCGGATGACGCTCCATCACCACACGGCACTCGCGGCTTTCATTGAATCACACAAAGCAGCCTCTGTGGAATCGCTTTATTAACTCAGAGGGAACTTTACATGCAATATTCGGACATGGCAGCTTCACCTCGACAAATGTGAAGCTTGTCCTCGTGCCTCTACTTGATTCAACCACGCTAAGTCCACACCGCGTGTGCACCTCGATCCCGACTCTAGCCTCTTTTCCGACGTCGGCGGACAGAAATCACAGTACTTTGAGAACAGCAAACCTGCCAGCGCAGTATTTCTTGCGTCTCACAGCCGTCATAGGCCGATTGTTTGACCGCTTCATCAATCACCTCGGACATTAAGAGCTGATTGGTGCTCTTGCACATTCCTGGCTGTTGTCCCATAACTCAGTCACTGGTGACGGGAGGAACGCTACGTTGGTTCTGGTTCCTTCCATTATCTGGTAAGCATGCCCTCCGCAGCCTTCGGAATTATCACACTGTCACTCCAAATCGAAGACAACTTTCTTGGGATTGAGACCTTTCCGCAATGTCTCCTTGCTTATCCTCAGATACAGGACCCGACCTCTCCTCCAGCCCTGGCCGCGTACTTTATTATTGTCCAGCCACCGATCGCCCAAGGCCTACGAAAAGATCGTCCACAATCGCAAAGTTCACAAGTTCGAAGGAAACCGCAAAGAAAATCCTCCGATTTGTCACAACTTCCAGTATAGCTGCTCGAAGCAGCACCTTCTTGGAGCCGTCGGTGAGCCCCCCAGCAGCGGCGTCAAGGAGAGAAGGCGCTATTCATCAATATACAAACATGTCTGTGGTGGACAATAGCCGGAACGGCCAGCCACCGGGCAATTCCTTCGTAGGTGGTCCAATAAGCGGAGTCATCCACCGTCCTTCGCTTGCGGAGAACATCAGAACCGCATCAGGGGCGCCCCCACAAATTTCGGCAACCAGTCCTACCAGAGCAACAATGCACACTGCCACTGCCATGGGAGAAGAGAACCTTCTAGCATCTGGCAACGGCGTTTCTGTGTCAATTGCACTAGCGGAGCCAATGCTGTTCCTACAGGGCTTCGACCAGTCCGAAGTTGGAGAGCGGACCACAACCATGTTGAGAGGGACGCTTTCGTTACGGGTATCCAAAAGTGCCAAGATAAAGGCAGTTTCGTTGAGCTTCCGCGGCCGTGCTGAGACGGAGTGGCCCGAAGGCATTCCACCTAAGAAGACCGAATTCAAGGACAAGGAGAGCATCATGAACCACACCTGGACCTTTTTCAATGCGCAATTCCAATCCGCAGAATATGGAACAGGGGCCGATCAGGTACACTCCCTTAAGGGTCCGTCAGCGACGACTAGGGAGATTGGGTGCGCTGATACCGCCACTGAATCATTCAAGAGAGCATCAATAGCGGCCGATGGCAATCTGGGCGCCAAAGATGCTAGACGCCTCTCGCTACAAATAAATCAGTCCCGGAGCGTTGGCAAAGGTGATGCGGGAAATGGGGGAACAATAGTGGCGCAAAAGGGCTACCGTACATTCACACCAGGAGTCTACATATACAACTTCGAGTTGCCCATCGATTCCCGCCTTCCCGAGACGATCAACGTAGACCTGGGGTCCGTCAGATACGAACTAGAAGCCTCTGTCGAAAGGGCTGGCGCATTTAGAGCCAATCTTGTGGGGGCGAAGGAGGTCACCTTGATTCGTGCACCTTCAGAAGGCTCACTGGAACAAGTCGAGCCTATTGCAATTTCAAGAAATTGGGAAGATCAACTGCACTACGATATTGTCATATCTGGCAAGTCGTTTCCGTTAGGATCACAGGTACCCATAGCGTTCAAGTTAACCCCCTTGGCCAAAGTACAATGCCACCGGATCAAGGTATTCGTGACCGAAAACATCCAATACTACACGAGTAATAGGCGGGTGCACCGCTTAGAGCCCACAAGGAAAATTCAGTTATTTGAAAAAAGAGCAGATGGACCAAGCACAAGTGCCTACCCCGGGAGTTCCATGCGGATCACCGCTGGTGGTGGGGTAGCCTACGATGCCAGAGCAGCAGCAGCAGCCGGCAACGAGAATGTCCCCCGAGACACGACCAATCTACTAGGTGATCTGGACGGAGACTCCAACGTGGGACCGACAGAGATGGAATTCAATGTACAGTTACCCAGTTGTCACTCCATGAAAGAAAGAGACAAAGCGGCGAGCCTGCACTTCGACACAACATATCCAGCGATACAAGTCCATCATTGGATCAAGGTATGTTCAGTAAGGATTAGCGTTTTTTATCTACTGACGCAGGAAAATCCTAGATTGTCATGAGACTTTCCAAGGTCGATGCTGCCGATCCTTCGAAAAGACGCCACTTTGAAATATCCATCGATTCCCCTTTCCACATATTGTCTTGTCGTTCCACGCAAGCCAACATCGCCCTCCCAGCTTATACTTCACCCGAGTCAGCGACACTCCTGACAGAGCATTACGAGTGTGGTTGCCCTGGCGCAGCTAAATGCAGAAACTCGCCCTCTTCTATGATGCCACAGTCTTTGAACGACATTCGCAGCAGCGGCAACAACAACTCCTCCAGCAGCCTCAACAACGAACCCCAATTACCTCCGCCAGTTGCTGGATTAACACGACCCCAAGCCGCACACATTCACGATCCCAATAGCGGTGTCAGCAGACCCATGCACCTTCTCCGTGCTCCATCATTCAACCCTCCCCCGTTCCAAGACGATGATCCCCCGCCCCCTCTGATGACCCCACCACCGAACTACAACAGCATCGTCGACGGAGACCCTAGTAACGTCTTGGCTGATTATTTCAGTCGACTCGCAGACGACGTGGGCGATGAAGACGAAGATGACATCATGAGACGAACGAGAATGGCCATGCCACTCACTCCTGGTGGCAGACTCAATAGGAGTATGGACGAACGACGGACGTGGCTACCTTTGAGTGGGGCAATTGCACAATAATACCTGTCAACGCCTTTATGAGATCACGATTTACGCCGTATGGGTGTGTACGATCAGGGTTGGGGGTTCAAAGCAGATTTCCCTAGCAAAAATCTTCCAAAGCTTGCGCGAAATGCTCGTGTTTCTGTATAACTTTTGTATATACTTATTCCCTTCGATGACGGTGCTGGTGGCGCAGGTTGATGACAAGCAAAGTCCCAACCTTCTGGATATGTTGACACCGGCGGCTAGAGTGTGGATAGAGAGTAACACCGGAAATGCAGACTTTCAGCTGCCTCCACTATAACAGTAGCAATTGCATATTCGGTGTTGTTCGGTGTAAGAGCGCTGTGCCTATCTTGTTGAATCGTCCTGACCTCAAAATGCAGATTTGGTCTACTCTCAGGCACGGACTATTGCGCTACTATGTTTATTGGGTAACTCCATTAAACATCCGACGATCATTGCGTGTGTGGTTGTGACTATTACTCTTGATACTGCCGATCCCAAAGTCTGCGTCACGAGAGACGACTGCTGAGGCGGAGTTTAGCGGGGCACCATATCTACCTTAACCCATCCCCACGTTTTGACGCCTGGACCTTGTCGATATACTGCAAGACACACAGCCTCGGTAAACAAAAGCCTGGCAACCGGCATCTCAACAATCCCTCACTCTTCTTGCACATACCTGATCGTGGAATTGCGTACCGTAGTGGGGCGAGCCCCAAACCTCGAGGTGCGTCGGGACCCCTCCTCCAATAACACAACCAAGTATTGTTCGCCCACAGCAGCGCTTTGTTAACATCCTTTGTAACTCATTTTCTTGAGTTTTGAGAGCGAGAACTGACGTATCTCTCAATAGCAGCCGTACAGTCCAGCATCCATCTCAATTACGCGCCGGACTTGCCTGCTCTATCACCTCGCACCAATTCGTACATCTTTACGGACTGAAGCTCCCACATCATCTGTGATTTCAATCCGCGCAGACGCACCTGAATCAGCAAATCACACATAAACATAGAATCAGAGGGATCCGCCCAGTGTGTGGGCCGGGGTTTGGAAGTTATACCCAAACAACGTTCAACCTGGCAGGCAACAAGAGGAGGAGCCTCTCCACCCAGGGAGGAGGTCTGCTGAACAGGATGTTTGGTAGCTCTCAAAGCCCCACACAGACTTCCAAGGATCATGAAGCCACGACAGCGTCTCTTATTCACTCAAGGACAGCCGCTGGTCCTGGGACCATTCCTGGTGGGTTGTCTTTAAAAGGCCAAGATGACCTGTTTGAGAATGCAGAAAAGCGGAATAGTGGGGTGGAATCGCCAGCAAGAAAATCCACCGATGAGGCCCCCAGTCCCACTTCTGAAAGGAAGCGCAGAGGTAGCGGTATAGCCAAAGCTTTCTCGAGTGCCAAAAATTCACTTCATATTCATGGTTCCTCGAATTCGAATTCACAAGACAGTGCGCTGATCCCTCAGCGAACGGCCATGCAAAAGCTTGGGGTCGCAGACCCTGCGCTGAGCGTACCTCAGGGCTCGTTGAACAACTCTGCTGGCGAGTCGCGCCCAGGTCCACGATCGACGTTCCGTGTTGGGGTGACGGAGGACAAGAACAAGAAGTGCAGGCGTACCATGGAGGATACGCATGCATACTTATACAATTTCCTAAGCACGCCTGCGCCGGCACTGGGGTCAGACACAGAATCAACGGCAAGTAAAAGTCTAGAGACTAAAAGTGCTTCGAGTTCGGACTACAGTTCCGTACAAAGTTCCCATGTGGTGGAAACAGATAATGGTTACTTTGCGATATTTGATGGGCACGCAGGTACATTTGCCGCTGACTGGTGTGGGAAGAAACTCCATGTTCTCCTGGAGGACATGATACGAAAGAATCCAAACACCCCGGTACCAGAGCTCCTGGACCAGACTTTCACAGCTGTTGATCAGCAGCTAGAAAAGCTCCCTTTGAAAAACAGTGGATGCACAGCTATTTGCGCCGTACTGAGGTGGGAGGATCGAATACCAAACGACAAATCTGCTACGGGATCCACGGCGATTGCGCCTGCGGCCGCCGCAGCAGTCAAGGCTTCGACCGAGTCTTCTAAGAATGACGTGTCATCGGATCAGTCGTTATTGCAAGCGAAAACACTTGGCTCAGCTTCAAGCTCAAATACCGCGATCCCCAGAATGCAGGAAACGGCAACCCGACAAAGAGTACTCTACACTGCAAATGTTGGAGACGCGCGTATCGTTCTATGCCGCAATGGTAAAGCCTTACGCTTGTCCTATGACCACAAGGGTAGCGATGAGAACGAAGGGAAGCGCATATCTAATGCCGGTGGTTTGATCTTGAATAATCGTGTCAATGGGGTTCTTGCTGTCACCAGAGCTTTGGGAGATGCGTATATGAAGGAGCTGGTAACGGGGCACCCTTACACGACAGAAACCGTGATACAATCGGACATAGATGAATTCCTCATACTTGCGTGTGACGGTGTAAGTCACACATCTATGCTATTGAGGTCAATGCTCATCAATGACGTTTAGCTTTGGGACGTCTGTAACGACCAAGAAGCAGTTGATCTTATCCGGCATATTCACGACCCCCAGATCTCGTCAAAGTCACTCGTCGATTACGCTCTGTCACGCTTTTCCACGGACAATCTTTCCTGCATGGTTGTCCGCTTTGACAGTAAAGCACTGCAACAGACCGTAGAACGAAAGACAGAGCCAATCGGCGTTGAAGGAGATCCACCATCCGTCAAGGGCGGGATCAGCGAGGCAGATGCGATCATCAAGGAAGCCAGGAAAAGCATGGGGGATAACAGCAAATTAGATGCGTCAGAGGAAGAGAAGCACAGATTCAGTAACGAGGTCATCGAGGAGGAGGAGGAAAAAGAGCCGGGTCCTGAATTGAACCCTGAAGGGGTCAATAAGCTTGCCAGCCGCAGGGAAAAGCAATAGCATCATTTGCGTTGTCTTGCGTACATAACACCTTGGTGTTTCGGTCTGTCCCAAGCCCCGACGTGGGCTTTGGCGTTGGCGCATCTGTGCATCTGTGGCTTGGGGCTTTGTCGCCTATGAGTAAGTATGTTCTGGGATCACAGTGACCATCGTTGTCGATGCACTTTCGCGGCGTTCGAGGGCAGGAAGAGTAGAGGATTTCAGAGCGCTGTATATGAAAGCTTGAGGACTTGAATGAAGGATAGCTGCTGCTTCTCAATGAACAGAGCTTGCAGATGATGTTTATCTGTCAATTCAGGCTGGTGATCTCCGGATCCCACACATTTTCGTTGAGTTTGGAGGGGAAAGTTTTCAACATTTTGAAGACTTCGACATTCATAGGCAAACAGCCAATTTCGGACTTTTGCCTCAAGGAGACCATGTCGTGTCTGTGGACTCCAAAAAAACAGGTTTGGGAAGATACGATGACACTTGTAAAAGGACGCTCCTGAATCCTGATATCTTGTGTCTAAGTGGAGACATATTCAGCCTCATCCGGTCATAGAGAATGAGGATCCGAATATGTCCTAGCGGCTGGCCCGAGCTTGTCTAGGGATTTTTGTTGATTCCAGACTGCCAGATCTTACCGATTTCCTCTCAACCTCAGAAGATGGCTACAGTGTCGGCCATGAAACGCCCTGTGTTAACTGCTTCTAGTAGAGCTGCTTCAGTGTTCTCTGCACCTGCTCGACGCACCTTTATCAATGCTCAGAAGCCGATCAAGCTCAGAAGCTCCTGCGCCTCAATTAGACCGAGCACTCAGAAATCGGAGCTGCGGCAACCCTTTCGTCGCCCCTATGCTGATCTTGTCTCCGCGCCTACTAAGAGGCGAGGCTGGAGCTTCTTCAGGTGGACTTGGAGACTGACATACCTATCTTTCATTGGAGGCACCGCTTATCTTTTCTACAATATCTATACGCTTCGGACACCTAAGGAACAGTTCGCGCCTGACCCAGCAAAAAAGACACTTGTCATTCTAGGTACATTCAATCTTCTCATCCACTCCACAGTAATTGACCTTTTTCAGGTACTGGTTGGGGCTCGGTCTCTCTGCTCAAAAAGCTCGACACGGAAAACTACAATGTCATCGTCATCTCTCCCCGCAACTTTTTCCTCTTCACGCCTCTCCTACCATCATGTACCACCGGCACCATCGAGCACAGATCGATCATGGAGCCTATACGCAATATACTCAGGCACAAGAACGCGACGGTCAAGTACTATGAAGCAGACGCTACGAAGATAGACCACGAGAAGAAGGTTGTCTACATCAGCGATGAGTCTGACGTCAAAGGCGATACCGCATCAACCGAAGTCCCTTTCGATATGCTCGTGGTCGGTGTGGGCGCGGAAAATGCAACGTTCGGTATCCAGGGTGTCAAAGAACACTCCTGCTTCCTGAAAGAAGTGGGTGATGCACAAAAGATCCGTAAGCGTATCATGGACTGTGTCGAAACAGCCAACTTCAAGGACCAGTCACCGGAAGAGCGAAAACGCCTACTTCACATGGTCGTTGTAGGGGGAGGTCCGACTGGTGTTGAGTTCGCAGGCGAGCTGCAAGACTTTTTCGAGCAAGACCTTCGAAAATGGGTGCCGGAGATTCAAGACGACTTCCACGTTACACTAGTTGAGGCTCTGCCTAAAGTCCTGCCCATGTTCTCCCAGCAGTTGATCGACTACACCGAATCCACGTTCAAGGAAGAGAAGATCACCATTCGGACCAACACCATGGTAAAGAAAGTCAATGACAAAACCATTGAAGCCCAGTTCAAAGACAAGAACGGCAACACAGTGAAAGAGGAAATCCCATACGGCCTGTTGGTTTGGGCTACTGGAAATGCCGTTCGCCCGGTCATCAAGCATCTCATGGGCCAGATCCCAGCACAGAAAGATTCAAGGCGCGGCCTGGCCGTCAACGAATACCTCGTAGTTAATGGCGCCGAGAACATATGGGCAGTCGGTGACTGCGCCATTGCCAACTACGCGCCTACCGCACAAGTAGCCTCGCAAGAAGGAGCTTTCCTCGCGCGCATGTTCAACGCGCTCGCCAAGACGGAAACGATCAACAACGAGCTAGCCCTCATATCAGACAAGCAAGCCAGGGAACACGACAAAGAGAAACGGACTGCACTCCTAGGTCAGATTAAAGCTCTCCAGAAGAACCTGAGGAGAGTCAAGCAGATCGGGCCTTTCGAGTACAGTCATCAAGGGAGTCTGGCGTATATTGGCAGCGAAAGAGCTGTCGCGGACATCAGCTGGTTGAGCGGTAACTTTGCGTCAGGTGGCACGATGACATATATATTCTGGAAGAGCGCGTATTTGAACATGTGCTTCAGCACGAGAAACAGGGTATTGGTGATCATGGACTGGACGAAAGCGAGGTTGTTTGGGAGGGATGTCAGCCGAGAGTAGCTGGTCTGGCGGAGGTGTGGGTGGAAGACGGGTAATAGACTGCAAGGCGTCCGGTGGCTCCTGTTGAAGGATCAGGGGTGGCTCAAAGGCATGCCTGAGATGTTTCTCGCACATGAACTGTACTGTTCGGAAAGGTCATTGTTCGCTTCTCTAGATTTGGTTATCCTAGGAAACTTTTTAATCCACTGACTGGCACAGCATGCTGCACCTAACCCGAATCAACACTCTATCTAACATGGGACATGAAGATACCATATGTCGCAACAAAGACAAATTCATCTACCGCAACCACACAAAGCCAGTATCGCAATAACCATGTCCCATGATCAAGCTCGATGGGTCTAGGGCTACGTATCACCAACCCTATAATGTTCGGCGATTGCAATTCACGAAATCTCACCGCAGTGCCTCCCCAAACTCATGAGAAGCACCCACCAACCCTTCCCAAAGTCCCTCCCCTCACCACCAACCCCTCCTACAACCATCCCATCCCACAAATGGCCTCTCTCCGCCCCCCCCCCTCCCCCCCTCCCCAAACCCGCACCCTCCGCATCGGCACCCGCTCCTCCGCCCTCGCCCTCGCCCAAGTCTCCCTCGTCACCACCCTCCTACAAACCTCTTCGCCCTCCCTCCCCCCGCCCAGCATCCACGCCTCCTCCACCCAAGCAGGCGACCGCGACAAAACCACCGACTTGCACACCCTCGCCCAGAGCGGCGAATCACTGTGGACGCACGACCTCGAGGCCAGCCT
>JAABUO010002424.1_pt1 | contig 22773 bp, 16 predicted proteins | sample 5559291 | NCBI WGS metagenome assembly JAABUO01 (sample SAMN10711878, study PRJNA513372) | rock metagenome | isolation source: Antarctica rocks | place: Antarctica: Victoria Land, Finger Mt sud
TGTGCAGCCCCCCAATAAAGGCATTGCCCTGCCCAAACGCGAGCGAGTAGGTCACCAGCGCCCACAGGACCGTGACCACACCCATCATCGCGAAGGTCTGCATCATGGTGCCCAGCACGTTTTTCTTCCGGACCAGGCCGCCGTAGAACAGCGCCAGGCCGGGTGCGCTCATCATCAGCACCAGCGCCGCGGACACCAGCATCCAGCCGTTATCACCCGCCATGCGCGCATCCGCTACCTGCTGCTCGAGCGCTGCGATGCGCGCACTGTCCGGGGCGGGCGTCGCCACCGAAGACTGCGCTGAAGCCGCCGCTGGCCCGGCACTCTGCCCCACCAGAGGCGAAGCCGCACTCAACGTCAACAGCAGCGCAAACAGGGCGACCAGGCCGCTTCTGCGCCAACGCTTCGACCAGAAAAAACGCATCAATCGCTCACCTTTGCCCATGCCGCAGAGCCCGGATAGAGGGCTTCCCACTGCATCGACCCTGACGGGAGGAATCCTTGGAGGACCTGGAAGGCCGGCGCTTCAAAACCGGCAGACCGCAAGCTGGAACGTGTTTCGCTTACTCTACACAAGCGCGCTCTCAAATCAAAGCAGCAAATCGTAGTCGCCGCAAAGGACACCTGCCATGCCGAATGACGTACAGAAACCTGCCACGCTCCACCGCTGGGCAGACATTGCTCCCGAACAACTCAATCCGCTGCTCACCCGGCAATTCGTCTCCGGCGAGAAAGCGATGCTCTCCCGCATCCTGCTCAAACAGGGCTGCCTCGTGCCGGAGCATAGCCACGCCAACGAGCAGATCTCGCTGATTCTGTCGGGCGCGCTCAAGTTCATCGTCAGCGGAGAGACGCACATCGTGCGCGCAGGCGAAATCCTCGTAATCCCCCCGCATGCGCCCCACTCCGCAGAAGCACTTGAAGACACGGAGAATCTCGATCTGTTCGCACCGCCGCGCCAGGATTGGATCGACCGCGACGACAGCTATCTGCGGTAAGCAGCCTCGCGTGCTTCGCGTCCTTGAGCGCCAACGGAACATCCAATAGAGGTGGAGCTACCTCTTCGCTTTTCCGTGCTCGACCAATCCCCTGTCGCCGATGGCAGCACGCCCGCGCAGGCGCTTGGGAACTCCATCGCACTCGCACAGCACGTGGACGCGCTTGGATACCATCGCTTCTGGATGTCCGAACACCACGCAATGGATCTGCTGGCCTGCACAGCGCCGGAGATAACGCTCGCCCGCATCGGTGCCGAGACCACACGCATTCGTCTAGGCTCCGGCGGCATCATGCTGCCGCATTACACGGCGCTCAAGATCGCGGAAACCTTCCGCACCCTGCACGCGCTTTATCCCGGACGCATCGACCTTGGCATCGGCCGCGCACCTGCCGGCGGTCCCCTGGAGGCAACTGCACTGCGCCGCTATCGCAACGCGCCGAGCAATGCGCTCCAGGTGGACGACTTTCCCGACCAGCTATCTGAGTTGATTGCTTTCCTGCATAGCGACTTTCCAGAAAGCCATCCGTTCTCGCGCATCCGCGTCTCACCCGACGCACCCGGCGGACCCGACGTCTGGCTGCTCGGCTCGTCCATGTGGTCGGCGGAAGCGGCAGCCGCGTTCGGCCTACCCTACGCCTTCGCGCATTTCTTTTCGGGCGAAGGCACCCGACCCGCAATCGAGCACTACCAGGCCAACTTCACGCCCAACACCGCACTGGGCGAACACACCCGCGGCGCTCCCGAGGCCATGGCTGCCGTTGGCGTAGTCTGCGCCGAAACTCAAGCCGAGGCCGAACGCCTCGCCCTCAGCGTGCGTCTGCTGCAACTACGTATCCGCCGCAACGATCGCCGCCCCGTCGCCTCGCCCGAAGATGCAGCACGCGAGCTCTCGCTCACACCTGCGCCACCCACAGACGAAACAGAGTTCCCACGCTACTTCGTCGGAACACCCGACCGCGTCCTTGCCGGGCTACGCGCCATGGCGGCCAAGCTCAACATCCACGAGCTCATGGTCAACACCATCGCCCACGACCACACCGCGCGCCTGCGCAGCTACACCCTGCTTGCAGAGGCACTCCACTCAGCCGCCCCTACAGGTACCACGGAATATTAATCACCACAATCCGCTGATTCCCTTTCAGCAGCAGAAAAATCTTCAACAGCTGAACCCGCTGATTGTGCAGCAGATTTTCCCACCAGTGCTGCACTACCAGCTCCGGCAAAAGCACCGCAACCTTGCGTCCGGGATTTTCCGCTTCCAGGCGCAGGATGTAATCCATCAGCGGCGAGATGATGAAGCGGAAGTTGGACATGATGGTCACCAGTTCCGGCTCGGGCATGCCCTGGTCGCGGATCGGCTTCAGAATCATTTCACTCCACTCGTCCTCGATCCCATGCTGCTCTTCCTCAGAGTGGACGTGAACAATCTTGATCTCCTTCGACATCACCAGCCCGAAGCGAATCGCCTTTTCCGAAATCCGGTTCCACCCCGCCATCGGGATCACAACCAGCGGCTGTTCGAGGTTCACCAAATTCAGCGGCGTCATGTCCCGCATCTCGCCCTGCACTCGCGTGTAATGCCTTTTCACAGAATGCATCAGCAAAATCAGAATTGGGATCAGCAGTGCCGTAACCCACGCGCCCGCAGCAAACTTCGTCACCAGCACGACGATGGTCGTCATCCCGGTTGCGAGTGCGCCGACCCCGTTGACGACCATATGCCAGTTGATCCCCTTCTGTCCCGCACTCGCCTTGCGCCAATGCACCACCATGCCCGCCTGCGACAAGGTGAACGCCAGGAAGGCCCCGATCGCGTACAGCGGAATCAGCGCGTTGGTGACGCCTTTGAACAGAAAAAGAATCACTGCCGTAAAGCCAGTCAATGCATAAATGCCGTGCGAGAACAGAAGCCTTCGTCCACGCAGGATGAACACGTGCGGTAGATAATCCCGTACCGCAATCGTTCGCGCAAGACGCGGAAATCCGGCAAAGGCGGTATTGGCACTGAACGACAATGCCAGCAACACGCTTCCCATGGTCACGTAGTACACCCAGCCACGTCCGAAGACTACCGAGACCAGCACACTCAAAGTGCTCTGGTATCCGGGGTCATTCGGATCCATTGCCATCACGTGATAATGACGCGCCAGCCATGCGGTTCCGTACAGCAGTACGATCAGCACGCCAATAATGATCGACAGCGTCGTATTCGCCTTTTTGGAGCGCGGTTCCTGGAAGGCAGTAACACCGTTGGAGACGGCCTCAACACCCGTCATGGCCGCGCAGCCGTTTGAAAAAGCTTTCAGGATAAGCCACGCAAAAGCCAAGCCAACCAGATGTTCCGGAGGACTTACCGGAGGCAAAGGTGCTAGCGGCACCGGATGAAAACCCGTATGCAGCACCTTGAACACACCCACGGCGATAAGCAGCAGCAGCATCCCGATAAACATGAGCGTTGGAACGATGAACGCGGCCCCGGACTCCTTGGCCCCGCGCAGGTTGATCACCGCTAAAAGCACCAGCACCACCAGGCAGATCGCAAGCGTATGCGGCAGCAGCGACGGGACCGCAGAGGTCAGCGCAGTCACGCCGGCCGAAATGCCCACCGCAGCGGTGAGAATGTAATCAATCATCAACGCAGCGGCAGCCAGCAGACCGGCTGAGTCCCCGAGGTTTTCGCTCGCAACCGTGTAACTGCCCCCACCGTTGGCATATTCCGTAATAGTTTGGCGATAGCTGAAAAAGACAATCACCAGCAGTATGAGAACTGCCGAAATGATCGGCAGCACATAGCGATCACCCATCAGCCCCAGCGGCATCAGCATGTAAAGGGCCTGCTCAGGTCCGTACGCCGCGCTGGTCAGGGCATCCAAACCAAAAATCGGAATACCTGCTGCTACGCCAATCTTTGCGTCATGCTCTTCGCTGGTCGCCAGCGGCTTGCCAAGAATCCTGTCCCGAATCGCCATATCGCATTCGATTTTACATCTGTAAAGCTAAATATCTGGGGCGATTGAGCCTGTCTATCGCATGACGATAAGCTTTAGCACCGCTTGCAACCGTATTGCTGCACCACGCTGATTTACCCTGATCTCATGGCTACTTTGTTCGACACCCCGCTCAAGTCTCTCGCCGGCGACGCCACCACGCTTGAACCCTACAAAGGTCACGTATTGCTGATCGTCAACACCGCCTCAAAGTGCGGGCTGACACCACAATACGAGGGTCTCGAAAAGCTTTACGCCACCTATAAGAACCGCGGCTTCGACGTACTCGGCTTCCCTGCCAACGACTTCGCCGGCCAGGAGCCCGGATCGAACCAGGAGATCCAGAAGTTCTGTTCAACCAGCTTTAACGTCACCTTCCCCATGTTCGAGAAGGTCGTCGCCACCGGTCCCGACAAGCACCCTCTGTACGAGTTGCTGACCCAGGCACAACCCGTTGCCAGGGTGAACGATCCCGGTTTCAAAGACAAGCTACGCGGCTACGGGCTCACCGTTCATGACGCGCCGGAGTTGACCTGGAACTTCGAAAAATTTCTGGTCAACCGCCACGGGGAAGTGGTGGCGCGCTTTGCACCCGATACCGAGCCGTCTGACCCGGCGATCATCCAGAGCATCGAGCGCGAACTCTCGCCGCTCAAAGGCGCCGCGCCAAACGCCTGATCGCGATACTTTGCCGCAGTGTTCCTAAGAACTTGTAAAAACTCCGAGGATGTCCTGCCGGACGGGCCCACTACGCGTGGTGCGGTCACTTCGTGACGCGTATCCCTGGTCGCAGCGGGAAAACTAGTACATCCTCCCGTTGGTCGGCGCAAAGTTGAGTTTGCGACCATCGGGAACACCACGCGAAGCCTAATACCCCACGAAGTGGCGCACGCCCGGCGTTAGGGCGCACCTCCGGCATCGATAGTATCTAAACAGGTTCTCAGGCTTCGCAGTGTGCGAAACTTCCTCTGTCGCGCCATCGTCTCCGAACTACTCCTCTGCTCTAGACCTCTGCCTCAGGAAAGAATCCGCCCTCCATGCACAAGTGCCTGCCTGTCCTGCTCGCCGCCACGTTTGCGACGTCCGCCACTCTCGCCCAGAACGCACCCATCAAGATCACCGCCGACCTGACCGAAGCACCACGCCACCTGTACCATGCCGAGATCGATCTTCCCGTCCACGCCGGGCCTGTCACCTTCATCACGCCGCAGTGGATTCCCGGCAATCACGGTCCCACCGGCGAGGCCAACCAGATTGTCGGCGTCGCCTTCACCGGAAACGGCAAAACCCTGGCGTGGCGTCGCGACGACGTGAACCTGTATGAGTTCCACCTCACCATCCCCGCCGGAGTCACCAGCGTCCACGCACATCTCGATGCCGTCGTAACCAGCCGCGTGTCGAACCACATGGCCGTCCTCGAGTGGGAGCGCCTGATGATGTACCCGGCCAACACTCCGGTCAAGAACATCCCAATCATTCCTTCCGTAACGGTTCCCGCAGGCTGGGGCACAGGAACCGCCCTCACCCCCACCGGAACCGGCGCACCGCCTCTCGTCACGGGCCTGCTGGAAGATGCGCACAAGCCCTCACCCGGCGCAGTCACCACTCACTACGTAGCGACCACGGTCGAGCAGCTTGAAGATTCACCCGTCCTCACGGGCCAGTACTTCCATGAATTCCCGCTGGCGCCGGAGGTCACGCCGAAGCACTTTATCGACGTCGTCTCGGATGTCCCCAAGGACTCGCAGCTTCGCCCAGAACTGCTTGCCGAGATCTCGAACCTGGTTCGCGAAGCGGGCACGGCGTACGCCTCGCATCACTACAACAGCTATCACTTTCTTCTTACCCTCTCGGACATCGCCGGGGGCGAAGGCCTGGAGCACGAGCAATCCTCCGACAACGGAATCGGCGAGAAGGGCTTTGCGGATGCAGGCCACCAGCTTGGCGAAGCTGACCTGCTCGCGCACGAGTTCACCCACTCCTGGAACGGCAAATATCGCCGCCCCGACAATCTCTACCAGACCGACTTCGCCACGGCTCAGCAGGGCGAACTGCTGTGGGTCTACGAGGGCATGACCCAGTACATGGGCAACGTCCTCGCCGCACGTTCCGGCCTGCGCAACCAGCAGCAGTACCGCGACTTTCTCGCCCTCTCCGCCGCCTCGCTCGACAATGAGAGCGGACGCAACTGGCGCTCCACCGACGACACCTCCATCGCCAGTTCCATCGACCGCCATCCCACCCTATGGGCCAACTGGGTACGCGGCCAGTCCTACTATCAGGAAGGCGAGTTGATGTGGCTCGATGCCGACACCCTGATCCGCAAGATGTCCGGCGACAAAAAATCGCTTACCGACTTCCAGCACATCTTCCTCGGAAAGGGCGGCAACACCGGACCCATCATCGTTCCTTACGACCGCCAGGAGGTCATCAGCGACCTGAACCAGGTCGTTCCGTATGACTGGGCCGGTTTCCTGCACCAGCACATCGACCTGCCCTCCACGCACACTGATCTTGAAGGGATCGAGCGCGGCGGATACAAGCTCGTCTATACCGAGAAGCCGAACCAGAGCGAGAGCACTGTTTCGAAGATCTTTGCCCGCCGTGCCGGGGTCAACGTTTGGTACTCGCTTGGCTTCCGGGTCGCGAAATCGGGCGAAATCGCCGATGTTCGCTGGAATGGAATCGCGGACCAGGCCAAGCTCTCACCCGGCCAGAAGCTGATCGGCGTCAATGGCGAAGTCTTCAGCCCCGAAGCTCTGCGCCAGGCCATCGACGACAGCAAAGGCAACACCAAACCCATCCAACTGCTCGTTCAGGACGAAAAAGAACTGCGGTCTGTCTCACTCGACTATCACGACGGCCAGCGCTACCCCAGGCTGCAACGCGTAGACGGAACCACCGACTACATGGACGAGATCACCAAGCCGCTCTCGCCCGCCACCGTCATGCCCAAAGAAGACAAAAACAAGGCCGACCAGGACTCCGCGCTCTGATGCGCAAGAGCGAACGCAGATTCCCTTCAGGAATGACAGATAAAAAACAGAAGAACCGCGCAACGCACACCCTACCCGCTCCCTACACGCCCGCCGGTCCTCTGGCCTATCGGGCGTTTCCCTGCAGCCCAACGTAGAATGAAAGTCGATGAACACAGCGGCCAACTCGCAGGCAAACGCACACGCAATGGCCGGTGCCGAGCGCGAGACCATCGCCGTCGCGATGTCCGGCGGCGTCGATTCATCTGCCGTCGCGGCGCTGCTTCAGACGCAAGGTCATGAGCTTGTCGGCCTCACCCTCCAGCTGTGGAATCAGCGCCGCCTTGCCGGTCACGAAGGCATGCCCGAATCGGTTCAGGGCCGCTGCTGCTCGATCGACGATGTCTACGATGCGCGCCGGGTCGCCGATCGCCTCGGCATCCCCTACTACCTCGTCAACCAGCAGGAACGCTTTGAAGCCGACGTAGTCAAGCCGTTTGTGTCCGAGTACCTCCGAGGCCGCACGCCCATCCCATGTACCCTATGCAACAACCATCTCAAGTTCGACCAGCTGCTCACAACGGCGCGCCAGATCGGCGCCTCGCGCATTGCCACCGGGCATTACGCACGCAATCGCTTTGACCCGCAACGCGCCCGCTGGATTCTTTCGCGGCCTGCCGACCGCAGCAAGGACCAGACTTACTTCCTCTTCGGCCTCACCCAGGACCAGCTCGCCCACACCCTCTTTCCGCTCGGCGAGATGCAGAAGCCAGCAGTCCGCACCATGGCCTCCGAGGCCGGGCTCGAGGTCGCCACCAAGCCCGACTCGCAGGAAATCTGCTTCATCCCGGGCGGCGACTATCAAACCTTTCTGCGAGCTTATCTCAACGAGCAGCAGCAGCAGATGCCCGACAGCTCAGGCGAACTCGTCAGCGTTTCCGGTGAGGTGATTGGCCAGCATACCGGCATTCACAACTTCACCATGGGCCAGCGCAAGGGCCTGGGCCTTACCAGCGCGAATCCGCTCTACGTGCTCGCCATCCACCCTGACAGCCATCGCGTCACGGTGGGCGCAGACCAGGAACTCTTCACACGCGAGCTGCATGCCGACCGGCTGAACTGGATCTCCATCCCGGAGCTGACCGCACCCATTCGCGTGCTCGCCAAGGTACGTCACCGCCACGAGCCGAAATCCGCGACCCTCTTTCCCGGGCCATCCAACGAGCAAGGCGAACCTACCGTTTCCGCTCTCTTCGACGAGCCGCAGCGCGCCATCACCCCAGGCCAGGCGGCAGTTTTTTACCAGATGGATGAGGTTGTCGGCGGCGGCTGGATTATTTAGCCCAGATTCCCCATTGCTATAAGTCGTCATCCTGAACGCAGTGAGGAGCCTGCCCCTGTAAGGGATCCCTGCATTCGATGCTCGCACTGCCATAACCCGTCACGCAATCGGCTGGAGCGCCGAATGCCCTGAACGCAACGAAGCCGGCGAACCCTCTCGCCGGCTTCGCTGCATCTCGATTGATTATTATCGTCCAGACCCGCGCGTCTCCGAACCTGCTGGGGTTCCAAGTATTTCTTCCGACATCGGACGATACGGAGTTGCCGGCTCATAGGAGCCTGCGGATGTAGGGTAAGGGCTCGACGAGGTCGCCGAGGTGCGCTTGCCGCCCAGCGGACGATCTTCGCCCAAATTCTTGGCGCCTCCAACCAGGTGTTCAAACGTCGCCTTGATTCCACTCACCCAGCCGGCAACTTCGCGGCCCGGCATCGAAATGCCACGCTGAACCTTTGCACCCGCGCGTGTGGTCGCATCCAGAACGCCCGTAATCATCTCGTTCACACGAACGATCTGCTGATGCGTCTTGTGGTTTGCATCGCGCACTGTCTGGTTGGCCTGTTCCACGGTTTCGCGAGCTGCAGAAACGGTCGGCGAAAACTCGTGAACCTTCTCAACCGCGACCGCAGAAATGGTCTGTGCATGCGCCGCAATGACCTCAGCATGGGCGGCGATCACCTCCACCTTATTGGTGATCTGCTTGATCTGCGGTGTCAGGTCGGTGATCAGCGTCCGGGTAGTATCCACCAGCGGGAGCGCCTTGCCCTTGACCTCTTCCACAATCTTCATCAGGTTCTTGGCAATTTTCAGGCCAGCGATTGCAAGCCCTCCAAGGATGAGCGCCTGTGCCAGCAGAGAAATCGCCGCGATGATGACAAACCACATCAGCAGCGTCTCGTTCAGATGACTCACCGCTACCGGCTCGGTCTGCAGCTGTAGAGCCAGCGCGGACAACGAAACGCCGTGTGCCGTTCCCACCAGGCCGTGTACGGCCGTCGAACTTTGAGCCAGATTAGCTAGCAGCATCTCCATGTTCTCCATTCTTCAGATCGCATCCCGGCATGCGGGTGCGGTGCAGCACAAAGTACTTTCTTCAACTCTTCTGACAGCTCGGATGTAACCAGCCGCAAATAGCAGGAGAGGGCGAACCGGCTGAATGCGCCGCCAGTCCGCCCTCTCCACGTTCGTTTTCCGGTTCCGGCGGACCGGACCGGAAGCGTTAGTTATTCTGACCCGAAGTAGATCCCGGGCCACGCGAGGTAGATCCCTGGCCACCAGAACTAGATCCCTGGCCACCAAAACTAGATCCCTGGCCGCCCGAAGTAGATCCCTGGCCACCAGACGCGCCCGCCGTTAACGGTGTACCCGATCCTGAACCCGAGGCAGCAGACGTAGCTGCGGTAGCAGCCGCGGTATAGGCGCTCTTGCCGGCATCGACGGCCGCAGAAACCTTATCCTGCTGGTCCTGAACCAGACCCTTGCCCTTCTCGACGTACTGGCTCCACTGCGAGCGGCCCTTTTCGTAATACTCCTTGCCGCGATCGACGTACTCTCCGGCAGCCTGCTTGCCTTGGTCGACGTAGGTGTTCGCCTTGTCCAGACCCTGCTGGGCGTACTGCGCCGCGCGCTCCTTGGCTTCCTGCGCACTCATCGTCAAGTCGTCGCGGGTCTCGCGTCCAGATTTCGGAGCGTACAGAACGCCGACCAGAGCACCGACGCCAAGTCCTGCAAGAAACCACCCGAATCCACTTCCGTTGTCGTTATCTGCCATTGTCTGTCTCCTCTAGTCTTAAAAATGTCGTTTAGAAGTGCCGTAGCCCGCCGCATCGGGGTGCAACTCAGATTCCGCGAACGTACAACGCTAACTTAGCCGTTACAGCATGCCCCAGAGCGTTCGCTTGCAGCCGTGCTCCACCACTCGCCTACTGGTAGGTGAAGATGCCACGCTTGTGCGCCGGGTTGCCGAAGAGCCTTCTATTTCAAAAATTTAGGGGTCATCCGCGTGCATTACGCTCCGTGCATGCATTGGTGCGTCCTACCTCGAGTGAAGGCAGTAAGCCGGGTTCGCCTGCAAACGCATCTTCTGCCCGGCTTTTGCAGCCCAATCCAGCCAATCGCGGTAAACTACCGCCGAACGGTCTTGTGCCTGCGGACCCACCCCGTAATCCTGAAAGGAACCTTCGCCATGAACCTGTTCACGTCTTCGGAATCCCATACTCCCAACCGCTGTTCGATCGCGCTGGGCCGCGTCGCCTGCCTCTCCGTCATACTCTTTACCTTCGCAGCTTGTAAATCGACGCCGGTCGACGATGCGACCCTCAGCCGCAGCGTCCAGTCCAGCCTGTCGAACGACAGCGCACTGAACGGGCTCGGCATCCAGGGAAGCGTGCAGAATGGCGCCGCCACCCTCACCGGCAACGTACAAAATGACGCTCAACGCAGCCTTGCCGCACGCGATGCCTCGGGCGTTCAGGGAATTCGCCAGGTGGTCAACAACATTTCGGTTACGCCGCCAGCGCCGCCCAGCGCCGCTGCGTTCACCCCCGTGCCCGCTCCGCTTCCACTGCCGGTCCAGAACACCACCGGCCAGATCAGCCCAGGCGAAGCGCGCCGCCAGCGTGAATTGGAGCGTCGCCAGGCAGCCGAAGATCGCCAGCACCAGCAGGCGCTTGAACGCGACCAGCGGCGCAACAACGAACAGCCTGCCCCCGTCGAGCGTGCTCAGACGCAGCCGCCTACCTACAATCCTCAACCCACTGCACCACCTGCTCCGCCGCAGCCTGTCTTCCGCGATGTCACTGTGCCCGCAGGTTATGCCATTGCCGTGCGTGTAACCCAGACCCTGGACAGCGCCGACGCGCAACAGGGACAGACGTTTTCAGGCGTGGTCGCAAATGACGTAATGGCCGACGGTCTGGTCGCGATTCCTGCCGGAACCCGCGTCTCCGGACAGGTAGATAACGTGCAGGACGCCGGGCACTTCCAGGGCAGCTCCCTGCTCACCGTCTCGCTCGCCAGCGTCAGCACGCGCGGCGAACGAGTTGCAATCGCCAGTGAACCCTACACCATTCAGGGCAAGGGACGCGGTAAGAACACGCTCGAGAAATCGGGCGGCGGCGCGGCAGTCGGGGCAATCCTGGGTGGAATCTTTGGCGGCGGCAAGGGTGCCGCCATCGGAGCCGTAACCGGCGGCGGTTTAGGCGCCGGCTCGAATGCAATCACACGCGGCGAGCAGGTGCAGATTCCATCCGAATCCATCATTCGCTTCCGCCTGGCGAGACCCATTCCTCTGCATGTTCGCGCTGATGGCCAGAACGGTCCAAGCGGTTCTCCAGTCAACAACGACCCAACGCTGCAACGCCGTCCACAGTAAGGCATCAGGCCGAGCTGGCGGCGGACGTCCGGCATCTGCAGGCTTGTGTCGCTTCCGCCACCGCCTTTGCTCAACCAAGGGAGTGCTTTCTCTCGTGTAAACTTAACTTGATTACTGCTATCCAAGCAAAGATTCTGTAGCACCCATTCGAGAGGTGGTCCGTGTTGACGTTCGCGCAGAAGCCGTCGGGATTTCTGACATTCACCCTGCACGCGCACCTGCCGTATGTGGTCAATCACGGCACCTGGCCACATGGAATGGAGTGGCTCCACGAGGCGGCCGCCGAAACCTACCTGCCTCTTCTGCGTGTGCTTGGACGGCTGGAAAAAGACGGCATCGGCCTGCACTGCAACCTCAATCTCTCGCCGGTGTTGATGGAGCAGCTTTCACACCCCGTCTTCATCGAAGAATTTCCCAACTACGTCACGCGCAAGATCGTCTCCGCGCGCGAGGATGAAGCCTTCTTCGCGCAATCGGGCGAAACCCATTACGCCGAAACGGCACGCTTCTGGCACAAGTTCTTCACGGACGCTCTCGAGGATTTCAGAGCGCTCGACGGCAACATTATCAAAGGATTTGTTCACTTCCATAAAGCCGGGCTGATCGAGATCATCACCTGCGGCGCAACCCACGGCTACAACCCTTTACTGGGTACGGATGAGAGCGTGCGCGCGCAGTTCCGCATGGCCGTGCAGACCCACAAGCGCCACATCGGCGAGCAGCCCAAAGGCGTCTGGGCACCCGAGTGCGGCTACCGCCCCGCAGGTTTCTGGAACTATCCCGTTCCCATGGCGGACGGTTCGCCCACGCCGCCGGGCTTTGACCGCATCGGCACCGAGCAGGCCATTTCAGAATCCGGCATCGACTTCTTCTTCGTCGACACGCACCTGGTCGAAGAGTCGGAGCGCACACCCTCACCGTACGAGTTGCTGAACGGTGAAGTGCCCCGCGATCCGCACACCGAGGCGATGACGCACCACGACTACCGTTCGCTCTACCAGCCCTACTACGTGGATGGACCGTACGACAAACGCTATGCGGCCACCATCTTTCCGCGCGATCCGCGCACCGGGGTCCAGGTCTGGTCCGGCGATTCGGGCTACCCAGGCGATGGCAATTACGTGGACTTCCACAAGAAGCGTTGGCCCGGAGGACACCGCTATTGGCGCGTGACCGGCCCCAAGGTAGACATGGGCGACAAAGAGCCCTACTACCCGCAGGAAGCCGCAGCGCGGGTCCAGGGACAAGCCTCACACTTCGTCCACCTCGTCCACGAAGCGCTTAAAGGCGGTTTCAACGACTCTATCCCGCCCATTCTCTGCTCGCCATTTGACGCCGAACTCTTCGGCCATTGGTGGTTTGAAGGTCCGCTCTGGCTCGAAGCCGTGGCACGCGTTCTGCACGATTATCCGATGGGAATCGAGCTGATCTCCTGCTCGAACTACCTGAAGCAGTATCCGCGCGCAGGGTTTATCGCTATGCATGAAGGCTCGTGGGGCGCCGAAGGCACCAACCAGGTCTGGATGAACCCCGAGACCTCCTGGACCTACACGCACATCTACCCAGCCGAGCTGTACACGCGCGATGTCTGCACTGAAGGCAAATGGCGCGAGTCGGAACTTGGGACGAAAATCATGCAGCAGCTCTGCCGCGAACTGCTGCTGCTCGAATCCTCCGACTGGCAGTTCCTCATCACCACCGGAGCCGCCCGCGATTACGCCGAGCTGCGCTTCCTCACCCACAACGACCAGTTCCTGGAGATGAAAGCAATCTGGCAGGCCTACGAGCAGAACGGGCAGCTCACTGAAGAGCAGACCGCCCGACTTGCCGCCATCAACCTGCGAGACGGCATCTTCCCGGACATTGACCCCGGCTTCTGGGTCACCGGCGCAAAGGCAGAACGCAACCGGGGAACCAAGGTGCCTGCGCCCGCTACCGACACGTACTTCGCCGCGCAGGTGGATAGCGAGCCAATGCCGCCGACCTCTGCATTCTCCTGAAGACGCTGGACGCGCCTGGACCCTGGCTTTGCCCCGCAATATCGCTTCCCCTTTCCTTCCGTTGTCATTCCCGAAGGGAATCTGCGTTGCCTCACTTCCAACGCAAAACAAATTCGAGTACCCCAGACGAGAACGTTGTGCTCTCCGCCTCCGACTCCGCCGCATCCGTGAGTCAAGTACCGTCGCCGGTCCATCCACTGCGGACCCTGCAATTCCCTCGTGTGCTGCAGCTCTGGCATCTCACATCGCTCGATGCACCCACAGTCGCATCCTGCTGGACATGGTTCGTTGCGCGCGCTGTCCATGCGCCCATTCTCCCGGCCGAGCTTGCGGCCATGTTCGTCGCCGTGTGGATGATCTACGCCACAGATCGTCTGCTCGACGCATCGCATTCGCAGAGTTCCTCCGCCTCGCACACCCACCTGCAGCCGCGCCACGTTTTCCATCTCCGCCATCGCAGAGGTCTGCTTGCCTGGCTGGTCTTCGCGCTTGCTCCGTTGGGGTTGCTCCTCACACGCTTCCCACACTCTGAACTCCAGCTCGACCTTGCACTCCTGGCTGCACTCGCGGCATGGTTTCTGCTGATCCACCGCATCGCACCGCGCTTCCGCTTACCCAAGGAGCTTGCGCTCAGCGTCTTCTTCCCCGCAGCCGTGTTTCTTCCCGCGTTCTTTCACAGCCCCCACCTGCGCGCCCAACTCATACTTCCAGCAATCCTGTTCGGCTCGCTCTGCGCGATCAACGCTCTGTTCATTCATCGCTGGGAAGCGCTTTCCATAAACCCGCAGACCGCAATCAAACAGGAAGATGAGCTGACTCATCGGCTGCTTCTTCACCTGCGTCCTTTGACGGCTTTGTTCTGCATCGGCACAGCAGCAGCGGCTCTCCTGCTGCGCGGGTCTGTAGGCACCGCTAAGTTAGACCAGATTCCACATTCCTATGGAGTCGTCATCCTGAACGCAGTGAAGTATCCCTGTATTTGGCCGAACATCGCCACCCTGTACATCATTACGCAATCAGCTATAGCCTCAGGTCTTTCCGCCGCTGGCTTGCTCGTCCTCGATCGAGCACACCTACGCTTCAAGCCAACCGACCTGCGCGCTCTGGCCGACCTGGTTCTCTTATCGCCTCTACTTTTAACGCCGTGGCTGCGATGACTCAGCGCCCACCGATCCCACCCAACTTCGACCGCATCGCCCGCGCCTACCGCTGGCTCGAGTATGCTTCGCTCGGCCCAGTTCTGGAGCACCTTCGTCTGCATCACCTCGGCGCTTTGAATCACCTCCGAAGCAGGCCTGCAAACGCGCTCATCCTCGGCGATGGTGACGGGCGATTTTCGGCACACCTCCTAGCCGCAAACCTTACGCTCCAAGCCGATGCAGTCGATCTGAGCCGCACCATGCTGAATCTGCTTAGAACCCGCACAGCCGCTGCCAGCGAACGCATCCGTCTGCATCATCAGGACGCACTCGACTACGTTGCAACCATGTCTCCGGTCGCGCATTACGACCTCATCGTCGCACACTTTTTTCTCGATTGTCTGACCCAGCCACAGGTGGAACAACTCGTAGACTCCGTGAGTTCAGCAATCAAGCCACGCGCCCTCTGGCTGGTCTCCGAATTTCGCATCCCGGCAGGCATTCTGCGCTGGCCCGCGCGCCTCTACGTGCGCGCGCTCTACTTCGCATTCCGTCTGCTCACGGGTCTCCGCACCACGCACCTGCCGGACTATGCCGCAGCACTTCACCACGCCGGATGGCGCACAGTCGCCACTCATCACGCACTCTGCGGCCTGCTCACCACGGATCTCTGGCAGAAAAGTGAACCCGCATTGCTCACGCAGGATCCAATTCCCAACCCGGAGCCCAGCCGCACACCATAAGTTAGCCGCCTGCCCAGCTAACGTAGAATCTCTAAAGGGTCATGAATCTTTACATTCTCCGCCATGCCAGCGCAGGCATACGTCGCGCAAACCCATTGCTCGACGTCAAACGCCCACTCGACAAGGAAGGCAAGCAGCACTGCCTGCACCTGGCGCACGTCCTGAACGCCTTGAAGATTAGCTTCGATCAAGTGATCTCCAGCCCACTCAAGCGCGCTCTGCAAACAGCGCAGCTAGTCGCCACCGAGACCGGGTACGAGGCGCGCATTCTGCACTCGGACGCCCTCGCACCCACCGCAGAGTATGCCGAGTTTCTGCATCTGCTGGATCATTGCAGCGAACGCGAGAACGTTCTGCTGGTCGGGCACAGTCCGAATCTGCCGATTTTCCTGGGACTTCTGCTCGCACGCACCCGCGCCAGCGCAGGGTCTACCCCGCCGCCTCAGATCCGCCTCCGCAAAGGCTCGCTCGCCCGGCTCACCTACGCTCGCCCCAATGCTACGCTCCAGAGTCTGGTCGAGCCTCGCCTGGTACGCGCACTCTATTCCACATCCACAAAGAGTTCGCGGCGAAAGACCTCGCGAAAATAAGCCGCTTCTTTCTTCACCGCCCAGGCTTCCAACTCCGCACCGCCACGTCCCGGCACCAGATCCAGCACCACGCGCTTGGGATAGACCGAAGTCTTCAGACCCAACACTGCGCTGGCCCGGTCCTGGTTCAGCGCCACGGCAAGCCGCAGCAGCACCACCGCACGCCCCACACGCTGCTGCTCGTCGATTGAAAGTGAGCGCAGCATCCGGTCCGTCGGCTCCGGCCGGCTCTTGCCCAGGTAGCGCGCAATATCAGCCACAATCCGGCGCTGTTCCGGAGAAAACCCAAAAATCTCCGAGTTCGCAATAATGTATTGCGTGTGCCGGTGATGTCCCTGGTGGCTCATGAACTTGCCGACTTCCTGTAGGATTGCCGCCGCCTGCAGCCACAGCCGATAGCTTGCAGGCAGATCATGCACCTGCTGTAGAGCGTCGAACAACTGCACCGCATGCGCCCGCACCGGTTCCGCCTTCTTCAGGTCGATCCCGTAGCGGTGCGCCACTTCGAGCACAGCCTCCCAGCGTTCACTCTCAATCTGCCGGTGCACGCCGCCCCGCAGATCGACTTCGCCCAGCATCTGCGCCAGCATCCCATCGCGCAGCCCCAGCGGCGAGTAGCGAAACCCCGCCAGACCCATGCGCTCCAGCAGACGCGCATACACCTCCGCGCCGCCAATAATAATATCTGACCGCTTGGGCCCGATCCCCGGCACGGCCTCGCGCTGCGCGTTGGTCAGTTTGGCGAGCTTGTTGGCCAGCTTCCTCACCTCCCCGGTCGAAGCCTCCTGAAGCTTCACACGCACAAAACGCCGCGGCATCGCCTTCAGGCCCTGCTTCTTGACCGGCAAGCCCGCACTCATCACGCCACTCGCCTCGGCCAGCGCAGCCGCTGTCCCCGATGTGGCAATCACCAGGCCAACTTTGGGTCGCCCCAACTGCTTGGCCCCCCGATCCAGTTCCCGTTCAATAAATTGTTTCAGCCGCCCCATGTCTTCTTTCAAAGGCGGATCATGGCGCAGGAACTCCTGCTGAAGCCGCACCGCACCCAGCGGCAAACTGACCATTTCGCGGATGCGTCCGCCATCCGAGTACGTGACCTCGCAACTGCCTCCACCCAGGTCGATCAGCAACACCTTACCCTTCGCACCGGGCTCCTGCTGCACCACGCCCAGGTGGATCAGCCGCCCTTCCTCGAGCCCCGAGATCACCTCGACATCCCAGCCCGTCGCCGACTTCACCCACTCTAGAAACGCAGCCGCATTGCGCGCATCCCGGCTAGCGCTGGTCGCGACCACCCGCACCTTGTCGACCACATGCAGCTGCACCGCTTTATGGAAGCGCTTCAGCGCGCGTACGGTATCGGCCATCGCCTCCGGTGAGATCACGCCGCTTTCGAAGACACTCGCGCCCAGCCGCGTCAGTTCGCGATCCTCGTGCAGCGTCTTCAACCGGTGCTGCACCACCGAAGCAATCTTGAGCCGGCAGGAATTCGATCCAATGTCGATGGCAGCAAAGGTGGGCATGCGTCTCCTTCAGACCTCCACGCGCACAACGCGTCTACCGCAACCATACATGCGCGCTGGAAGTCACTCAGTGCAAGACGCGCCGCTCACGATTCGCTATGCTGTAAGCTCCACCGCAATTCACCATAGATGAGCCAGAAGATCCACTTTTCCTTACTTGCGACCACCTTCGCGGGCGGCCCAAAGCCCCGCACCACGGCGCTGATCGTCTTCGGCCTTTGGTTCGTGCTTTTTTTCGCCGCACTCTTCGCTCCGCCGCTGCTCGATGACGCGGACGCCAGCCACTCGCAGGCCGCGCGCGCTATGGTAACCACGGGCGACCTGGTCACACTGAAAATCGACGGTGTTCGCTACCTCGAAAAAGCGCCGCTTCCCTACTGGCTGGTCGCACTCAGCTTCCGCATCTTCGGATTCAACACATTCGCTGTGCATCTGCCGCAAGCGCTATCCGTTCTGCTGCTCGCGCTCCTGGGACATCGCTGGGCCAACCAGGCCTTCGGCTCGCGCACAGGCTTCTACACCGCACTCACCCTGCTCACCTCCGTAGGAATCTTTCTCTTCACCCGCGTCTTCATTCCAGACATTCTGCTGTCTCTCCTGCTCGGCATCAGCCTCTTCGCTTTTCTCAAATGTCTCAATCCGCAGTTCGCCGTAGAGCGGGCGCCCTCTGCCTTCCCCGTCGACGGAACCGAAATTCAGGAGAAGCCCGGCGTCATCTGGTACGCCAATCCGCTGTTCTACGCAGCCGTGCTCTGGAGTTCGCTCGCCCTTGCCGTCCTGACCAAAGGTCTTGTCGCGCTGGTCTTCTTCTTCGGGACCTCCTTCGCTTACCTGCTGCTCACTGGAGAGCTCCACCGCTGGCGCGACCTCCGCCCCTTTTCCGGCACGCTGTTATTCCTTGCCATCGCCGCTCCGTGGCACATTCTCGCTGGCCTGCGCAACACCGGAGGCATGAACGGCCACGGCTTCTTTTGGTTCTACTTCATCAACGAGCACGTCCTGCGCTTCCTCGGCCGCCGCATCCCACGTGACTACAACAAGCTTCCCGGCTATCTCTTCTGGCTCCAGCATCTGGTCTGGCTCTTCCCTTGGTCGCTCTTCTTTCCACTCGCAGTCGCCGCAGTCGCGCGCCGCTATTGGCATCAGGCCCGCACCCTCACGGGCCACCTCGACGGAACCGGCACGCTGGATTGGATGGTGCTCGTCCTTTCGCTTCCGGTGCTCGTCGCGCTCCAGGCTACGCTGCACTTCGGCACATTCGAGTTCGTCATTCTCGCCATTGCAGTCATCGTTCCGGTCGAAGTCTTCCGCCGCCGCCGCCGCGCCGGGCTGTCCGGATCTCCGTTCCACCGCATCGACCCGCAGCAGCGTTCCATCCTGCTCCTGTCGCTGTTCGCCGGCATCATCCTGATCTTTTTCTCGCTCTCAACCAACCAGGAGTACTACACACTCCCGGCCTACCTTCCCGTCCTCCTGCTGCTCGCCGCAACGATCAGCCGTGCCGAACAGACGTTTTCCTCAAGCCCGTCCTCCCGCCGCTGGATCAACTTTGCCCACGCTGCCCTGACGGTTCTCGGCCTCGCGATTGCGGCCGCCTTGATCTACGGCCTGTGGATGTCCCGCAACGAACCTTTTATTGCGGACATCGGCGATCTGCTCGCCCACCGCGGCGTCGGCGACTACACCCTCTCCACGTCGCACGTCTTCGACCTGACGGCCAGGAGCTTCGCCGCCTTACGCCTCCCCGCCGCGCTCGCCGCCTTGGCCTTCCTGCTTGGGCCTGCGCTGGCCTGGCTGCTGCGCGCTCAAAGACGCCACCTCGCCGCAACCTCCACCATTGCATTTACGTCGGCTGCGTTCCTCATCGCAGCGCACATTGCCTTCGTACGCTTCGCTCCCATGATGTCGTCCGAAGTGTTTGCCGCCCGTATCCAGGCGCTCGAGCAATCCGGCCAGGCATCGGCCAACAGCCAGGTCATGCTCTTCGGCGACCAGGCTTACGGCTCGTCCATCCCGTTTTACTTCGGCCACCCTGTTGAACTCGTCGATGCACGCTCCACCTCCATGCTCTTCGGCTCCACCTTCCCGGACGTTCCGCCTGTCTTCGTCTCGAGCGAACAGATGGTGGCAGACTGGGGTTCAGGCCCGCGCAAGCTGCTCTTTGTTCCACTCGAAAAACGCGATGATGTCGATCGCCTACTCGGGAACCGCCAAATTATTCTCCAGGAACTCAGCGGCAAAGCCCTCATCACCGACCGCCCGCTCAAACCCAAAACCCCTAATGAACCAATTTCCCTCAATTTGCCCCCGCGGAAAACGTCATCCTAAAATTTCCCTTAATTGCCTCCACGGAAAACGTCATCCTGAACGAAGTGAAGGACCCCTGTATTTAGCCGAACGCGGCACCCTGTACGTCATCTGAAATGCGCTCTACCATCCAACCACGGCGCAACGACGGCCTCCGAAGAGCCCGGGGCAGCTCTCGAGGACACCCTGAGCAACTTGCCGAAACAGCCCTGAGCAACTTGCGGGAAACAGCTTGAGCGAGTCACCCCAATACGCCCGGCCTCGCCCCCAATCCCTGGCTCTGCTGACGCTTGTCTGGGCCATTCTGCAAATCGGCGGCCTCTTCCATCCCGGCCTGCTCGACGATGTCGACTCCATATACATCGAAGTTGCGCGGGAAATGCTGCACCGCCACGACTTCATCACACCTTACATCGATAGCGTCCGCTTCTTCGACAAGCCACCGCTGATGTACTGGCTCGCAGCAGGCTCCATGCGACTCTTTGGAGAACACACGTGGGCCGCTCGCCTTCCCCTCGCTTTGAGCGTCCTTGCGCTCCTGTGGAGCGTCTACTGGCTGGGCCTGCGTCTGTACACGTTCGCCTCTCCCATGGGAACACCGGAAGACCGAGGCGCGCTCTACTCCGCGCTTGCCGTTGCAACCTCAACCGGCACATACCTCTACACGCGTTTCTTTATCCCAGACATCCTGATTTGCCTGTGGTTGACGCTTGGCATCCACTTGTTTCTGATCGCCTGCGGCCGCGCCTCGGACCGCCTGCGACCAGAGCAGCAACCACCCTTGCACGTACGTGCGTCAGCCGTTCTGCCCAGCGTCGGTTTCGGGATTGTCCTGGGGCTCAATCTGCTGACCAAGGGCCTGATTGGCCTGGTGTTTCCGTTGTGTTTCGTCGTGCTTTACCTGACGCTCACGCGCCAACTGCGCCTCTGGAAGCACCTGTCTCTCCTTCCGGCTACTTTGGCCTTCGCGGTCGTCGCACTGCCCTGGCACATTCTAGCGGCACTCCGCAATCCACCCATTCCCATGCCGCCTGGCCTTGGACTCCCCGCACGTGCAGGCTGGGCTTGGTTCTATCTCTACAACGAGCATGTCGCGCGCTTTCTGGGTCAGCGCATCCCGCATGACTACGGCAACACACCCGTCTGGGTCTTCTGGCTTTATGCGTGTGTGTGGATCATGCCCTGGGCGGCGTTCCTTCCCGGAGCATTCCTGCTCCTCAGGCGCCAACTGGGCCATCATTTCACGGTGACGGTGCGGGACCGAGAAGCCGCCCTCACCCTGACGCTCTGGGCCGCAATCGTCATGATCTTCTTTACGCTTTCAAGCCGCCAGGAGTATTACTCGCTTCCCGCGCTTCCGGCCTTCGCCCTGATGGCCGGTGGTCTGCTCGCGCGTGCCAACCACGCAACACCCCTGAGTAGTCTTAGCGACCCGGAAGACGCGGCTCGAATCGCTCTCAGCTGCCACCGCTGGATTCTTATACCTCTAGCGTCCCTGACCGCCGCCGTATGCCTTTTCTTCGCCGCTGAAGCTCCGCAGGCACCACCCGGCGCCGACCTCTCGGCTCTGCTGGCATCCAATCCCGCGCTCTACAACTTGTCCCTGGGCCATCTCTTCGATCTCACTGGCGCGGCCATGGGCCTGTTTCGCGGACCCCTGCTGCTGGTCGCCACCGGGATGCTGACGCTGGGCGTTGTCAGCTTCCTTCTCCGCCGGAGCAATCGCACCTATGCTGCCAATCTAACGCTCAGCGCAGGCATGATCGTGGTGCTGCTGGCGGTTCACTCCGGCCTCGAACGCTTTTATCCCGTGCTCGGATCGAGAGCACTCGCCGAATCCGTTCTCCAGATTCAACGGCAGTCTCCTACAGCTCCAGGATCACCGCAGGACATGATTCTGCTCGACGGGGAACTTACCTCCGGCTCATCGCTGCTCTTCTACACCCGCCAGCCTCTCTATCTGGTCAATGGCCGCAAAAACGCCCTGTGGTTCGGCTCCTTCTACCCGGACGCCCCGCCCATCTTCGAGTCCGAAGCCACCCTCCGCACCCTCTGGGCCGGCCCACACCGCATCTTCCTGCTCACCTACAACCCGGCAGCCCGCACCCGCGAACTCAGCGCACTCGCCCCAGTCCGGGAGGTCGCCAGCCTGGGCGGCAAAACCATCCTGACCAACCGCTAACTTTGTCTTTTGTTGTCATTCCCGAAGGGAATCTGCGTTCAGCTTTACACGGACAATTCGCTCCACAATCGACGGCACCGCCTCCGCGCACTACTCCGGGGCTTCGACCCGTCCGCCAGCTTTCAGCTTGTAGACCGTTCCGCGATAGTAGAACCGCTCCCCCGCGTAGCTCCCAACCCAGAGCACGCTGCCCAGCAGATCGCGCAGCGGGTAAATCGCTACGTTAAATCCCCAGTCCGGGTCGCGCATGACACCGAGGATCGCCCCCGCCTGCAACCACCGGTTCACCGCCATCCCCAGCAGCCACAGCAGACCCGCAACGGGATGCCCCGCAACCAGGCCCCACGCCAGCCCCAGCAGACCGAAAGGCATCGCAAACGTCAGCCCACTTCCAAGATGGCCCCACGGACGGGAACGCCGCGTGCTCTGCATCCAGCGCAGCTGATTGCGAAACGAAAGCCAGAACGGCGTGTCCTGCACCATCAGTTTAATAATGTGCGTGGCCATCTTCACGCCAGTTCCCTGTTTGGCCAACCGGTTCCCGAGCTCGAAATCGTCCGCATAAAATTGGCCCAGGTGGTCGAACCCGCCCACATCCTCAAAGCTCTTCCGCCG
>JAABUO010002425.1_pt1 | contig 22759 bp, 33 predicted proteins | sample 5559291 | NCBI WGS metagenome assembly JAABUO01 (sample SAMN10711878, study PRJNA513372) | rock metagenome | isolation source: Antarctica rocks | place: Antarctica: Victoria Land, Finger Mt sud
TGGTAAAGTTACTGCAATTACTGCTAATTCACTGTTGGGGTCGTGAAATAAGGTAATTTGAGCATTTTGCGTTTCATTTCATTACAACTTGGATAGTGGAGAAAATTCAGTAATTCGACGGTAATTTTGCTCAAAATTTCAACAAAAAGTCACTAAAAAGTCCGTCACTAAAAAGTCCGCGAACCGTGACAGCTGGCTCATGCTCTGCTTAGCTGGTCACCAGTCCACCTTCACTGAGCTCACGGAGACATCTCCTGTCCCCAAAGCCATCTTACAGACACGAACACAGACAGCATGCAAACTTTGCCGTGTTGACATGTCACCCCAGCCTCTCTTCAGCACAGGATCTGAGTGAGCAATGCCAGGTACGTAGCAACCAGTCTGCCATAGCACTCAATGTTTCAGACATAGCCGCACCTTAGCATTGCATTCATCTTGCACACCTGTACAACCTGTCTCAGACATCAGGAATGTGTGTCAAAGTCAGCTGTGAGGCCCAATGCTCCAAGAGTGGTGTTACAGCAAGCAAGACTTTGATCAGCTAGACATACCTCTTCCTGCTTGTTGCAGCATGCGGCGCTCTACCACCATGCTGCCAGTCAAGGCAAATTTATTGCGCTCATGCACATGGCCTCGCATGGTGCTCCTGTAGATGCAATCTCAGAGCAGGCAAGATGTTGACCCTTGCGCACCTTGCTTGACCATTCAGGTCCATCAATGTCAGAGGGGACATGCAGCGCTGTTCTGTTATTGGCCATGCGCATCACTTACTCTTGAATTGTATATCATCCTAATCAGCACCAGAAGTATGCATCACAGTTCCGCTGCAAACAGAGCATGGCTGACCTAACAGCGACGCTGCTGCAGGGAGTGAGCCCACTTCTACCACTTCATGAAGCTGCCTTAGCAAACCATTGCAACTTCATAATGCTCCTACGAAGTCATTCAGCTGACATTGATGCTGTCAACTCTGATGTAAGCAACCCCTTCTGTCTTTGAAAACCATGTTCATCATAGCAAGTCTGCATCTTGATGGTGGTCGTCAACCCCCTCTCAGTCTATCGTGCAGACACCGCCAGCATCATGAGACACCTTGTCCTTTACCGGCTCTCTTGACTCCATACATGCATGTGTGTGAAAGACTGACTGCCAAAACATACCACTGTCTACACCCAAACCTGCAGGTATTGGATGTGGGCTGGCATGAGTGTGTCAGCACCAGATGGCTCACTTGTACCTGTTTGCATCATGGAATCACATCACCCCACAGAGCTGCATCAGTCAAGTCTGCATGGTGAGGCATAGTCATGTCTGCAAGCAGGGTGCTATGCCCCTTTGCTTGGCTGCATCCAGGGGTCTTTTGGAAGCTAGCAGATGTCTGTTGCAGCGTGATGCTGATGTTCATGTCAGGGATGACGCAGTGAGTACAACACAACTAGCGCAGTTTGCACAAAGCGCTATCATTCGCTCAAAGAACTTGATGCAGGCAATGATTGCAGGATGACAATGTTTCTTCTCTTGGTCTTGTCGGTAGTATCAAAGTGGCAAATGCAGTGAACATGAAGCGGAGACGCATGCCTTTGAGGAGCATTTTGCTGATATACACGTGTGCATCCTTCAGCTTGTAATATCCATACTGCTCACAGCCTTCCCTCCAAACATGCATTCATGTGGTCCTGTCATGCTGTGCCTAAAGAAATCAAACCAGGATAGCTGCACACGTTTGAAATGAGCTTATTGCATGCAACAAGATCTGTCACATGTATCAATTGAATCATGCAGGACCAAACAGTTCTCCACTATGCTGTGGTGAGGTAGTCTTGTGAAGTGGTGACAGAGCTTGTGGCGGCTGGTGCATGCCTACATGCTCCAGGTGCACTGGTGTGTTGCCGCCCTCATTTGTATGCAAGGCCGCGTTGTGCCAGTCCTTAAAATGGGTCAATTGCGTTTGGTTCTACTGGGCAGCCACACAGCACAGCACAGCACAGCACAGCACAGCACAGCACAGCACAGCACAGCACAGCACAGCACAGCACAGCACAGCACAGCACATGACAGCGGAACCTCCAAGAAGTCTGGTGGATTGCAGTGCACCAGCACGCACCGTGTCAGTAACAGCCTCCCAAAAGTGTAGTCTTTCACAAACTCGACGAGCAGTCTGGTTTACCTGCACACACCTTTGGCACACAGGCTGACCTATTGGATCATTTGCTCAGCTGCCAAAGTTGAGCTGTGGTCTAAGCTGTTTGATTAAGAGCATTTGTGTCACTCTTTTGCTCATCAACACTTGCATTAGCTTCCCATGTTGTCTACAGCAGCTTTCCTTTGTGGATGTGTTGCTGCAGTTAAGCCAACTAACCCTTCTGCCATGTATTATCAGCCTTATCTCTGCGCTAATCTTGCATATACCTAGCTCGTCATGAACCTGAAAGCGTTAACATTATTATTATCATCATTATTAGTTGAGGCAGGCATTACAGCAGTTGTAGTCACACATGAATTTTGCGTATGATGTATTTGGCTCACCCCTCTATATGACCTTGCATTGTTGTGTGCAGGCCTACATCGATCTGGATAGTTCCAGCCTGGTACATACCATCATTGCCACCCTGGCTGTCCAGGCACACATCCCATCCCCAACCCTGGGGTCAATGTGTTCTTTGCTTGATCCTTGTTCTGTTACATCTCGGTGAATTTTGGCCATCTCTTACACAGCAGTGTTGTTGTGTGCAATGAAACACTTATCTGTCACAAGTTGCTGCTGGCTGCTGTGTCTTGTCCTCCTGTCCTGTAGCCGTGTCAGCTGATGCTCAACTATATGATCAACACCAGTCCATGTGTGTATCTATACTGATGTGCTAGCAGTGCTGACATCAGATCTGCATATCACTGTTTTGATGGGTGCATGCTGTTTGTTTGAACAAGCTTGCCAACATGTTGATGTGGATTCATATCATCTTGATGGAAGCTGCTGAGTCATACCATGCCAACAGCATGGCCTTAGGAGTGGAGGGTCTTCAGGACCCGCAGGAGGACCTCAAGGATGACCTCAGAAGGACCCCAGGAGGACCCAGGAGGACACCTCATCCCTCAACCTGGCTGACAACCCAGACTTGTTTGAGCTGAGCTGCGCTTCAAGGAGATCAAGAACGGTTGCTCAGTAAGCAACCTTGTGTTGCTGTTGCTGCCAGCAGGTCTCAACTTGGTTCTTCCTTTGCCAAAATGCAGGTTGCTGATCACATTCCTCCTTGCCTCATTTCATCAATCACATCTGAATCAGCCGAGTCAGACAGCTGGTAAAACCTGCGGTCTGTTATGTTTATTCCCAGCCTTTGGGCAGTCTATGTAACTGCATCAAAGCTGTCCATGTTGAGCGCGTGCGGGCTGTCTTGCAGGACGATGTGCTTCTGACCTTTAGTCAAGAAGCCACAGGCCTCAGCTGGGAGGTATACATCGATCTATACTGTGCTGGGGCTAAGCAGCTCTACTTGCATGAAAAGCCTAGAATGAAGCTTACTCTGTTTTCGAGAGAAGCCTGAAGTGAAGTTTGACTTGACAGCTGTCAGCTTGTGAAACCTTTCAAGAGCTGGGATTGGACGCAGTGTGCGGCTGTGATCCTCACATGCTTGGCATGCAATCATCATGTTTGCATAAGCCTTTGTTCGGAATTGTCAGCACTGGTATATGCAATAGAAAAGAAAAGAAACGACTACACCTTTCGGCGTCAATTTAATGAGAAGCCAAGTATTATACCGGGCTGCCCAGGTGGTGTATGCAATATTCGCTAAAGCATGGCTGCCGACTTGCTGACACAGATGTGGCTATATCAGCGTCTTTGAAGCAGCATCAGTGGAGGGCAGCCAGGTTGAATAGATGGTTGATGGGCTGTAGATCTGCAACACGCCTATCATAGTGTCTACTTTGTGTATTGCACAACACGTTGCAAGCACATTCTAGCGTATTCGTATAGCCTTGTCTTGATGCTTGGTTTCGTCTGTAACCTCTATGCTTATGGAATCAAATGCTCAAACAGGTAAATACATTGCGCACGCCATGTTTGGCAACAGGCTGTGAAACAAGGCTGCGGGCCCGCCCCCGGGACATGAACCATGATGGGCAGACTAGCAGTAAGATCGAATTCTTTGTTGGAATTCATGACATTTGATAGTATTGCGTTATCACAACGATGCAGGATCCTAGCCTGAGCAGTATGCTGTTTGACGCACATGCTGCTTATGCAACAATGACAAACAACAATTGCAACATGAACAGCCTCTAGCTAACTCGAACCAAGAAGCACATAGACAATATTGCTCATGCCACACATCCAGGACAGGACACTTGAAGTGAAGATCATCAATGCAAGCAGCAAGTGTCATGAATATGTTCATCAACATGAGGACATGTTTAGCCAGGCTTGTTTGCTTGCTGTGCATAAATGTCTGCCAGACTTCAATCAAGTTGTGGCAAGCTTGTGTGTCGCTGCAGTCTGCCATCAGCAGTAATAACAAAGAGGCCATCCTCCAGGGGCTCCACCTCCCACTGTCTTAAAAAATAATATCAGTTGGGCCACTGATCTCCGAAGCTCATGCCCTTCCTCAAGCACACTGTTGCCGCATACCATTGCTTCAGCACCAGCACCATGCAACATTTTTGCCTGTCTGATGACGTCAGCTTGCAAAGACAGAAAATGCTGATGAGCCCAATAGTTTGGGAAAATCCAGTCTTTCTGTAATAAGGCCAAAGGAGGACTGTCCTCAAAGATGTGTGTCATTGATGGTAAGTGATTGTAGCAGCTGAGATCTCCAGCAAAAGGAGAGACGACATGTTTCTTGATGTAGCAGGGGCCCAACAGGTAAGTTGCCAGGGCTCCGCCTAGAAGCCCTCCAAAGTGACCCCTGAACCATGTGTATGCCGTATGTTGTATTGCAATCTTCAATGGCAATGGCTGTCAAGAGCAAGGTAAAGGGGCCATGAAGACAAGACCCAGCAAATGCATGTACGCGTGTCAACACAAGTGCTTATCCAACCCAGTTTTCATGCACCTGATCTATGCATGCAGCTGCTGATTGCTTGCATGATTCATGAGCAAGCTTGTCTTCAGCAGTGCAATTGCAATTGTAAGCAGGAACACCTCATAGCCATTGGCAACACTCCTTCTTACCAGTTGTCCACTCGCATGACAACAGCAATTGCACAGTTGATGCCAACATCTAAGGCTACTCTCCAGGCAGCCTCATGCATGGGGAAAAACTTGTTCAAGCGCCAAATTGTCATGACATTCATGCCCCACAGGCCAAAGAGACCGCCTGCATGTTAACAAGAAGCTACTCATGTGTTGGAGACTGCATTGAATGACAACGCCTGGTACAGGCGCAGCTACAACAGATGTGTAGCAGAAGGCACGTAACAACAAACGTTCTGCAGCATGCAGCAAAACTTACTCCAAGATCCACCTAGCCTTTGGTCTAAGCTGTCAATTGTCAGGCTTTATCTGTTTAATGCTACAGGTCACAGGTCCAAGCCTCAGTGATGACAACATGCTTATTTTCCAGACTTTTGTGTTGGGTATGGATCGGACTTTTGGTCCTGGCCAATGTGATTATGGAACTCGTCCTGTCAGCGCACACCGCTTGCCCTTGGGTGCAACTAGGTGTCTAATGTTGGTGCACGTTGGCACGCAGAAGTAGGTTGAGACACACCTACCCAGTTACAGCAGCTAGCACAATTGTTATCACGTGCAGCAGAATGCAAATGAGCATGAAAGCGTCCTGCTCCTGAGCCATCTGTCATACACAACGCAGCCCAGCTTGCATAGGAAAAGGCCCTCAAGTAGACACATCAGCATTCATACATATTAGCCAAGGCTTATTGATGTCAACATGAGTTTGAGTTTCCCACGATTAAGTGGGTACTCAACCTTACCTGAAGCACCCAAACTGCTTCCTGGTGTAAAGAGGTAGCTTGCAACCCCACACATCAAACAAGCAGTGCTGTAGACAGCCATCATGCGCTTGGGACCACAGTCCCTCTCACAGGCAGCTCCTAGGTTGGACACTGCCAGCATGTTCATACCAAGATGCCACCAGGTGGAGTGGAGAAAGTTGCATGAAATTAGCCTCCACCATTGTCCTGCTGCAATGGCAGGAGCATACTGCAAGCAAAGCAAAATCGTCACTGTCTCTATAAACGCTAGGACCGGCAAAAGGCTGAAAAGCATGCGCAAACAGCGTAGCCACGCTGCAGGAATGCGTGTACAAGTGCAATGTGGAGATGTGACGCAGATACAAAGTACCTTGACACCCCACTGTGTGACAGCTCCCTTGGAGACAACCTGAGCTGCAAATAGAGCTGCGTTCACAGCAATCAAGCCATTTGTGACGCGACGTTCTGGGTCCAGGAGCCCTTTCCTGGCATGTTTGAGCACAGTTCTGCATTAAGACAAAGCTCTGTCGGGAGCATGCCCAAGTGAAGTAAAAGTCAGTAGCGAGAGGCCAGGTTGCATTTTGACAGGCGTTACACCTGCAGCGTCGCGGCGAGAACGGCGAGTTGGCAACATACGAGCAGCATGTAGCAACGATGGCAGCTCCTGCAATACACCTGGCGCGTGGAGAGTGCCTGAGGCGTGGCGCAACTGCGTGGCTACAGCGGATGCAAGACCTTGGTGGGTCGAAAACCATTTCTGCTGCACCGGCACAGGTCTAAACAAGACGGGCAACTGACGACAATTAGTTCACGGATGTGATTGTTTGCTTTGGTGGCCGAAAAGCGCAGCCTCTCTTGACGCCAGCTAGCTTGCTGTTTCGTGATCCGTGGTTCAATACACGCTTGAGAACGTCTTAACAGGACGCTTGCACAACCGCAAACGCAAGCAGGTGCAGCTATCATGGTACCTGCACTTGAGCAGCACATTTGCATTGGCGTGGTTCCTTGGCGGAGGCGACACAATGTTTGATGTAACGATGTTTGTAGAGTTTTCCACGCCCACCGTACTATATAATACGCCCACCGTTCTGTATCCACCTCTCTACCGTCAGCTGAATCCTCTGTGCAGCGCCTAGTAGAAGCAGCGCTGACAGAAGCTTTTGCCGATCCGTTGATCAGCCAAATTTGCTACAGTGATGTTGAGCAGAACGTGAAATTGCCGAGACTGCCACTCGTGGGTCCGGTCAGCCGGTTTGCATGCAACTCCCCGCTGGCTAGATGAAGCCCTGCCATTGCAGTCACAAACAGGTGGGGTCGCCTATTTGAATTAAGTCACGCGTACGGATGTTGCAAAGTAGACTTGCTGGCTTGACGGCGTCCACACTGAGACGGGTCCGCTCATATTAGTAGCTTGTTTGCACGCGCAGAGATCCACTACCGTCTGTGCTTCCCAGCAACCTGAATGGGACAGCTCAACTTTCCATGCATTGCACCAGATCTTGGCGAGCCTGCCACCAGACACGATCTGCCAAGTGCGTTTGGTCAGCAGACACTGGCGTGCCGTTTTTGACAAGGCTGTACAACAGTTGCTACCCGGGAAGAGCACCACCTCACAGCACTTGTTACAGCTCCCAAGCATGTTTCCCAGCCTTCAGCATTTGCGACTGGGGAGAGTCAGCAACTCAATTACCCGTCCAGTCCTCTCTGCCCTTAGCCAGCTCAGCAACCTGAGCTTGCTCTCTCTCCCTCAACAGATCCACCTACCTGATTGGTTTGATCAGCTCAACAGCCTGCAGTGTAGCCTGGACGTTGCTTTGACAGACAACAGCCTCGCAAACTACTTCACTTCTCTAAAAAGCAGCTCGCAGAACCTTGCTCACCTCCAGCTCTCGTATCTTAGCGATTTAAGCAGAAATTTGAGCTTTCTCAGCACATTCTCCAGACTGCAAAGCTTGAACATCCAGGCAGGCATCCTCCATACCAGCCCCAGACAAGGCTGCTACCTTCTTGATGTTGCCTTGCTGGACTTTCCAGTTGAGCCAATCCCCGCAGATGCCTTCTCCGTCCTACCCACCTTGACACAGCTCAGTTCCCTCAGACTCATAGGCGTCAGCAACGATCTAGATGCAGCCACAGCAGCACAACTCAGCAGCCTGCAGCAGCTGCAACACCTGGCGATCTATGTAGAGTCCAGCACAGGCATTTCAGGGCTGTCTGGCTTGACATCCCTCACCTACCTATGCATCAAGGGTCAGGCCCTGCACATCGGTGATGACACCTTCAATGCAGTAGGCAAGCTCCAAGAGCTGCGGTCACTTGTACTAGAAGGCAGCATCATCAGAGCAGGGGCAGATGCTGAAAGGCACAAGCTGCGGGATAGGCTGGACAGCCTGGCATGCTTGCCTCACTTGGCAACTCTGCAGTTCTGGGGATGGCTCAACGCAGAAGCTGTCTCTCACACGAGCGCGCTCACTCAGCTCACTCGGCTCACGCTGTGGGAATCTGCTGGAGTCACACCTGAAACACTCAGGAGCATAGCCACACTGAAGCACCTGGAGTATCTAGACCTGAGCTACAACAAGCTGGCAGGGGCCGAATGGAATCCAATTGGGGCTCTTACAGCGCTGACTGCCCTTCATTTGCATGGCTGCCGGCAGGTCACAGATGAGACAGTGCAAGGGCTGTCCACCCTTACCAATCTGCAGTGGTTTGATATCAGTCATGGTGTGATGAAGCGCGATTTCTACAAGGATCACTTGACTGAAGAGGGGATCTGGATGGTTGGGGCTTTGACCAGTTTGCGTGATTTGAACCTGACTGATCTGACCAATCTCACTGATCGCGCTGTCTTGGGCCTTTCAAGCCTCACGCGCCTGACTCAGATTTGTTTAGTGGGTGCACATGCTTTCCTGCACCCTGTGCAGAACTCTGGGTTGCTTGCCATGAAGAACTTGTTGTCGCTGGATTTGTCTAGGAGCTCTTGTATTGATGACATGAAGAAATCTGAGTTGCAGCAAATTTTCACTACACTTACAAATCTGAAGCAGTTGAGATATGGTTCTGATGACTTTGCTTACACTCTTGCATCTGATGAGCCAGAGGCAGTTGAGATCTATCCATCAGATCAGGGCAAGTATGCAAAGCTTCACATGCCTGTTTGATTCCTTTTGCTGAATTCGCCTGTAATTGGTGAGTTAGTGCTAAAATAGTACATAGGCAGGGCAGAGATGACTGTGCATGACATGCAAAAATGCTTTTCTCTTCTAATTAATAGTATATGACCAGACAATATACACATTGCTGTCAAACATCACCTTGGGTTTAGGAACTTAACTTTAACAACTCAAGATGCTATCATGTGAATGTGTTTATGCCAACTATTATCTGCACCGTGGTGATGCCTTGCTTTTCGGCCTACGTGTGCAGATGCGAAGATCCCCGTAGGACTGACTTGGGGATTGGGAATGCCTTTTAAGCTTCAAAAAAATGAAGCGCCCGAAGTTATCTTGCCTGCAACAGCTCCGAGCAGGAGGTGCGCCAGCACCAGTCAACGTTGATAAAATGGCTCAAGGATGTGCTTGTTGTGCTGGGTGTTCACAAAGGGTGCTGGTCTACTGCTGGTGGGCATTCAATACGGTGAGGGCCATGGGGACTCTCTTGTCTTTGCTGAGGGTGCTGTATGAACACTGAGGCTTTCAGTGCAGGCTGTGTGTGCGGCCTTCTCAGCGTTGGCCATCGTCAACTCTCGACACATGACAGACTCAACAGTAAGTATCACTCGGCTCTGCACCCACCAGCGCCCAGCTTGGTCTTGCTGTGACGAATTTGAGGCTACCCGCAGTTGTATGGCGGAGGCGCTGATGGTCAAGTAGCACTATCTGGGGTCATCATTGCTTGCATACTAGGCACTGTCATGGTCCTTGTGTACAGTGTCATCAGCTTGCTGTTGGTCATGAGGTGAGCAGGTGTAAAGCAGTCAATATGATACATAGAACACAAATAAATCAGCTGGGACACTGTGCTATGCAGAAACATATTCTCAAGGAGGCCTTTGGCTGGCTTCTGGTAAGACTCCCTTGATGCCATGACAACTTACTGCACCTTCATGCTTCCAGCAAATTGTCACTTAGCATTTGCTGTGTATGCAACATCGTCCCACCACATTTGCCAGCAGCAGCTGGTGCTGCTCTGTTGTTTGGGCCTGTTTCAGATCGTACAATCTGCTGTGCCAACCTAGTGTCTTGACATACATCACACTGACACAGGTATGGAGTGCTGTTGTCATCCTCCCTGCATGTGGCCATGTTCATGCTTCTGGCAGCGCTGGTGTTGACAAGCTTCAACGGCTCGGTAGGCAGCTTTGTCACTGCTTGAATATGAACTCAAAGCTCTTGGCCTGCAGCTGCCTTCAGGCCTCGCAGCCCACACATGCTTGCAAGAGCAGTTCCTCCACACTTACTGGAGACCTGCCAGTGTTGTTGTGTGTGTCCAGCACCAGCTGTCATCAGTGCTCTGTTTTTCCTGGGAGAATATGCTAACATGATTGTTATGAGTAGTCTTTGTGCACTCTTTTTCTCGTTTTTGTTAGGACACAAGTTTTCTAACCTGGTATCCCTTCCCAAAGTTTTTGAAGGGACACAAGTTTTCCTTTGGAAAACCTTTGGAAGGGACACAAGTTTTCCTTTGGAAAACCAAAACCTGACAAAAAAATGCAAACCTGACAAAAAGTGAAGACAAGCCCTTGATTTGCAGCAGCTTGCCAGCTTTTCTGTTGACAATCGGCATGACACAAAATTGCATTTCAGGGGCAGGCTTGACACCAGGCATCAATGCACTGCTTGTGCTCACCTTTGCCCACCCACGCTTGATCATCACCACAATATCCATGTGCGTGACTAGCCTGTTCTTGCTGCTCAGCCCATGTACTGCAGATTGATCGAGGAGTGAATGACGCAACATTCCCCTTGGAGTGGTCTTCCGTCTACAAGGTCACCTTTGCGTTGGCATACCTGCTGGTGGCCACCTTCCTGGTGCAGTTTTTCCTCTTCTGGCTATGCAAGTCAGCCTTCATTGACGGCCCCACAACAACAGTCGTGGTGGAATCAAGTAAGCAGCATGCAATGCTTCTCAGCTCTCCAGGTGCCCAAGTATTGATTCGCACCATTAGGACGTCAGCATGATTGCTTGAGTGTGCTTTTTAGTCCATAGCTGGCTATGGCTTTGAGAAACTTTCTAGGAAAAACAGCCTGTCTATACAGTGCCAGGGCAACCTCTGCAGACTGCATGGTTTGCTGCTCATTGAGTCTTTGATACTGTCCAGCCAGAACTGCAACCTGCCAGGCATAAAGGGATGTGCCCTCTGTGTCCTTACTCCTGAATGCATGCTGTAGGGACACCCAGCGCCAACGCCACAGTGGCGGTGATCAGGAAAGATGATATCAAGAACGCTAAGAAGGCTGCAAAAGCAGCACAGAAGGCTGCTGAGCTAAACAAGATGTTTGGAGCAGGACAGGCTGAGACTATAGTGTGATGATGTACCAGCTTGCTCAGAGAATCTCTTACTTCTGCAGGCACAGACATGCTGACGCTGCTCGTTGCCATTAAATGCATTGACTCCTGGATCTTGATGTGAGTACATGGCAGCTGGAATGTTTCTTGACTTTCGTGTGCTGTCTGGAGTTTGGAGCAACTTGCAGGCCATAGCCAATCCATTCCAATCCACAGTTGTGTTCCTTAACTTCATTATGACAGAGTTTGACAAGCTCGACAACCTTAAGGTAGTGTAGCAAGGGGCGTACTCGTACATGAGCATTACCATCTCTGCAGCTGTTTTAGGCATAAATTGACATCTGCATGGTCTTTTGGTCTTGTATGTTCTTCTTCGAAGCAAATGCATCAATATAGTTGCATAGCGCAGTTGCACGTAAACTTGGACTGACCATGTACTAAGGTTAGGGGTTAGTACAGAGGTTACTGGGGATTAGTCACGTACTGTCCCACCTTGGCACTGTGTTGTTGCTATAGCATTTGCGCTACGCATGTTGCGCTGAGGTCTCGCGACTAAAATCAGCTGCTCGCAATGTGACGCCAGCCATGTAGTGTTAGACTCTTGTCGCAGATGAGGCCGTCGCGAGCTTGCTTGAGCACCGATCTTTAGTTGTGCGGTGCACCTTGTCAGTTTCTACAACTTGTCGAACTGCCTGATCCACCTACCAGCGGATCTGGAATGACGTCATTTCCAGATACCTTGGAGGGGCTGGCTCAAGCCCTTGTTGCGCCTGAAAGCAGTAAGTCATGCTGCTTAAGGAGCTAGTGCAAGGGGTTTTGCGCTGGTGCTGACTGGCCTCCCTCGTGCGTGATCAGGTCCTGAGAGGCGCTTGGAGCTCGGCAAAAGGCTGCACAGTTCACTGGACATTCTGCAGACGCCCACATACAGCAGATTTCTGAAGGCGTTCTTTCCTGTGTTCACAAAGCTTCTGGAGCAGTTGCCAGTACAGCAGCAGCCAGAGACTTCAGAGCACAAGCTTAGGCGCTTGATTGTGGATGTGCTGCAGCGCCTGCCACAGAATGAGACCATCAAACCTTACATACATGACTTGCTTCGCCAGGCACTGCAAGTGATCAAGAGCGACAACGAGGAGAACGCCCTCATATGCATGCACGTTTTCTCAGACGTCTTCCGGACGCACAAGCCCCAAGATCCTGACTCTGCTGTCCAATTTCTGGAGTTTGTCAAAGGGGTATGCATTTGCTGTTGCTCTGACTGGCTGCTGAGGCAGATGTTTACATTGCTTTCATAGACTGATATTGGCCAGGCTTGCTGTAGTACGCATCAGGACACTTTAACTGAGGAGTAATGTGCTGCAGCTGTACAAGGAGTTTGCGGCAACTTACAAGCACTGGTTTGAATTTCTGCTGCCTCGCTCTAACCAGAAGCTGGTGACCGGTCATCATCCCAGCAACAGATCCTTCAAGATTGTGGCTGAGTGTCCTGTAATAGGTCAGTCCTATGACGCCTGTATGCGGGGCATATGCTGATGCCTGCCTGCCTGCCTGCCTGCCTGCCTGCCTGCCTGCCTGCCTGCCCTAAAATGCAGCAGTGCAGGCCTCTAATGCAGATGTGCCTGGGTCTTTACCACCCTTGCGTTTGTATGAAGCAGTCTTATGGCGTGAGCCATTGATTTGCTTTTGCAATGCCCTTCCATGCTGTTCATGACCCATCTGCACATGTTTTCAAACAATGCTGTGCGGTTGTGGTGTCTACAACTGCACCCAGCTTCTGCTTTGGCATGAATGCACATCAACGCAGCTCAAGACAACCAGGATCAGTTTCAGATCCTGCAGCAATCTGGATCAATTGTGATCCTGTACCCTGCTGCTTGCAGTGATGTACATCTTCAACTTCCACCAGAATTACACCAGGGAGTATGTGCCAGACCTGATACCATGCATGGTGGACACAGCAAGCCTCAAGGGTGAGCTGCTCTTTCATGCCAAGCTGTTGCATGCTGTAACGATGTTTGAACCATCTGTGAGCCTCCATCGTTTTGAGGCGCTTCATGACAGCTGCCCTCTGGGTCGCTGCTCAACGCTCAGCAAGTGAGAATAGGCTGCTATACTGCCATGCTATGCCATACTGCCATACTATGCAGGCTGCTATACTTGAGCATTGCATGTGCTTCCTGCTTGCATGCACTGTCATTCAGGCAGCCTGCAGAAAATGAGCATGTCCTCTTGCATCTTGCACGCAGTTCACCTGTCTTGCAAATTGCAGGTATTGAGCCAGAGCAGGTGACGGATCAAAGCAGGCATGTCTTCATGGACTTCAAGCTGTCACAGATCAAGACAATCTCCTTCTTGACATACCTGCTCAGGACATTTCCTCAGCTTGTGGCACCACACCTGCAGCAGCTGTCAGATGCGCTTGTGCAGCTCATGCGCACATGCCCAGACATTCCTGCCATGCGCAAGGAGCTTCTTGTGACTGCGCGCCACACCTTTGGCAACAACCATAGAGGGTGAGTGCCAGTTGTCCTTTCGCATACAGCAGCAACCTCTGGGAAATGTACACATCAGCAACAGCTTCACACACTCAGGTGCCTTGCCACTTGCCATGTTGTGTTGCAGGGCACCTGACCGTGTGAAGCTGTTGCTGATGCGCACATTCCCCAGAGGTTGCTGCTGTATGTGAATGAGATGCCTGTTGTTGCATGTGGTGCCTTTGAGATCAGGCAGAGCAGCCCAATATTCTGAATCGAATCTAGTGACAGGGATCAGTGCACTATTCACTGCAGTCATGTGCAGCTGAGTTGACTGTGCTTTGTTTTCTATGAGGCCCTGCCAAGCGGGTGTGCCAGCTCAGACACACATGCTGCTTGTACTGGCTTGCTAAGGAAGCCTGTTGGTCCTCAAACAAGGGCACATCAGCCTTTGTTCTTTCACAGACGCAGAGCTGGTTGAACCAGGCTGACAGTATCGGTTGCATGCATACCTACATCACCCCACTTTCGCATGCACGCAGGTTCTACAGTAAGCTGGACATCCTGTTGAATGAGGATGTGCTGATTGGCAAGAGCAGAGCCTGCCAGGAGACGCTCAGACCCCCTGCAGCCTCCACGCTTGCTGAGCTGATTGTGCACGTCCGCTCAGAACTCACACTGCAGCAGATTCAGCGTATCGTGTACATGTTTTCAAGGCAAGCTCTTGCTGAAACTGGAATCGCAACAGGGCTCTCCAACTTGTGGTCAACCTTGAAGGCTTGCATACAGCAGATGATGCACTGTTTGCACGATTTTGGGCTCACGATCGCAACATGCATGCAGTATGATATGCCCTCTGCATCACCTTGGGGCATGCATGCAACTCAAGCTCACCTAGCAGTGATGTGGCCAGCGCTGCAACAACAGCCAATGCATTGTGAGTCCATGCCAATTCAGTGCCAGCCATTCAAAAAGCTGTATAAGCATACATAACTGTCTTTTGTTGACATTGCAGCAATGCTGCATATCAGTTTTGCCCCTAATTGCAGGATCCAAAAAAGTCTATGTCAGCTTAGAACAGTAGCGATGCGTTGTTTGCTGCAAATTTGGTGACCCATGAGCGAACATCACCAGCGCACATGTGCATCTTGTCTGGCAGCGTCTTCTCAGTATGTGCTGTCCACAACAACACTTCCCTGGCAATGCACAACCGAGTCCATGCTGTCTGTCAGGCGCAGGCACATACCCCATCACTGCAAGCATGCTGCAATATGCATGCGACGTTTGTGAAAATCAGCACCAGCATCGCACTCACTGATTGGTGGATGTATTCATGGGTTACCCTTAGGGTTTAGGGCTATAACGACGATAATGTTGTGGCCATGCAGGAATCTGCAGGACCTCTGCGCGGCAGTATCAACATTTGGCAAGGGATGACGTTAGGGTTTAAAATTTTTCGTGATGCTGGTTTTGTTGGCTATGCAGGAATCTGCAGGACCCCAATGCGCCAGTGTCCACGCAGGGCACCAGCATCAAGCTGCTGCACAGTGTGGTGGAGGTTATGTTTGCGCGCCATGCAGACAGGACCACAGCCGACTCCTACCGCCTGCAGCTGGGCAGGATTCTGGACGTCTTTGTCAGCAAGCTCAGTTTCATGAAGAGCCAGATTCCCAAGCTGCTGGCTGCAGGTCAACGCTTACCTCATCTTGTTGTTGCCTTGACCAAATGGTGTCCCTTGTCTGGTCATGAGCATACTTGTGGCCTCTGCAAAGCCCAAGGCTGCCTGGCAACAAACTCATTGCAGCATGTCACTAGTCCAGCCAACTTTTGCACTGTCTCTCTGCAATTGAGTGCCGAGCAGCGTGATGCAGGGTTGCCAGAAGGACATCAACTGTCAATGCGCATGCATCATGGCAGCCCCCTCTGCATGGAGAGCTTACCAATGAAGTCTGTGCCTTGTTGCTTTGTACTGGTTTGTTGCTGTGTCGACACTTTTGCTTCACAATGTCACACGTGTCCGTCCTTGTGTTGCAGCCAAGAAAGAGGACGAGGAGCTCAAAGCACAGAAGGACGCAGGTGCGTCCAAAGGCCAGCAACAGCAGCAACAGCGGCCTAATCAGGACACTCTAGCTGAGCCCACCTCTTCCTCTGCCACAGCTGCCAAAGCTGCTTTGTCTTCTCCAGCAGTCACTGGTGGCATTGCCTTTGCAGCCAGGTCGCATCAGGGTATTGCAGAAAAAGCCAAGGAGGTGAGGCTCCTTGCGCATTTCAAGCAAGCCTGCCTGTATGTAGATTTGGAGAGCTGCCTTCTTGGCGCGATGCTGACCAAAGGGTGCTTGCTTTTTGTGAGCAGCTGGAGTGTCTTTGCTCACATTGTGTCTTCATGTTCGCTTGGCGCCAGAGATGACCACCCAAATTGTCATCTTGCCTTGGTGTGAGATTCTGCAAGCTTGGCATGCATGCTGTGCTGTAAACAGTAGCAGTCTGCTGCCAGTACTGAGTGTAAGGGAACTCCAGCTGCAGTGAGCGCTCAGCCAAAAGTGGACCTCATACAGGGATCTATGCAAGACTGAAAGTACAAAGCCCTAAGGGAAGACATGTGAACGAACGAACGAACGAACGAACGAACGAACGAACGGACGAACGGACGGATGAACGAACGAACGAACGAACGAACGAACGAACGAGTAAAAGCCCGGCACATGTGAGCCATGAAACAAGCTTGACACCCAAGTACTGACCACAAAACTGCTAAGGAAGAGATTGTCAGCTGATTGAATGTATGTTGCACAGGTGCAAGATGCTAAGGTGCTTTTGAACACCCTTGTCACCGGGTTTAAGCATCTCTTGTACAGTATGGTCAATTTTGGCAACACCACCCGCCAGCTCCCCTCCCGCACCCCAATCCAGACCCCCCTTCCCTCCATTGGCCTCAGAGAAGATGAAGTACGGCTGACAACTAGGCTTCTCACGTGTGGAGTGGCATGCTTGAGGCTTTACACTGAAACCAGTGAGAGCAAGGATGGCATCACCAATGGGATAAACAATTTCGCAGATGTGTTCAATGTACTTTCGGTGAGCTCCTTGACTCTGCGCAAGGACTTTGGTCCTTACCATACTACAGTCTGACTTGATTTGTTTGTCTACAGAACATACTGTGTACAGCTTCGTGTTTGTGTCGTCGGCTGCAACGGCTGCTGTCAATCAGCTTCAAAACCACTCACTCATCAGTTCATGATTACAAAGTCATAAAGCCTTTGCACATTTTGATCACACAGTCACCAAGTGTTTGTGCCCATCGCCCAATGAGGTCTTGAAACACGATTGACATCTTTATCAGGATGTAGTTCAGGTCAACCTCTCCACTTCGTTTGACTCTGTGCGTTCTGTGCACATGGCTGTCAATCATCAATGGCAACCAGAGGAATTTGAAATGCTTGCGAAAGACCTGCATGCTCCGCCTCCCACTGGTCTGTCATTGTAATGCTGCTGTAGGATGCCAGAGACATGGTGGAGATCTTCACAGGCCGGATGCCATTCCTGTTTGATGCTTTGTTGGCCGACCCTGCACTGGTGCACCTGCTGCAGCAGCTGCTGATACCAGCAGCACCAGCATCAACTGCTGTCAGCCGCCATGTTGCCCCCATACTTCTTCAGTACCTGGTCGAGCACAGGCTCAAAGATTTGCAGCAACCCAGCTCAAAGGTTTGTGCTGAATGTGTATCGCTTGCTGCTTGCTAGCATGCACAGCTGGCAGGGATCTGTGATACACCTGTCACTGGCATGTTGCAAGATTCCACGTGTGCATCCTTCCTTGAGCATTTGTTGCCACAGCAAGCACGCACACTGCTGTCTGCAAGATTTGCAGCAGCAAGCCAGATTGTGTCATCATTGCCATTTCAAGAGCGCTGCTGTCTGTTCTGTGTTGCCCAATCTTTGATTCTGCATGTCTTACAGCAGTATGTAGCTGAACCTGAAGTGCGTCCAAGGCACAGATGTATCATCACTGAGTGTCATCCTATCTCTTACCAGTACTTTCTCAACTGGTCAGGGTATCATATCCCAGATCAATATCATGCTGAGCCTTGCAGGAGGGCATTCTGGTACTGAAATGCTTCCAGCTGTTAGCTGATGCACTGGATAAGATACTGACCCTGGAGCAGGTGCTTGTGCCCAACTTCCACAAGCAGATCGAGGCCATGCTGAAAAGCATGTCTGACTCAAAGGTGAGCCATGCCTCTTCACTGCCCAACTCCACAATCAGTATGAGGCCATGCTGCAATGCATGTTTGAGTCAATGGCAAGTGATTGTTCCTGTAATACGATTGTTTCCAGGCACTCACAGCAACAGCCTTGTCTCCTGCACTGACCGCAGTCCCGGTGCACTTCGGTAATTTTGTGATCTCAACTGTGAAGTTGATAAGTGCCGCAGACTTGCAGCTGGTAATTCAGGCATCAAGATAGCAGGTTATTGTGAATTCTGCAACAAAGGTGAAGAGACACATGTTCTCGTTTTGCAGGAGCACCTTGGGTTCTTGAAGATGTTTCTTTGCCTTTTCCGAGTGTTGGCTACCAATGGCAAGCATGGTCTGATGATGAATGTCTTTGGCAACCCAACCTTGTTGGTGCCCATGTTGACTACCTTCAAGTAAGTTGTCCTCTGACAAAGTAACTGCCATTACGTATCAAAGGTTTGTTGCCCTCTGTCAGATGCATGTGGCACATCTGATGCTTGCTCTGTTTGTAATGGACATCACAAGCTCTGTCATGGAGGTTGTTGGCATTCCAACAGTTCATGACTGTCCAGCGCCTTTGCACTTAGAATTCATGTAATTGACAAAGTTGAAGCTGTCCTGATCTGAAATTGACACCCCTGACACTCCAGCACATATTGCTCATTCGCAGCTGTAGTGAGCAACAAAGCCACAAGCAAATACAGGAGGAAGTGAGCACAGCTACGTCTGAAGATTCAAGCATGGTTACCTGACACAGACTGACTGCAGGTCCATGCTGGAGGGACCCAACACTCCTGAGGCTCGCAACATGCTCATTGAGCTCATCCTGAGCATTCCTGCCCGCTTGTCAGACCTGCTGGTGGTGCTCACAAGCCTGATGAGGCCACTAGTAATGGCCCTTCAGGAGGGGCAGGAGCTGGTAGGGCTGGGCTTGCGCACCCTAGAGTACTGGGTAGACAGGTGTGACTGCCTCCAGATTTGGCCTTGGGGCACGTTTGACAGAAACCTCTGCATGTGATGCCAACTAGATACCTGGCACATGCAGAAAAATTCGACAATATGGAGAGATGTGCATCATTGCTGCTCTACTGCATTTTTGCTGATAAAGCAACAATGCTGTCGCATATGCATGGCCCCACGTCTGCACACATCATATTGCATTCCAAACATTTCTCCATTTCTTGAAACAGTAATGCTCTCTCTTTTACAGCTTGAACCCAGAGTTCTTGGAGCCAGCAATGCAAGAGGTGATTGGGGATCTGATGAGCACACTCTGGGGACACCTCAAGCCCCAGAACAATCCTTTTGGGCCCCGGGTACTGAACCTTTTGGGCAAGATGGGAGGCCGCAACAGGCGCTTTCTTAGGTCACCTGCTGAGCTGGAGTACAAGGAGAATCCAGAGCACGGCTTGCGCCTGATTCTGACCTTCCAGCCTTCTACTTCCTTTTTGGTGCCGCTTGACAGGAGCATAGCGCTCTGTAGGGCAGCTGTGAATGGCACTGGTACAGGTGCATGCTACTCCTTGACTTCACAAACTGTCATCTTGCCTCCCTTGTCTGTGTGTCAGCTACAGGGGTCAAAGTTCTTGTGTTAGTAGTCATGCTGTCTGGCACAGGCTTTCAATCAGCCTCCTTTGGCAGTCGCTGTTCTGCCAGAATGCGGTTGCACAGGCACTGAAAGTTGTGCGCACTGCAGGAAAAGGTGTTGACGTCTACACAAGGAAGCAGGCACTGCTGTTCCTTCATGTGTGCTTGGCCAGCGTTCTCAATCTTCGGTCCCCAGACGACAGTCAGCTGCCCGGCAGCCAGCTAGACAAGCTGGTGGAGATGCTGTTCGGGGACCATGACCACCCTCACATTGAGCCCACTAGCAGCGACGGCGGCGTCAAAACCAAAACACAGCTCCTGGCAGAGCGTCATGTTCTTAAGCAGCTGCTCTCGACAGCAGTGGGCGCAGCCGCAGACACCGACCTTGCTGTCGACGCCACACCGTTTGCTCATGGCGTTTGTCGGCACTTTGCCATGCTGTTTGCAGCTGGGTGCTCCACACCCAAGTCGGCTAGTTGGCAGCAGCCTGCCGGCTCTCAATCTCCTGAGGTATTGCCTAGTGGACCTCCGACGGGAGGCAGCGGCGGACCTACCAACGCTGCTGCAGGCGAACCTGATGGCAGAGGCAAATCTCCCAAAAGCCAGGCCCTGAAAGAACTGGATGCACACCTGTTCTTCGATGCCCTTGTAGAGGTAGCTGTTTTTTGAGACAGCTGTTGCCAACACGCGATGTTGACTGTATACTTTTGGTCATAAGTGTCTATGCTCCACGTGCCCTTTTGCACACCTTGAGATCCTAGTTTCCAGATGAGCTTCCAGCTTGTGGCACTGGTCAGTGTGCGCAGACCACCATAATGGTACCCAGCTCTGTGGTGGCCAAGCTCATGACACCTGTTATCCTGCAGGTCCTGCTTGAGGAGTCCACGCAGCGTGTCCCAGCAGCTCTGCATGGCCTAGCTGTGTTTGTTGACACTCTCAGGCTGCTTGTCGAAGCTCAGCAGTCAGTCAACGCCCCCAGCGTCTCACCTCAGCACAGCTTGCCAGCTCAGCCCAAGGAGGACAGTGGAGCCTTGAGCACAGTCACTCCAATGGAAGAGGACCAACAGGTGGTCGCACTTGCTCAGAATGCAGATGATGCAGGAGCAGCTGCGATGAATTCTGCAGAAGTGAAGAGGCCGACAGAAGTCTCTCCACCAACAGGTATTGATGCCCTCTTCTTAAATTCGAACAAATCTGCCTGTGTCACTCTGGCATTTGAAATAGTCATTTCAGCTGTGCGGTATCAGCCACATGCATACACAAGTCTGGCTCAGCTGCTGCGTTTTAGGCGGTACACCAGTTGTTTCTCATGGCTCTGAAGAGCAGCCTGCAACAATATGTTTTTCAGTTTATGCAATCTGGATCCCTGCCAATAAATAATGCACTTGGACCAACAGCTCCCTGCACTTCAGACGTGCAACCAATTAATGTGTGCCTTTTTTGTACTTGTTTTCCCAAAGTCATGCACAAAAAAAGGTTGCACGTATAAATTTTGTCTGATTTTGCCAGATAGTTAAGGGATACAGTATCAAACTACTTCCTTTCTCACATGTCCTAATTGCTGCAGATGACAGCCATCCAGCCGTCATAGACGAGCTCGTGCCAAGGCTGATTCATTGTTGCTATGCCGACAAGTGGCCTCAGCGCATTGGAGGGGTAGCAGCAGTCTCCATGGTCATGCAAAAGCTGCCCATCACATGGCTGCAGTCCCATGTGCCTGACATCATCAAGGCTGCCTTGGCTGTGCTGAAGCACCTACCAGGCCATGCTAGCCTGGAGCAGGCACAGCTGCTGAAGGCACTCACAACTGTCATGCATCTGGTGGTGCCCAAGGTACAGACTGGTTGGAAACATTCTCTGCTTTGTGATTTTTGGGGGCTGTCAGGTGGTGTGAAGCGACTGCACATCATTGGACAATCTGAGGTGTCCTTTGAACTAGTGTGGCGCAATGTAACTCCAAGCTGCAAAAGTAAATCTTCCAATTGGATGTATGCTCTAGGTGCTCGCTCTCCATATGAAGGGTGACTTACTTATGAGTCAAACACATGGTCATGGCGCAACACCTGTTGGTGTTAAAGCAAGTATCACCTTGCAGGCGGCGCATGCAAGCGCAGCTGCCAATCAACCGCCTGCCAGGCAACCACCTGCAGGTCAGCTTCCTGCTAGTGAACCTCCTGCATCGCAGCCCGCTCCTGCGCAGACCCCCAGCCAACCCCTCCTTCCCCCTGGGACCCAGCTACAGTCCAGCTCTGCAGCAATCACTGGCCCAGCCAGCGGCTCAACTGCACAAGCTGATTCACCAGCGCTCAGCACTCAGGCTCAGCCTGGCTCCAGTGATGTGAAGAAGGGCGACAGCACCCCTGCCGAGGCTGCAGGGCCTCAGGGGGGGTCCCCAAAAGCTGAGGAGGGGTTGAGTAGCCCCAGCAAGCAGGTCAAGATGATGTCAGGGATTCTGGAGGTGCTGGCTAGGGAGGTTCTGAACCCTGCCAGCACAAAGGAGACTCGTGATGCGGCACACACCTGCCTTCAGGTGTGCTGTTTCTGCCATGAGGTGGTCTCGAGAAAGCACACACATGGCGACTTTGCACAGCAGTTTGAATAAGGGGTTTCAGGATGCTGCATTTGTGGGTGTTCACGGCTGCTGTCCCGTCATTGATGTGCTCTTTGCTGGCATTTTCTTCTATGCACTGCGGTCTGTACATCAAACAGATGCAATGCAAGGACGCCAGCTTTCATGTATGTGATGATACACAGTAGTCCTCTTTGCTCCTGGCTCGTGCTTTCTAATGCATGTTGTGACTGTAGGTGTGTTACCTGCTGTGACCAGCCACAGGTGGGGTGCCAGATCACATTCACTGCTGTTGCAGACCCTGGCAGAGGCCGCAAGAAAGACTGCCTCGAATTTGCTGTCCTTGTTAGTTTCTAAGAAAGTCTGCTGCTCCTTGTGACTCGCCATATTCTGGTTTGAGCCAGCCGCTCAACGCAGTTGATGCTGCAATCAGGACATTTGATTTTCTTATCCTTTTCAATCCC